>JAAUYD010021527.1_pt1 | contig 20110 bp, 13 predicted proteins | sample 7278101 | NCBI WGS metagenome assembly JAAUYD01 (sample SAMN14350128, study PRJNA611818) | marine sediment metagenome | isolation source: surface marine sediment (0.6m) | place: French Polynesia: Moorea | collected 2018-08
CGCGGCGTCGGCAGCGCTACTCTGTACCAGTGCCTCGGCCCGTTCGCAGATGTCGTGCAGGGCCTGATAAGCGCGCTGGGCCTCGCGTACCTGCGCCGTCTCGGCCGCGGCTATGCGCCGCCGCACGCCTTCGGCAGCGGCCTCGAAACGCTTCGCCAGCCCCTGGCGCGCGTTCTTCGGCAGGGTACCGAGCTGACCGAAGGCGCCGGTCAGTCGCGCCAGTTCGCTGCGCAGGCTGCGCACCTCGGCGTGGTCGCCGTCGACCTGTTGTTCCAGCGCCTGGCACAAGGCCTCGGCCTGGCGCCGGTTGTCGTCGAGGTCGGCCTTGAACGCGTCGCGGGCCTCGCGGTCACGCCCGTGCACGGCATCGAGTGCCGCCGTGAATGCCGCCCACAACGCCCGTTCATCCTTGCGTGGCGAGTGCACGGTGACCTGCCACGCGTCGCGCAGGCGGCGCGCGTCGGCTACCGCCTGGCGTACGTCCTGACTGGCGCCCAGGGCCTCGGCCTCGTTGACCAGGGCCTGGCGCTGCAGGAAGTTGTGGCGGCGCTCCTTGGCTAGGTGCTGCTCGAGCGCGGCGACCGCGCAGTCGAAGCGCTCGCGGATGGCGTCCCATTTCTTGTGCGGCGTCGCACCGGCGGTGCGCCACGCCCGTTTGGCGTCGGCGAGCGTGCGGTCCAGCGCCCGCCAGTCCGGGGCCGACCAGTCGGTGTCGGTCGCCAGCTGCTCGAGCCGCGCACAGATCTCGGCACGTGCCGCCAAGTGCTGATCGCGCTGTTGCGCCTGGTCCTTGCGATCCTGCTTGACCGGTTCGTAGGCCGCCGTGCAGGCGCTGTCGAACGCCTCCCACAGGCGCCGCGCCTTGGCCCCGCCGTTGCCCAGTGACTTCCAGCGGGCGCGCAGGCGCTTCAGTTGATCGCGCCGTTCGGCGACCGCGATATCCGCGTCGACCAGTGCGCGTGCCTCGTCGACCAGCTCCTCGCGCGCATGGTCACTGCCCCAGTTGCGCCACGACTGCAGCTCGCGCAGCTGCGGTTCGCACTTCGCCAGGCGGCGCTGCAGCGGTTTCAGTTCGGCGGGCCTTCCGGCCTCGGCGAGCAGATCGCTGGCCTTGCGGTGTGCCGCGACCGCCGGCTCGAGCTGTCGCTGCTGCAGCGCTTTCTCGAGGCTGTCGAGCGCCTCGCGCAGCGGGCCGCGCAGCGACTTCAGCCGGTCGCGTTGGCGATCGGATTCCGCGGCCACGCGATCGACCAGCTGACCGAGGTGACGCAGCGGGCGCTCGAGCGCCGCGATGCCGCCGTGGCGTGCGGTCAGCTCCGCATGGCGCTGGCGCGCCGCGTCGACCTGCGCCGCAGTCAGCTTGTCGCGTTCGAGCAGGGCCTCGATCTCGGCCGTCGCCGCGCCGATCGCCCGTTCGTCGGCGCCGAGTTTCTCGCGCTGACGCAGGCGGGCGGCGACGTCGGCGGCCGCCTCCTGCCATTCCTCGTCGAGCAGACGCTGGCGCCAGCGGTCCTGCAACGCGCCCGCCTGCGCCCACTCGCCGCTCAGGGCCTCGAACGCGGCCCGGGTCGCGTCGGCGGCGCTGTCGCCGAGGCCGGCGGCCAAGGTGCGCAGGCGTGCCAGCAGCTGTTCGCGTTCGGCGCGCTGCGCCCGGTCGGCCTGCTCGGCCGCACGCCAGGTCGCCAGGCGCGCGTCGAGGCGCGGCTCGAGGTCGGCATGGCGCGCACGCTGCGCTGTCGACGCGTCATCGGCCAGGGGCTGCCACTGGGCGCGCAGCCGCTGCAGCGCATCGACATCCAGCTCGTCGGCGGCGGCCAGCGCGGCGAGTCGGTCGAGCAGCGCGTCGCGCTCGGCGCTGCGTTCTCGCCGCGTCCGCAGATCGGCCAGACGCGTGGCCGCGAGGCGCGCCACTGTCTTGTCGTTGCCTTTGGCCGCACGGGCAATCTCGTCCAACATCGCCTCGTCGTCGATCGCGTTGACGGCCTGGACGCGTACGTCGACGACGCGGTCCCGGAGTGCACAGTGGCGCAGCGTCGACGGGTCGGTCGCGACCGCGACCGTCGCGCTGCGGATTGCCGAATCGGTCGCGTCGCGTGCCAGCCGGTCTGCGTCCGTTGTCGCGGCGATGACCGCGACCGCGGCGTCGAGGCGCTGCCCGAGCGATGCAGACGTGACGCTCAGCAACAGCTCCGTTAGCCGTGCCGCAACCGCCGAGCGCGCGCCGGGCTGCGCGCCCAGCACGTCGAGCAGCCGGTCGACCGATTCCAGCCGCTTGATCGCGTGCTCGCGCACCGCGGGGTCCGGATCCTCGATCGCCAGCGTCTGACAGTCGCCGCCGTCGATGACGTCGTCGGCCAGCGCCTTGAGGCGTACCGCGGCATCGGGGTGTTGCCAGCGCGGTCGCCGCCATTTGTCCAGGATGCTCATCGTGTCATTGTCGCCAAACTCTCGTCGTCGAGCACGCCGAAGAACGTAGTTCCGGCAGTCGGCCGTGATTCGGCCGGTGGTACGCGCCCGTCTGCGTGCATTGCAGCGCCGCGACTGCGGGCGCCCGGCGCCTAGTATAGAGAGATGGCCGCGGGTCTTCCGAGCGCGACCGGCTGCGCTGTGCCCGGGCGACGCCGCTGCAGGAGCGGCGGCCGGCCGCGCAGCCGCTGATGCGCGAGATTCCCGCGACCGTTTGCGAAGCCTGCGCCGATGCGCGGCCGGTGACCGTCGATCGTGTCACGATCCGGCGCTGCGCCGCTGTCGACGCGTCGATCGCCGGCGGCGGTGTCGACGGTGAGACGGCCGTCGCGTGCCGTATTCGCAGCGACACGCTCGCGGAAACCGGTGGCATTTGCTGGTGTGGTGCCAGCCTCGTCGGTGCACCCGACGACGCCACACCGGCCGACGCCAACCTGCAGACAGCCTTCACCGGGGATCGCCCGGCCAGCAACGACGTCGCCGCGAGCGTGCGCCTTGCAGGTCGCGACCGATCCGCGCAACGACCGTGTTACACGACGGCGACCGGTCGTGATGCGCGCAGCGGCCGATCCGCCGGCATCACGCCGGGCGTGACGGTCTATTCGCCGGCCAGCGTCGGACCGGGCGTTTCCCGCAGCAGCCGCTCGATCGCGTCGATGACCTCGGGGCCGTCCCATTCCAGCGGTCCCTTGACCGCGTAGCGGGCCTTTCCGGCCGCGTCGATGACATAGGTGGTCGGCAGCACGTAGCCGCCCAACGCGGCGAACGCGTCGCCGTCACGGTCGAGCCAGACAGCGAAATCGAGATCCATCCGCTGGGCCGCCGCGGCCGCACGCCGCTCGCTCTCGGCGACGTTGACGCCGATAACCGTGAACGGCCGGTCACTGAACGACTGCCCGAGGCGCATGATGCTCGGCATCTCGCGCACACAGGGTGTGCACCAGCTGGCCCAGAAGTTGACGAGCACGACGCGCCCGGCGAACTCGTCGAGGCTGCGCGACTGGCCGTCGAGATCGGGCAGATCCAGCACGAAGGCCTGCGCGTCGGGCAGCGCCGACAGTTCCGCGCTGTGCCCGGCGCGCGGTAGTGCGAAGGCCATCACACTACACAGGGCGACGACGGCAATGAGACGGCAGTTGTGTCGGGATATCGTCATACGCTGTACACCTCGCGGCGTCAGCTTAACCCGCACTGTCGGCGTTGTCTGCAGGCGCGCAGACGCTCAACTGCGGCCGCCGCAGGCCGATAGACGGACGCACGCGGCGCTCGCGCGGCGCGTATAATCACGCGCCGTCCGGCGAGCACGATGACTGCCACAATCGCGCCCCACAACGTCCAATCAACAACAGGAGCCTGTACCCATGTCAGACACCCAGTCCACGCCTTCCCACGACACGGCGGAGACCGGACTCAGCCGGCGCCAGGTGCTGCTCGGCCTCGGCGCGGCCGCGGCCGCGGCCTATGCCGGGCAATCCGCTGCTGCCAGCCCGCACCACGACCACAGCAAGCACACGGCCCAGCAGCCGGGCCTGCTCAACGCCGTCAACACCTGTCTCGACAAGGGCCAGCGCTGCATCGCCCACTGCCTGGTGTCGTTCAAGGAAGGCGACACGGCGTTGGCCGAATGCGCGGCCAAGGTGCACGAGATGCACGCGGTCTGCGACGCCTTCTCTTATTTGCTGAGCGCGAACTCGGACTACATCAAGGGCTTCGCGGCGGTCTGCGAGCAGGTCTGCAAGGACTGCGAACAGGAATGCCTGAAACACGACGAGCACATCGAGTGCAAGCAGTGTGCAGAGGCCTGTGCCGACGTTGTCGACCAGATCGCACTGGCCCTGAAGTAGACCCGCTCAACTGTCGATCGCGCGGCACGGCGGCGCCACGGCGCGTACGCGCCGTCGCCCGCGCGGTCGGCCGTGCATAACGCTGCGCCTGCGGGCGGACCGCGTCGCCCGGGTCGGGGCGCGCGCCGCAGCGATCGCGCAGACCCGGCGCCGCGGCCGCGGCGGTTCGTGCGCGACAGCGCATCGGGTACTCTACGTAGCCCCTGTGCCCGACCGAACGCCGCATGATCGAGATCGTCCCCGACTCGCTGCCCGCCTGGTTGGCGGCATCCACGACGCCGTTCGGACTGGTCCTGTTCGCCGAGTTCGGCGACAAGAGCCAGATCGTCTGCATGACGCTGGCGGCGCGCCACCGCCACTGGCCGGTACTGGCGGGGACCGTCGCGGCCTTCATGCTGCTCAACACCCTGGCCGTGGCGTTCGGCGCCGGACTCGCCCACTGGGTTCCGGAGAGGCTGCTCGCAGCAATCGTCGCGGCACTGTTCGCGACCTACGGCATCCTGATGCTGACCAACGCCGACGAAGACGCCGCGGACGTCGCCACACAGCGCAGCAACCATGGCATCTTCCTCACGGCGTTCCTGATGATCTTGGTCGCCGAGATGGGTGACAAGACCCAGATCGCAGTGGCCGGCATGGCGACGAGCCTGCCGGTCGTACCGGTGTGGATCGGTGCGACGCTGGCGTTGACAGCGACGTCGGCGCTGGGTGTACTGGCCGGGCGCAAACTGCTGCGACGCATCCCGTCGCGCCGCGTCCACCAGGTCGGCGGCGTTCTGTTTCTCGCCCTAGCGGCGTTTGCCCTGACCCGGGTGTTCGATTGACCGGCCAGCCGTCGCGACGCGGACACCGTTTGCCTGCCCGTCGCGCCGCACCGGTCGTCCGGCGGTCGTCGCAGCGACCGCGAGCGCCACGCCAGCGCACCGGGCTGCCAATCTGGCGCGGCGCGCAGCGCGCGTGTCGCGATCGATCACGTCAGACCACGGGGAGGAGTGTCATGCCGATCACCCAGCAGCGTCGTTCCGTCATGCAACTGGCCGCATTGGCCTGGCTCGCCGTCATTGGCCCGGGCCTGCATGGCGCGCCGGCCGATGAATCGGCCAGCGCCGCGGAGCCACAGCAACAGGTGCAGTTCCTCGGCCTGCAATCGGCGCTGCCAGGGGACTGGCAGCGCCGCGATCCGTCGTCGTCGATGCGCCTGATGCAGTTCGTCGTGCCCGGCAACGCACCAGGTCAGTCCGCCGAACTGATCTTTTACTACTTCGGGGCCGGACAGGGCGGCACACCGGAGGCCAACATCACCCGCTGGCGGTCACAGTTTCGCGCTGCCGACGGCGCACCGTCGATGGCCGATGTCGTGCGCTTCGACGTCGAGGACATACCGATCACACGCGTGAAACTGCAGGGCCGCTATGCGCGCGGCATCGGCGCCGGCCCCGGCGGCGGCGGCAAACCGAACCAGACGCTGCTGGCCGCGATGCTGCAGACGCCGCGCGGCCAGGTCACGATCCAGCTGCATGGCGATACGCCGTTGATCGACAGCATCGAGGCCGCGTTCGACCGCATGCTGCGACGCGTCGAGCCGCTGACCGCGCGCTGAGCCGGTCGCGTCTGCCGCGCACTTCCTACAGACGCGACGGCGGCACGGTCTTACGGATCTGCAGTGGCACGCGCCGCCTGCGCCTGCGGCTTCTTCATGTGCATGTCGGCACAGCTGTGCTCGCGACGCGGCGGTCCGGACGTGAACCACAGGTAGTCGTGTCGCGGGCCGTAGTCGCGGCCATCACGCCGTAGCGGCTCGAAATAGTCTGCCGCCAGGGTCAGCTCGTCGATGACCTGCTGCATCCGGATATTGAGCTGGCGCGCCTCGGGCATCAGGTTCTGCACCCGCTCGTAGACGCCGAGGTTGTACTCGAGATGGCCGCCGCCCATGATGACGACGACGGGCTGACCCGGGTTGTCCCTGACCATCGCGACGATCGACTCGGCCATGGCCTCGTTGCGCGCCAGCCAGGTCTGGTAGAGGCGATCGATGTAGACGTCGTCGCCCCACCCGCAGTGCATGGCCCGCAGCCGCTCGGCCATCCAGTCGCGATGCCCCGGGTCGTCGAAGGTCGTGCGCGTCACGAGCATCTTCTCGACGCCGTTCAGGCCGTCGTACCCATGCCGGGTCAGGCTGACCTTGAGCCCCGCTGACAGGTCGGCGCCGAACACCGGCAGCTGCAGCTCGCGCACCTTTCTCAGGATCGGCAGAAAGCGCTGCCAGTCGCGCTCGCGATTGCCCTCCCAGCCGAGCTGCACCCGCAGCAGCTTTTCGGCGGCGGCCGGACTGCCGTGCCGCTTGCCGGTGGCTCCCTTTTTGCCACCGTTGCGGTAGCGCAGCAGATGTGAGGTCTGCTCGCGCGAAAAGAACTCGAAGCCGACGGCCGGGCGCAGCCCCTGATCGATCAGCTGGAAGATGACCTGCTGCTCGATGTGGTGGTGGAACGGGTTGTCGTGGGTCTCGCCGAGATAAATGACGTCGCTGGTCTTCATCGATTCGAGCAGCGTCGGGAACGGCGTCGGCGCGCTACTGCCCGCCTGGTAGACGTCGCCAACCAACGGGTTGGCGCTTTGCATGTGCACATGGGGGTGACGCGCCGGGCCCGTCGAACACCCGGCAAACAAGACGATGACAAGACTGAGGATCAGTAGATTCCGCCGCGGCGCCAGGTACGTCATTGCGATTGGCATGGTTCACTCATCCATCGGAACGGGGATAGCGCGCAGGCTACCGGCTGCGCGCACAAGAAGCCAGCCCGGCCAGACGGCCGCGGCGTCGTGTCACGCAGAGCCTGATCCAGGCCCGCCCTGCGGGTGAACCAGGCCGCGTTTTCGCGCTGCCGCCGGCCCGCGTCGGCGCCCACGCGACAAAACCGCTGTCGGCACAGCGCCCCGTGTGGCGGCGCTCCCCGGGCTTGCGATCCAGACACCGGTCCACGTCTTCGCGGCGTCACGTGTCGCTGCCCCGCGCGCCCCGGACACGCGGTCGGCGCACCGCGGCTTTCCTGAAACTGAGAACCCGGGCGCGTCGCGACCCGTCGTCGGCGGTACGCTTTTGGTCACTGGTGCGACCTGGGCTAGGCTCTTAGGCAGCATGCCGAACAGGCGGTCGACGGCCGCATCGTGAATGGAGCGCCCAGTGTCCCCGGTGGAACACTATCGACAGCGTGAGAGACGACTCGAAGGGATACCCCTGTCGCCGGGGATCGCTATCGGTCGGCCGTGCTTCTTCGCCACGCAGCGGGATGTGCGGCACGCCTCGTCATCGCTGGATGTCATCGACGAAACGACACGCCTGTGCGCGTCGCTGCAGCGGATCGCCGATCAGCGCGCGACGCTGGCCGACGAGACCGCGGCGGTATTGGGTCCCGAGCACGCAGAGATCTTCCACGCCCAGCGCCTGATGCTCGATGACGTCTACCTGCAGGAACAACTGGTCCAGACCATCGAGGCCGATGGCTGCAGTGCCGCGGAAGCGGTCTGGCGGGTACTCGAGCGCTATCGCTCACAGCTCGCGGCCAGCGACTCGGCCTACCTGCGCGAACGTGCCGACGATGTCGGCGAGATCCGCCAGGCCCTGATCGGCGACCTCGACCGCGCGCGGTCTTGCCGGCATTGCCACGAGACCGACTTTTGCACGATCGATCACTGTCACCTCGGCAACGATCACATCCTGATCGGCAGCGAAATCAGCGCCAGCCTGCCGATCGAAACCGACCGCCACACCATTGGCTTCGTCGTCGACAAGGCCGGCCCGCACTGCCATGCCGTGATACTGGCACGTGCACTGCATCGCCCGGTCGTCGGCAGCATCCGTGATCTGCCGGATGCGATCCCGCTGAATTCGCAGCTGCTGATCGATGGCGACGAGGGCACGGTGATCGTCAACCCGTCGTCGTCGACACTGCAGCACTACCGGACGACGCGCGTGCAGGACAACCCGAAGATCGAAAGCACCGAACCGGTCGACGGGTTTCGGGTCATGGCCAACATCAGCGTGTCGGCAGATATCGATCGTGCACTGGCGGCCGGCGCGGAGGGCGTCGGGCTGTACAGGACCGAGATGGAGATGCTCGCCGCGGGCAGACCGCTCGGCGAGGACGAACAGACCGTCCGCTACACGAAGGTGATCAAGGCCATGGCGGCCCGGCCGGTGTATATCCGGCTGGTGGACTTTGGCCACGACAAGCATGCCGAATGGACGGGACTGCCGCGACCCGCCGCAACCGCGTCGCACGACGATGAGCACACGCTGCTGCGCTATCCCGATCTGCTGCGGACACAGGCCCGTGCATTGGCGCGCGCCAGTGTTCATGGCACGGTTCACGTCGTCTACCCGATGATCTCCAGTATCGAGCAGTTCAAGGCACTGCGCGGCCTGTTCGGCGACGCCACCGCGGATCTTGCGACCGACGGGTTGCGCCACGGGGTACTGTTCGAGCTGCCCGCGGCATGCCTCGAAGCCGCACGCTTCATGCAGATGATCGATTTCGGGTGCATCGGCACCAACGATTTGACCCATTACCTGTTCGGCGTCGACAGGGCGAGCGGCGACGCCGTCGGCGATCGCCGGTTGTACGACGACGCCGTGCTCTGGGAACTGATCGATCAGCTGGCCCATGCCGCGACGTCCGCTGGCAAGACGATGATGATCTGCGGTGAGTTGGCGGGCGATCCCAAGTTCACGCCCCGGATCATGCGATCGGGCATCAGCGCCACGAGCACGAACCCGGCGAACATCGCCGCCGTGCGTCGGTCCGCAACACAACACACCCGCTAATCGAAGCGCCAGCGTTCGTAGCCGGCATCACCACCCCGGTGCATGGCCGCCGCTTTGTGGTCGACGGCGTACGCGCCGGGCCCGATCGCGGCTGCGTGCCGATGTCATCGCTATCGGCCATGACCCACGCTGTTGACAGCAGTCGAGTCGCGAAATCGGTGCGTTAGGTTCTTAAAGAATCCGTGCCGCCAGCCGTTTCCAAAGACAAGCGCGTTGCAGCGATGTAACAGCCGATAAGGGCAAACCTGCTGAAAGGCAGGGACGCAAAGTCACCGCCTACGGACGATGGATTTCGTCTACGGCCGAGGGATTACCGAAGCGATGAAAGACTCTGTTCCGACCGACGGAACCGATCGCGGCAGCTTTTCGCTCTACCGCTTTCTCTGTAACCAACTCTCCACCCGTCGATTCCGCGGTACTTTGGCCCGTTCGGCATCGTCGGGGCCGCGCGTTCGCAACGTCTTTGCCGCGACACTCGGGGCATTGCTCTGTGCCGTCAGCCACGCGGCGACAGTCCCGGTCTTGGAGTTCAGCGTCCCGAAGGAATGGGGCAAGGGCACTCAATGGATCTGTCAGACCGAACTCAGGGACGAGATATGGTACATGCGCTGCGACAACATGGCCGAGGTGTTCAGCTTCGACCCAGTCCTCGGCGACACCGACGATTCACCAAGATCGACGCTGATCCCGATCTACGGCGCGCCCTTCGCCGACAGCCCGCTGCAGTATCTCGCCACCTCGGTGCTCTGTCGGCGCAACCGCGCGTGCAACGTCGTCGTCTCTGACTGGCCACGACGTGTACAGCCTGCCTGTCGCGCGGGCACGCGCAGGGACTGCGACTCGCGCCGCCGTCGCAGCGCCCGCTCGGAGCGACACTCGCGGCTGTCCGCACGGCACGAGTGATCGCCAACTGACAGCGGACGGGACAGCGCAGGCATCCGACCGGCGCGGCGCCGGGCAGCGACCGTCGTTGCACGTTCGTCGCAGAGACCGATCGAGACCAGGTTCGTATTCGGAACACGGAGCGTCGGCGTCGTTGGGCTCGCACGACATGCCGGCCAGGGCGGCGGCCGGTCGATCGGCGCGGGCCGCGTTCTCCGACCGGTCCCTGTCCTGACCCACCGTGAGCGCCGCGGATCACGACGCAGAGATCCCGCGCAGACCCACCAGATCGATCGCCGTCGACCGGCCAAGCGCCGCGTTTGCCGCCGCTCGGGCGATGGTCAGGCGTTGGCGTTGTTCGGTCCGGCGCCCGCCTCGGCGCCTTGTACCGTCACGGCTTCGCGCGCGTCGCCGCGCTCCCGCGACCTGTCCTTCGCCATCAACACGTAGAGCGACGGTACGACGAACAGCGTGAACAGGGTGCCGATCGCCATACCACCGACGAGCACCAACCCAATCGAGTTGCGCGCCGCGGCGCCCGCGCCGGTGACCAGCACCAGTGGGAAGTGACCGGCGATCGTCGCCACCGTCGTCATCAACACCGGGCGCAGACGGATCATCGCCGCATCGCGTACGGCATCGAGCTTGTTCACGCCCTGTTGCTGCAGCTGGTTGGCGAATTCCACGACCAGTATGCCGTTCTTGGCTATCAGGCCGACCAGCGTCACCAGTCCGACCTGGGCGTAGATGTTCATCGTCGTGGTCCAACCGTTGGTCCAGTACGGCAGGTTCGGATCCGGCATCTTCAACACCGTGAACACCAGCGCCCCGAACAGGGCCAACGGCACCGAGCCGAGAAGGATCACGAACGGGTCGCGGAACGAGTTGAACTGCACGGCCAGCACCAGGAAGATCATCAGCACCGCCAGCGAGAACGCCGGCAGGAACTTGTTGCCCTCGGTGCGCAGCTGGCGGGACTCGCCGGTGTAGTCGAAGCTGTAGCCCGGCGGCAGGATCTCGCCGGCTGCATCCTCGAGGAAGACCAGCGCCTCGTCGAGTGTTCGCGTGCTGACGCCCGACAGCTTGACGGCGTTGAGCTGCTGGAAACGGTTCAGCGAACGCGCGACCACCGAGTGCTCGATGCGTGCGATCGATGACAGCGGCACCATCTGGCCACCCGGGGTCGCGACATGGATCTGCGCCAGTTGTTCGGTGGTCAGGCGATCGGCGCGACGGATCAGCGGGATGACCTTGTAGCTGCGGCCGTCCATGTTGAAACGATTGACGAAGTCACCGCCGGTTGCCACGGCCAGGTCGGCGCCGACCTCGGACAGGTTCAGGCCCAGATCGGCCAGCTTGTCGCGGTCGAAGACCACGACCGCCTGAGGCTGGTCGATCTTCAGATCGATATCCGGCGGGAAAGCGAACAGACCGCTCTCGGTCGCCCGCTGCTGCAGCGTCTGGGCGAACTCCAGCAACTGCTCGGCATCGGCCGTCGACGTGATGACGAACTCGACCGGGAAGTTGCTGCCGCCCGGCAGCGCCGGGGGCGTCGTGATGAACACCTGCAACCCGGGTATGTTCGACACACTGGCCTGGACCTCCGGCAGGATCTCGGTCACCGTCCGGTCGCGCTCGGCCCAGGGTTTGACGACGACGCCGCTGAACCCGTCGGCACCCAGCGTGGCACCGATCGCCGGCGGGAACAGCAGTTGGAAGGTCAACGCCGCCTCGGGCACGTCCATCATGACCTGCTCGGCGGCCTTTGCGTAGACCGCGTTCTGGTCCGTCGTGGCATTGGCCGCGGTGTTGATGATCCCGAACAGCACGCTCTGGTCTTCGGTGGGCGCCAGCTCGGTCGGCGAGAACACGAACATCGGAACCGTCGACAGGCTCAGCACGAACCAGACCAGGTAGACGGCCGGACGCGCGTGCAGCGTCGCGGTCAGCGCGCGTCCATAGACCACGCGCAGCCGGTCGAAACGATGATTCAACCATCCCGTCAGGCCGCGCTCCTCGTCGCGCGCACTGCGCAGCAGCCTGGCGGCCATGGTCGGCGACAGCGTCAGCGCGACGACGCCGGAGATCGCGACGGCACCGGCCAGCGTGAAGGCGAACTCGCGGAACAGGGCCCCGGTCAATCCGCCCTGCAGCCCGATCGGGATGTACACGGCGACCAGCGTCAGCGTCATCGCGATGATCGGCGTGACCAGCTCGCGGGCACCGACCAGTGCGGCCTCGCGTGGGCTGCGTCCCTGGCGCAGGTGCCGCTCGACGTTCTCGACGACGACGATCGCGTCGTCGACGACCAGGCCGACCGACAGCACGATGGCCAGCAAGGTCAGCAGGTTCAGCGTGAAACCGAACACCTGCATCAGGAAGATGCCACCGATCAACGAGATCGGGATCGCCATCACCGGCACCAGCACCGAGCGCACGGAACCGAGGAACAGGAAGATCACGATGACGACGATCAGCAGCGTTTCGGCGAGTGTGCCGGTGACCTCGCGGATGGCATCGCTGACGTACTCGGACGCGTCATAGCCGATGCTGGCATCGAGCCCGGCCGGCATCTCCTGCTTGAGCTTCTCCAGCTCGACGCGCACACCGTCGATGACCTCGACGATATTGGCGTTCGGCTGCGGGAAGACGCCGGCGAAGACCGCCGTGTCGCCCGAATAGCGGACCAGCGTCTCGTAGTCCTCGGCGCCCAGCTCGACATCGGCGACGTCCTGCAGGCGCACGATGGTGTCGCCGCTCTGGTAGATCACCAGGCGCCGGAAATCGTCGGTGCTGTGCATATCGGTGTTCGCGGTGAGGTAGGTCCGCACCAGGGCACCCTTGGTGCTGCCGATCGCCGCCAGGTAGTTGTTGGCGGTCAGCGCCGCCCTGACCTGCGCCGGCGTCACGTTCAACGCGGCCATGCGGTCCGGCTTGAGCCAGACGCGCATCGCGAACGTCCGGGCGCCGAAGATCTCGATCCGCTGGACACCGGTCACAGCCGACAGTCGCGGTTGGACCACCCGCGTCAGGTAATCGGTAATCTGCTCCGGCGACAGGATCTGCGACCAGAAGCTGAGGTAGGCCGCGGCAAACTCGGAGTCCGCCGACTGCACGCTGATCGCCGGCACCTGGGCCTCGACCGGCAGGTCATTGCGCACCTGGTCGACCTTCGACGAGATATCCGCCAGCGCCTTGGTCGAGTCGTAGTTGAGCTTGAGGCGCGCCGTGATGATCGAGATACCCTGCAGGCTCTTCGACTCCACGTAGTCGATGCCCTCGGCCGCGGCTATCGCGCGCTCCAGCGGCGTCGTGATGAAACCGCGCACCAGCTCGGCGCTGGCGCCGACGTAGACCGTCGAGATCTGCACCGACGCGTTCTCGCTCAGCGGGTACTGGCGGACACTGAGCGAGTTCCAGGCGTTGAGTCCGGCGACCAGGATCAACAGGTTGATCACGATCGCCAGTACCGGACGCTGGATGAACAGATCGGTGAAGCTGCGCCTGACCCGGGACATCACGAGTCCGCCGGCCGCGGATCGAGACGGGCGGCGGGAGCCAGGGTGTTGTCGATGATCACCTTCGCCCCGCCACGCAGCTTGAACACGCCGCTGGTCACGACCGTCTCGCCGGGTTCGAGCCCGTCGGTCACGTCGACATAGTCACCACGCGCCTCGCCCAGCCGCACGAACTGCTGACGCAAGTGGCGTTCGGTCTCCCCGGTCTCGGCATTGCGCTGCTCTTCGACGACGAATACCGAGTCACCGAACGGCGCGTACAGCACGGCGGTTGCAGGCACGGGCAGCACCGGCTTCGCATCCGGCAGCACGACCTCGACATTGACGAACATGCCGCTGCGCAGCTTCTCGTCGGGGTTGGCCACCCGCGCGCGGACCCGGACATTGCGCGTGGCGGCATCGACCTCCGGACTCACGGCCATAATGCTGCCTTCGAAGGTCTCGCCGATGGCCGCGTCGGAATCCACGCGCACCGGCATGCCGTCGCTGAGCAGGGCGAGCTGGTTCTGCGGGACCGAGAAATCCACGTAGACCGGGTCCAATGTCTGCAGCGCCACGATCGGATCACCGTCGGCCAGGACCTGCCCGAGGTTGACCTGGCGCAGGCCCAATCGCCCGCTGAACGGCGCGCGCACGGTCTTTTTGGCGATCAGCGCCCGCGTCACGCCGACCTGGGCGACGGTGTCTTTGACCTGGGCCTCGGCGCGATCGACCGCATCATCCGACGCCAGGTCGCGATTGCCGAGCCGGCGCACGCGCGACAGGTCGGCCCGGGCCAACGCCGCCGCGGCCTCGGCCGACGCCAGCTGGGCCTCCTCGCTCGCAGTGTCGAGCTGCAACAGCACATCGGCGGCACCGACCACGGCACCGGACTCGAACGCGATCGCGGTCACCCTGCCTCCGACCTCCGCGCTGACCGTGACACCTTGTACCGCCGTCACCGTCCCGGTCGCCGCGATGACCTGCTCCCAACGGGCGTCGGCGATCGCGGCCGCGGTGACCGTCTCGGGCGGCATCACCATGCCTGCCGCCGCCTCGCCCATCGCCGCGAACTGCCCGAGCTTGACGTAGGCGATCGCGCCGACCACGAGCACGACACCGACGGTTGCCAGAAACAGCTTTTTCAACATGACAGATACATCGCAGAAACGACCAGACCCGATAGCGCAGACAACCCATCAACGCGCATTCCGACAGGCGCGGTCCGGCGGGCCGGGGATGCAGCGCGGGTCTTCCAGGCCTTGAATTGTACCCCCCCGCTCCCGCAGAGACGTGACCGTTCACGCTACCGGCGACCGGTTACTCTCCTGTCCGCGACCTGCTTCGCATGATCCGGCCCGGGACCGGGGTGGGCCGATCGCCCATCATCCATGACGTCGCACGCCGTGCGGAAATCGGCGAACCAGGCCGAGACGGCACGCCGGTCATTCGTGCATCCAGCGCGGCTAGCGATCCCGTGCTGGTCCAGACATCGGCGGGTAACCCGGCCTAGGGGAGGCCCCGGCAAGGCCAGACGAACGACCGAGCACCGGGCCAGCGCAGGCGTCGTCGTCATCGTCACGATGGGTCGGCCGGCCAGGCTCGACACGAAAGGCGTGGATCTCGCGGTCGACGTCGAGACGACGTCGAAACCGCTCGCCGATCAGCCCGCTGTGCGCGAGAGCCGCCGCAATCGTCACTGCAACAGCACGGTATGGTGCGCGGTTGGGGGCCCGGGGCCTGCGCCGGTCGTGAGCCCGGGCGTATCTCTCGCCGGGGTCGCGCACGGAGAGGCCGGACCTGGTGATCCGAGGACAACGGACGGCTGTCCGCGTTCGCCACGCTGCGAGGACCTCGGCAACGGCAGACGGCGAGCCCGCTCCCGGGCGAGCAGGCGCCGTCGTTGGACTGGTCGTAAAGACCGGTTGGGCCGGGCTCGGCAAGGGACCTGCAGCGAGAAAAAGACTTAGATTTATCTATTAAATCTTTGTTTTATTTGGTCGGAGCGGGGAGATTCGAACTCCCGACCCCCACAACCCCATTGTGGTGCGCTACCAAGCTGCGCTACGCTCCGAAGAGAGCGCCGCATCCTAGGGATGCGGCGCTTTGTTGTCAATGAAACCGCGGTTTCGCGCACCGGGAACGCGGCCGTCGCAATCAGCCGTTGAGGATCGCCAGGACCTCTTCGAGATCACCACGCAGCTCACGGATGGCGTCGGCGCGCGGCGGCCGCTCGCCGGTCGGCTTGGCCTGCTGCCTGGCCCCGCCGTCGTTGGCCAGTTGCTGGCGCGCACCGCCGATCGTGAAGCCCTGCTCGTACAGCAGGCTGCGGATGTTACGGATCATCTCGACGTCGTGACGCTGGTAATAGCGCCGGTTGCCGCGCCGCTTGACCGGCTTCAGCTGCGGAAACTCCTGCTCCCAGTAGCGCAGCACGTGCGGCTTGACCATGCACAGCTCGCTGACCTCACCGATCGTGAAGTAGCGCTTGCCCGGGATGGGCGGTAGCTCAATGTTGCTGCTGTTGGGATCCAGCATATGCCTCTACTCGTGCCTTCAGTTTCTGACCGGGCCGGAACGTGACGACGCGGCGCGCCGAAATCGGGATCTCTTCGCCGGTCTTCGGGTTGCGGCCGGGGCGTTGCTTCTTCTCGCGCAGGTCGAAGTTGCCGAATCCCGACAGCTTCACCTGGCGGCCGTTTTCCAGCGACTGGCGGATTTCCTCGAAAAACATCTCGACCATATCCTTGGCCTCGCGCTTGTTCAGGCCCAGCTCCTCGAACAGGTGCTCCGCCATCTCTGCTTTGGTCAGTGCCATGTGTCTCATTCCCTCAGTTTTGCTGCCAGCCGGTCCGCCAGCGCCTGCAACACCACGGCGCTCGCCTGTTCGACTTCCGCGTCAGTAAGAGTGTGCGAAGACTCCTGCAAAATCAAGCTCAAAGCCAGACTTTTTAGACCGGAATCTATGTTGTCCCCGGTGTAGACATCGAACAGCTGCACATCCTTGACGACGTCCGGCGCCGCGTCGCGTACGACATCGAGCACCGCCTGGAACGGCAGATCGCGGTCGACGACCAGTGCGAAGTCGCGCCGGATCGCCGGGAACTTCGACAGCGCTTCGAAACGCGGGATGCCGCCGGTCGACAGCGTCACCAGGTCGACCTCGAACAAATAGACACCGCCGGGCAGGTCCAGCGCTTTCTGCGCGGCCGGGTGCAGCAGGCCGATCCAGCCGACCGGCACGCCGTCGCGCAGGATGCGCGCACTCTGCCCGGGATGCAGCACCGCGTGTTCGGCGGCCTCGAAACGGAACTCGGCGGCATCGGCGACCTGCGCCAGTACCGATTCGAGGTCGGCCTTGATGTCGTAGAAGTCGGCCCTGCGCGTCGCCAGCCCCCACTGCTCGGCGTCGGCCTCGCCACAGACCAGGCCGGCCAGTTTCGCGTGCTGCTCGATCTGGCCATCGCGGCGGATGAAGGTCAGGCCGCTCTCGAACACCTTGACGCGGCCCTGCTGGCGCGCCAGGTTATAGCCGAGCGTCTGGATCAGGCCCGGCCAGATGCTCGCACGCATGTCCGACATGTCGGCCGAGATCGGGTTGGCCAGCTTGATCGGTTCGGCGCCCGGCGTCAGCACCGCCGCAATCTCGGCGGCGATGAAGCTGTAGGTGATCGCCTCCTGGTAGCCACGCTGCGCGAGCAGGCGCTTGGCGGCATCGAGACTGAACGCGGCCTCGGGCCTGATCGCGACGCTGACCGGCGCCGAGCTCAGACTCGCCGGGATGTTGGCATAGCCGTAGACGCGCCCGATCTCCTCGATCAGGTCGGCCTCGATGGCGATGTCGAAACGTGCGCTCGGCGCGCTCGCCTGCCAGCCATCGTCGGTCGCGCTGACCTGCATGCCGAGACGCGCGAGGATGTCGCTGACCGTGGCGTCGTCGATCGCGACGCCGAGCAGGCGCTGGATACGCGTACGCCGCAGCGCGACCGGCGTGCACGTCGGCAGCTCGTCGTCGGCGACGACCTCGTTGATCGGCCCGGGCCGGCCGCCGACGATGTCCAGCAGCAATGCGGTTGCACGCTCCATCGCGCGGCGCTGCAGTGCATAGTCGACACCGCGTTCGAAGCGGTGCGAGGAATCGGTGTGCAGTCCATAGCTGCGCGCCTTGCCGGCAATCGCCAGCGGCGAGAAGAAGGCCGATTCGAGCAACACGTCGCGCGTGGCCCCGGTCACACCCGACGCCGCGCCGCCCATGATGCCGGCCATCGCCAGCGCCTTGCCGTGGTCGGCGATGACCAGCGTGTCGTCACGCAAGGTCACGTCGCTGCCGTCGAGCATCGTCAGCGTCTCGCCGTTCGTCGCCATGCGCACGCGGATCCCGCCGTTGAGCTGCGTGAGATCGAAACCGTGCATCGGCTGGCCGAGTTCGAGCAGCACGTAGTTGGTGACGTCGACGACCGGCGAGATTGCGCGCAGACCGCTGCGGCGCAGCTTTTCGACCATCCAGTCCGGCGTCTCGGCCGTCGCATCGATGCCGCGCAGGATGCGACACAGATAGCGCGGGCACGCGGCCGGTGCGTCGAGGCCGACGTCGAACACATCGTCGATGACCGGCGTGACCGGATCGATCGCCGGTTCGCAGACTTCAGCGCGGTTGAGCACACCGACCTCGCGCGCGATCCCGGCGACGCTCAGGCAGTCGGCGCGGTCCGGCGTCAGGTCGACGTCGATGCATGGGTCGTCAAGCACCAGGTAGTCGCGGAAATCACGACCGACCGGGGCGTCGGCCGGCAGCGGCAGGATGCCGTCGGAAGAGTCGGCGAGGCCGAGCTCGGCTGCCGAACAGATCATGCCGAGCGATTCGACGCCGCGCAGCTTGGCGCGCTTGATCTTGAAATCGCCGGGCAGCTTCGCGCCGACCGTCGCGACCGCCACCTTCATGCCGGCAGCGACGTTGCTCGCGCCGCAGACGATCGGCGCCGACGCATCACCACCGATGTCGACGCTGCACACGCTCAGCTTGTCGGCGTCCGGATGCGGCGCGCGCGACAACACCTCGCCGACGACGACACCGCTGAACGGCGGCGCGGCCGGCTCAACCGAATCGACCTCGAGGCCGGCCATCGTCAACTGATCGGCGAGCTGCGCGGTCGTGATGTCGGGATTGACCCATTCGCGGAGCCAGGCTTCACTGAACTTCATTGTCAAATTCTCAGAACTCGGAGTTGGGAACGCAAAGGCCTCAAAGACTCAAAGGACACGAAGCTCTTGTTGCTTTACGCCCGTGTGTCATTCAAAAACCGACATGATCGAAAAGCGAGTCAGCAATGTTCTTGCTTTGCGCCCTTTGCGTCTTTGCGTTCTTCGCGTTCGATACTCGATGCACAATCATCAGGCGAACTGCCTCAAAAACCGCAGGTCGTTCTCGAAGAACAAGCGCAGGTCATTGACGCCGTAGCGCAGCATCGTCAGGCGCTCGACGCCCATGCCGAACGCGTAACCGAGGTATCTCTCGCTGTCGATGCCGACATGGCGGAACACCTCCGGATGAATCATTCCGCAGCCGAGCACCTCGAGCCAGCCGGTATGACTGCACACGCGGCAGCCGTCGCCACCGCACATCACGCACTGGATGTCGACCTCGGCCGACGGCTCGGTGAACGGGAAGTACGACGGTCGGAAGCGCACCTCGAGATCGTCGCGCTCGAAGAAGCCGTGCAGAAACGCGTTCAGGATGCCTTTCAGGTCGGCGAAGCTGACCTGCTCGTCGACGAGAAAGCCCTCGACCTGGTGGAACATTGGCGTATGCGTCAGATCCGAGTCGCAACGGTAAACGCGACCGGGCGCGATCACCTTCATCGGCGGTTCGGCATTCTGCATATGGCGGATCTGCACCGGCGACGTGTGCGTCCGCAACAGCAGGCCGTCGTCGAAATAGAAGGTGTCGTGCATCGCCCGCGCCGGATGATGCGACGGGATGTTCAATGCCTCGAAATTGTGGAAGTCGTCCTCGATCTCCGGGCCTTCGGCGACCTCGAAACCGGCGCTGGCGAAAAACGCCTCGATGCGCTGCATCGTGCGCGTGACCGGGTGCAGGCCGCCGCTGGCGACGCCGCGCCCGGGCAGCGTCACGTCGATGCGCTCGGCCGCCAGGCGTTTCGCCAGCTCGGCCGCTTCGAGCGCGGTCTTGCGCGCCTCGAGCGCCTGCTGGAAGGCCTGCTTGGCCCGGTTGATCTGCTGGCCGGCGCTCTTGCGCTCGTCGGCAGGCAGCTTGCCGAGCTGCTTCAGCCGCGCCGTGAACTCACCGCTCTTGCCGAGGTACTGCACGCGCACGTCGTCGAGCGCGCGCAATTCGTCGGCGGCCCCAACAGCGGCCTGCGCCTGCGAGAGGAGATCGTCGAGATCGTTCGTCATGTCTACTGCACCAAGTTCCCTTCAACTGCACGCGAAATCCACCCACCGAGTCTCAAACGCAAAGGACGCAAAGACGCGAAGGACACCAAGAATTTTCTGAACATGCCCCTGGAAACCTTTGCGTTCTTTGCGTCTTCGAGGCCTTCGCGTTCGATACTCGGTAAGCAATCAAACAAAAGGGGCAA
>JAAUYD010173660.1_pt1 | contig 20097 bp, 20 predicted proteins | sample 7278101 | NCBI WGS metagenome assembly JAAUYD01 (sample SAMN14350128, study PRJNA611818) | marine sediment metagenome | isolation source: surface marine sediment (0.6m) | place: French Polynesia: Moorea | collected 2018-08
ATCAAGGGCTCAGCCTCTGATTTGACTAAAGAACCGCCCCCTTGTGGTCGATAACTCCTGCATGTTCCTAAGTCGGCTGTTGGTGCCGGGCTATGCTGCGATCCCTAAAAAGGCAGAAAAAACAATCAGGTAGAGTCGGTCTTGCCGTTGACGGCACGCATGCCGGCATCGCCGTGGTCGAACGCGTAGCCGATGGAAAACCCTTGCTGCGGGCCCGGACTTTCGAAGTCGCTTCCGAACGCGACGGTGCGGGCACCGATGTCGTCGACGTAGCCGCGCTGAAGGTCCGGCAAATGCCGCTGTCCAAGGTACTGGGCAACGCGACCTACCAGCTGCAGCTCGTCGAAACCCCCAGCGTCCCGGAAGAGGAGCTGCGACAGGCGCTGCGTTGGCGCGTCAAGGAAATCATCGACTATCCTATCGACGAGGCCCTGATCGACCTGTTCGAGGTCCCGAGCCACGCCAACCCGGGCAGCAAGTCCATCGCCTACGCGGTCGTGAGCCACGAACCCGGTGTCCAGGAGCAGGTTTTGCTGCCTCGGTCCCTCGGCATCCATACGATGGACGTCATTGATATCCCGGAATTGTGTCTCCGGAATATCGCCGCCCGCCTGCCCGGCGACCAACATGGCACGGCGCTGCTGCATTTCACCGACGAATGCGGCTACCTGACCATTACGCGCAAGGGCGTCCTGCACCTGATCCGGCGAATCGAAACGGGCCGAAGTGTCCTGGCAGACAATGCCGATGACGATTTCTTCATCTCGGAACGCGCTGCCGGAATCTCGCTGGAAGTCCAGCGTTCGCTCGACTACTACGAAAGTCACTACGACTGCAGCCCGATCAGCGAGCTGATTCTCGGACCCGGTGAGGGTCTGGACGCATTGCCGAAGGGACTCAACGAGAACCTTGGACTGGCCGTCAAGCGCCTCGACCTCGACGAACTCTTCGACATCGAAGGCGAGCTGACCGAGAAGCAGCGCGGCGAGTGCCTGCTCGCCATTGGCGCCGCTATCCGGCCCACCGGGGACGACAGCGAAACCAAGCAGGTCATCAACCTGCTCGAGCCGGAAGAAAAACTGTCCGCCCGCGAATTCCCGGCGCGATTCATGGTACTGGCGACGGCGGCGATGATCGTACTCATGTGCGGGCTGACCCTGTTTGCCGGTTCCAGGGTCAACTCCCTGGACGATGAGCTGGCGTTGGCTGCACAGCAGGAGACGGCGGCAGTCGAGCGACTGACGAATGTCAGGGCCACGCTGGACTCTGCGATTGGCACCAAGAGCTGGGCTGAGCGTGTCGATGATGCATTGGCAGAGCTGCGCGAGCGGCAGTCGGTGTTGGCGCTGGTGCAGGGCTCGTCGCTGGGTGAGACCCGGGGCTTTTCGCGCCATCTGCGGGCACTTGCAAGCCAGGACACCGACGGTATCTGGCTGACGCACATCGGGCTCTCAGCTGAAGGCGACAAGACGCGACTCGAAGGCTGGACACGCAGCGCCGAGCTGGTGCCGGTCTACGTGCAGGACCTGATCGCCAAGTCACCGTTTGCGAAACAACGGTTTCACCAGTTCGAGATCGACAACCCGATCGACAACGACAAGAACGCGCTGCTGTTCACGATGGACAGCAGAGTCCTTGAGGACACGATGCAGGGAGGCAGCAAGCAGTGAAGCAGGTGTATGAGTTGCTGGACCGTGTTCACGAGGTCGAGAAGAAGATCGACGCGATGACGCTGCGTGAGCGACTGCTCATCGGCGTGACGTCGCTGACGTTGATCACCGGCATCTGGTACGTGATGTTCTTGGAGCCGCTGATCCTCGAGGCCGATCGCAAGACCGGTGAGCTTGCTGCGCTCGAAGAGCGTATCAATGTGGCCAACGCGAGCCTCGAGCAGCAGGTCACCGAACTCGCCGGCGGCAGCGCCGATCAACGGGCGCGCATCGCCAAGCTGGACCAGCAGATTGCGGCGATCAATGAAACCCTCGGCGACTATGCCGCCGAGTTGATCGATCCGGCCGAGATGACGCAGGTACTCGAGGGCGTGCTTCGGAACCAGTCGGCCTTGAGCCTCGTGCGAATTCGCAACCTGCCATCGGAGACGCTGGCGGCGAGCGAGGAAGAGGACGCGACCCGGTTCTACCGGCACGGTATCGAGATTGAAGTCGAGGGCAGCTTCTTCGCCGTCGTCGACTACCTGAACGAGGTCGAGTCGCTGCCGTGGCGGCTGTATTGGCAGATTCTCGAACTGGATGTCGTTGAGTATCCGCGCAACAGGATTCGCATTGAAGTCAGCACGCTGAGTCTCGACGAGGAGTGGATCGGTGCCTAGCAATCGCGTGAGAAAGACTAAGACGGCACGACACTGCTTTGCAGTGCGGCTCAAGATGCTCATGTATTCACACATGCGCTGCACTTGCTCGCCGTTGCGCGCCTTGTCTCGCACTCGCCTGGGCATTGCTCACGCGACTGCTCTTTTACTCTTCGCCTTGACCAGCGTGGTCTCTGCCGAGGAGCTGCGCGACCCCACGCGGCCGCATACCTACAAAGCGGGACGCACGGTAGAAGGCGTGCCGAGCTTCTCAGTCAACGCGATTTTCGTATCAGACGACCGCAGGCTCGCCATCATCAATGGCCAGCGGGTTCGAGTCGGGGACTCAGTCTCCGGCGCCACGGTCGTCAGTATCCAGAAGGAGCAGGTCACGCTGTCTGTCTCCGGCAAGCAATTCACCGCAAGACTCAAGACGAGGCGTCCGTAGCAGCGGATGCCAGGAGCGAACGCATGAGAATCACACACCCGACTTACCTGATTCCGCTACTGGCCTTACTGACCGGCTGCGCGAGTTTCCCGGATGGCGGCGGAGCGAAAGAGCTGTCGCAGGAATCTGTGGAAGCGATGGTTCGCTCTGCGCTGGAAGAGGCAACGAAGGAACCGCCGCAGCGCGTAAAGCCCGCCAGCGACATCAAGATGATTACCGAGCCGGACATGCCTGAGGAAGAGCATCGCTTCGATGTTAACAGCGAAGGCACGCCGGCCCGGGCGTTCTTCATGGCGCTGGTTGACGAGACGGACGAGAACGTCGTCGTCCACCCGGACATCAAGGGCAATATCTCACTGATGCTGAATAACGTGACCGTGGCCGAGGTACTGGACGTCGTCAGCCAGGTCTACGGATACTCCTACCGCTACGGTCCGGCGGGGTACATGGTGTTCCCGGCCACGTTGCAGACGCGCATATTCCAGATCAACTATCTCGACCTGCAGCGAAGCGGCGTGTCCCGGACGCGTGTCAGCTCCGGCCAGGTCAGCGAGGGGCGCAGCCGCAGCAACAACGTGGCCGGCCGGGTCGCCGCCGGCGACACGGCGGTCGCGTCTGGCGGCGGTGCGGATTCACAGTCGATCAGCGGCTCCGACATCAACACGACCTACAACACGGATTTCTGGACCGACCTCGAGAACACGCTGGCCGCGATGCTGAGCAGCGAACCGAAGAGCCAGGTCGTCGTCAACTCGCAGACCGGTGTCATCGTCGTCAAGGCGATGCCCGAGAAACTTCGCAGCGTCGAGTCTTACCTCAACATGATCCAGGACGTCGCGCAGCGCCAGGTTGTGCTTGAAGCCAAGATCGTCGAGGTCCAGTTGAATGACACGTTCAAGGCGGGCATCAACTGGGTGGCCGTGGCGCAAAACAGCGACGGTTACACCAGCACGTTCGGCCAGCTGGCGCCGCCGCCGGGATTCTCCGGTAACGACTCCACGCTGGGTGGATCGCCGATCACGGTATCGCCAGGTACGGTTACGAGCGGTTTTGAGACGACCACGACGGGCGGCGCGTTCACGATGGCTTTCGACCTCGGTGACTTCAATGCGTTTCTGGAGCTGCTGGAGTTGCAGGGCGAAACGCGGGTGCTGTCGAGCCCGCGCGTATCGACGCTGAACAACCAGAAGGCCGTCATCAAGGCCGGCACCGACGAATTCTTCGTCACCAATGTGTCGAGCAACACGGTAACCGGCGCGTCGTCGACAACGTCAAGGGACGTTGAACTGACGCCGTTCTTCTCCGGCATCGCGCTTGACGTGACTCCGCAGATCAGCGCCGCTGGCGACGTCACGCTGCACATTCACCCGACCGTCAGCGAAGTGACCGACCAGCAGAAGAACCTGACCGTCTCCGGGGAAACCGACATCCTGCCGCTGGCGTTCAGCGAAGTGCGCGAGTCCGACAGCATCGTCAAGGCGCGCAGCGGCCAGATCATCGTCATCGGCGGCCTGATGCGAAACAGCCGCTTCGACGAAGACTTCGGCACGCCGGTCTTAAGCAAGATCCCCGGCGTTGGCGGCCTCTTCAAGAGCAAGCGCTCACAGGAGCGCAAGACAGAACTGGTGATCCTCCTGAAGCCCATCGTCGTCGACAACGATCGGGTCTGGACCCAGCTCGCCAATGAATCCTTAAATCGCCTTCGTTAGGCCGAGGTCGTACCTGTATGAACCAGTCGAACGAAGCACAGAAGGTTGCCAAGCGCAGAAAACTGCGCCTCGGTGACGTACTCATCGAAGCGGGCGCGATCACACAAGGTCAGCTCGAAGAGGCGTTGGCCCAACAGAAGCGCAGCGGTCACAAGCTCGGGCGAGCGCTGACCGACGTTGGCGCGATCAGCGAGAAGGAATTGTATGCATTTCTTGCGAAGAAGATGGAGATCGACTTCCTCGACCTGCGCAGCGTCGAGCTGAAGCCGGAAACCGTCAACCTGCTCGCAGAGGTCCAGGCCCGCCGTCTTCGCGCACTGGTACTGAAGTCCGACAAGAACGGCATCCTCGTCGGCATGGCCGACCCGGGCGATATCTTCGCCTATGACGAGCTGTGCCGCCTTCTCGGCGGCAAGGTCAAGCTCTGCCTCGTTAACGAGTCGGAGTTGTTGCGCACGATCGATATCGTCTACCGGCGTACGGAAGACATCAACGCGTTTGCTGCAGAAGTCAGCGAGGAGATGAACGAGGCTCGCATCGATCTCGATGAGCTCGACGCTGAAGAAGACTCGGCAGAGGCGCCGATCATCAAGCTGCTGCAGTCCGTCTTCAAGGATGCTGTGCAGGTCAACGCGTCCGACATCCATATCGAACCGGATGAGAAAGTCTTGAGGATTCGCCAGCGTGTCGACGGCGTATTGCAGGAACATGTGCTCGACGGACGCGGCGTCGCGAATGCACTGGTCACCCGGCTCAAACTCATGGCCAGGCTGGATATTTCCGAGAAGCGTCTGCCGCAGGATGGCCGATTCTCCATCCAGGTCAACGACAACAAGCTCGACGTTCGCGTGTCTACATTGCCGGTCACTCATGGCGAGACCGTCGTGCTTCGCCTGCTCGACCAGACCAACAACCTGGTGAGCATGTCGGAACTGGGCATGCCACCGGACGTGCTGAAGCGCTTCTCGCGGATGATCAGCCTGACCAGCGGCATGATCCTCGTGACGGGGCCGACCGGCAGCGGTAAGACAACGACGCTGTATTCGGCATTGAGCGAAGTCAACAAGCCGTCGACGAAGATCATCACGGTCGAGGATCCCGTCGAATACCAGCTCGATCGCATCAACCAGGTGCAGACCAACTCGAGCATCGGCCTGGATTTCAGCCGCGTGCTTCGCACCGCGTTGCGCCAGGACCCGGACGTCATACTCGTCGGTGAGATGCGCGACAAGGAGACCGTCGATATCGGCCTGCGGGCGGCGATGACGGGTCACCTTGTGCTGTCCACGCTGCATACGCAGAGCGCGCCGGAGACGGCCGCCCGGCTGTTCGACATGGGTGCGCCGGGCTACCTGATCGCAGCCGCGCTCGAGGGCATCATCGCGCAGCGACTGGCGAAGCGCGTCTGCGACTCCTGTGTCGAGGAAGCCGAGCTGACGCCCGGACAGAAGGCCTGGCTCGCAGCGCAGGATATCCCCGATGAAATTCGCAACGCGACGTTTGTGCATGGACGGGGCTGCAATTACTGCCACCTGAGCGGCTACCACGGTCGCATCGGCGTCTACGAGTTGCTCGAGATGGATGAGGGCCTAACGGATGCGCTGCGCCGCGAAGACCTGAGCGCATTCATTCAACTGGCCAGGCTCAAGGACAACTATGTGCCGCTGGAGCGCTGTGCGCTGGACTATGCCGTGCAGGGCATCACGTCCCTAGACGAGGTGATTCGTCTCTCGGGCGCCGTCGACTTTGACGAAGAACGCTATTCGGAAGACGTTGTTTCCGACCTCGACGTGAGCGAAGAACACGAGATCGCCGGTGGCTGAGTTTACCTACAAGGGCCGCTCCGAAGACGGGGCGATGCACTCCGGCAAGCTCGTCGCCGCGAGCCAGGATGCCGCCGCGGGCAGGTTGGTCAGCCTCGGCATAACGCCGATCGAGATCAAGGACGCTGCCAGCGACAAGGACATGACGCTGAAGGACCTGAACCGGATGATGGGCGGCGGCATGCCGACGTCGAAGGATATGATCCTGTTCTGCCGGCAGATGTACACGGTCACGCGCACCGGCCTGCCGCTATTGCGCGGACTGACAGGGTTGATGCAAACGACGCACAACGAGGTGCTGAAGGAAGCTCTGGTCGAGGTTATCTCGAACCTCGAGTCCGGCCGCGACCTGTCCAGCGCGCTGCGGACGCAGCCGAAAATATTCTCCAGGTTGTTCGTCAGCCTTGTCGAGATGGGTGAGGCCACCGGTACGCTGGATACTGCCTTCAAACGTCTCTACGAGTACCTGCAGATGGAGCAGGACGTGAAGGACCGTGTGAAAGCCGCCGTCCGCTACCCGATTGTCGTGCTCATTGCGATCGGGATCGCGCTGGGCATCATCACCGTCTTCGTCATCCCGAACTTCGCCCCGATCTTCAGGAATCTCGGTGATGACATCCCATTGCCGACCGTCATCATCATGGGCGCTTCGAACTTCGTTGTTGACGCCTGGGAGTGGTTGCTGGCGGGCGTGGCTGCGATCTGGTTCGGCGCGAAACACTACGTCAATACCGAGGCGGGACGCATGAACTGGGACCGCTGGAAGCTCCAGATTCCCGCCACCGGCATCATCGTGCGCAACGCGGCGCTGGCGCGAATCACGCAGTCATTGTCGGTCGCGTTAAGCGCCGGCCTGCCCATCAACCAGACGCTGCGCACGGTCGGCGGCTCGATCGGCAACGCCTGGCTGGGCGAGAAAATCGAGTCCTTGAGCGCCGGTATCGAGCGAGGCGAGGCCATGTCGAAGGTCGCCCAGCACACTGGCCTGTTTACGCCGTTGATTCTGCAGATGATCGCCCTGGGTGAGGAAACCGGTGCCCTGCCTGAGCTCATGGACGAGGCCTCCGACTTCTACAAGCGCGAGGTGGACTACGACCTCGACAACCTGAGTGCGGCGCTGGAGCCGATTCTGATCGTGTTCGTCGGCGCCGTCGTCCTTGTGCTCGCGCTGGGCGTATTTCTGCCGATGTGGGACATGGTGGCGAAGGCGAAGGGCGGGTGAAGCTCTGGCGAAAAAGCGGTCGAAATCGCTCAAGTTTCAGCCACTTCGGCCGTTTACCTGAGCAGGGGTTTACGTACCTCGAGCTCGTGTTCGTGATCATCATCATCAGCACGCTGATTTCGATGCTCGCGATAAGGCTCATGCCGGCGATCGATGAAGCGGAGCGGGCGGCGGTATTGAAGATCGAGGGGCAGCTAAGGAGCAGCCTGACGATGGAGGCCGCAAGGTACGTCGCCCAGGGTGAGTTTGGTCGCATACGCAGCATGGTGGGCATGAACCCCATGCGACTGATGATGGACCCGCCGGCGAACTATGTCGGCGAGCGCGAGACGACCGACGGTGTCCCGCGCGCGCATTGGGTCTTCGCGACCGAGACCGGGCGGCTCGTTTACCGGCCGGATCTGCCCCGAACGCAGGCGTTGTCGGGAATCGAGCGTTTCGCGCCGGAGTTTGCGGTGCAGCTGGCATACGAAGACGTCGACGGTGACGGACGGTATACGGCTCGAGATGGACGGTACTACGGCGTGCGGCTGGCTCGGGTGAAGGGAGCAGGCTGGCTCGACAGGGAGCCACTGCTCGAGAATTTTTAGGACGGCTGGGACTGGACCAGCTTTTGTAAAGGCAAGAGGAAGAAACAATGAAGATGAGAAAAGAGAACGGCTTTACGCTGATCGAACTGGTCGTCGTGATCGCCCTGCTGGGTATTCTCGCGGCGTTCGCTATTCCGCGTTTCGCATCGCTCGAGTCAGAGGCTCGTGCAGCAACGGTTAACGGCGTCGCCGGCGCGCTGCGCAGTGCAGCTGCGATGGCTCACGGCCTGCATCTCGCCACGGGCTCCGACCCGATCACGATGGAAGGCGCCAGCATCGATATCGTGAACGGCTATCCCGACGCAGCGACCGTCGAAGACACCCTCGCCGATACGACCGGGTTTACCGTTTCCGTAGCAGCAGGCGTTGCAACATTCACAAAGACCGGCACGACCGCAAACTGTGAAGCGACCTACACGGAGCCCGCCGCGGCGAATACTCCGCCGACGATCGCGGTAACGACGACAGGTTGCTAACGGCGCCGGCCCGGTACGGCAGGGCAGCACACAAGCAGTGCTGTTCGTCCGTCGTACGGGCCACCGGAGAATGATTATGAAAGACTTCAAGAAGCACAGCGGATTCACGCTGATTGAGCTGGTCGTCGTCATCGCGATTCTCGGTATCCTGGCGGCGTTCGCGATTCCGCGATTTGCCAGCCTCGAACGCGAGGCGCGCGTTGGCACGGTACTCGGTGCCGCTGGCAGTGTGCGAAGTGCTGCGACGCTTGCCCACAGTGTGTTTCTCGTACAAGGTACGACACCGATCCTGATGGAGGGTGTGTCTATCGACCTGACCGAGGGATATCCTGACGCGACGTCAATAAGCCTCACGCTGGCCGACCTGACCGGTTTTTCCGTGACGGTCAACGGCGCGAATGACCAGGCGACGATCCAGAAGACCGGCGTTACCGGTAACTGCCAGGTTGTCTACAACGACGCGCTGCCGAACCAGGCGCCGGTCGTTGCCGTGGATATCACCGGCTGTTAGTCATGCCTGCTACATCGCTTTACAAAAGCGGTGGTGAGCGCGGCTACACGATCGTCGAGCTCGTGCTCGTCATCGTCATACTCGGTGTCATTGGAGTTGTCGCGGCACCGCGATTCTTCAATGACACGACCTTTGACGAAAGAGCGTACTTCGACGAACTCGCCAGTGCGATGCGGTATGGCCAGAAGCTGGCGGTTGCCAGCGGCTGCAACGTTCGCGTCGCGATCAGCGGCAGCGGTTACGTGCTCACGCAACAGGCAGCGTTGTCCGGTCACTGTGATCCGGCGGATTCCAGTTACCCTGTTCCCGTACTCTTGTCTTCGGGCGATGCAGTGACGGGCAGCGCTCCAGCCGGCGTCACGACGACGCCGGCCGTTACTTTTGTCTACACGGCGCTCGGCCAGACGACACTCGCGTCCAACCAGAACCTGACCATAGGCTCCCGCCTGTTAACGGTCCAGGCCGACAGCGGACTGGTGTACGCGCCATGAATCGCCAATCCGGTCTTTCGCTTGTCGAGTTGCTGGTGTCCATCGTCATCGTGGGTATTGCGGCCGGCACCGTACTGGGTGTCTTTTCAACGACGACAGGCAGCAGTGCCGACCCGATGATTCGGCACCAGGCGGCGGCGATTGCCGAGGCCTATCTCGAGGAAGTGCTGTTGCGACCCTTCGACGACCCGGACGGCGTCGACGGAGAACTTGCACGCGCCGACTTCGACGACATTGATGACTATGACGGCCTGAGCGACGCAGGTGCCCGCGACCAGTTCGGCGCTCCGCTCGCAGCGCTATCCGACTACAGCGTATCAGTGTCCGTCAGCAACTCGACGGCATTGACGGGTGTTCCCAACGCCGATACCTATCGGATCGATGTGATCGTCACTCGCGGTGTGATCATCAACTACCAGTTGAGCGGTTACCGGACAAGGCTGTGATCATGAGAAACAGTCGCGGATTCACGCTTGTCGAGCTGGTGGTGACGATCGCCCTGAGTACGATCGTCGTTTCCTTCATGGCCGTGTTTATCTCCGGACCGATTGCGGCCTACAATGACCAGACACGCCGCGCGGAGCTGGTCGATCTTGCCGACAACTCGCTGCGCCGTATTGCCAGGGACGTACGCCGGGCCCTTCCTAACAGCACGCGGGTGCGGACGAACGGCAGCGTCGTGGCACTGGAAATGCTGGGGACGGTGGACGGCGCCCGCTACCGGGACCGTGTGCCCGGCAACCAGGCGCAGCGGCTGCGATTCAACAACGCCGACGATTCATTCAACACCGTAGGCGCATTCGCGAACATTGCAAAGCCGTTCTCTTCCACTAGCCACTACCTCGCCATCTACAACGTCGGCGTACCCGGCGCGGATGCATACGAGCTACTGAATGTCATTACCCCGGCCGGTACCCGGATCGATATCGACGCCGACACCGTGGCCGGCGAAGACCGGGTAGAGCTGTCACCCGCGTTCAGGTTCGGGTTCGAGTCGCCGGCAAAGCGCGTGTTCCTGGTCGACAGCCCGGTGTCCTACCTGTGCGATACGACCGCCCGAACGCTGACCCGATTCAGCGGCTACGCGATCAACAGCAGCCACGCAGCGCGGGACAGTGCCGCGGAACTGGCGGGCGCCGGCGCGACGTCGACGCTGATTGCCACGGACCTCGCCTCCTGCAGTTTCGCTTATGCGCCCGGTACCTCGCAGCGCGCTGGACTATTGACCGCTGCCATGGCGGTCAGCGAGGCGGGCGAGACCGTGTCCCTGCTGCACCAGGTCCACGTGGACAACGTTCCCTGAGGCGAGCCGATGTTGATGCGATCACAGAAAGGCTTCTCTCTCGTACCGGCGCTGTTCCTGATCATCGTGCTGGCCGGACTCGGCGCCGCAGCCGTGCGCATCAGCATTGTGCAGCAACAAACGGTCGTGCTTGGCATGCAGAGCGCGCGGGCCTATTCGGCGGCGCGCAGCGGGCTCGAGTGGGCGGCTTATGACGCGCTGAACAACGGAAGTTGCGGTAGCGGTTCGCTCAATTACAGCGAAGGCGGCCTGGCTGGTTTCTCTGTCAACACCAGCTGTAGCTCGACATCTCACACCGAGGGCGCGCTGACTGTAAACGTCTACACAATCAACGCGTTCGCGTGGTCAGGCGCTTACGGCCAGCCCGATTACGTATCCCGTCGCATCAGTATGACAGTCACGGACGCGAGCTAGGGGCGTATCGATGGGTGCCGTTTCAACAAGACACGAACGATCTCTGCCGACTAAGCGCAATGCGCTTCGCGCGCGCTCTCGGTGCCTGCTGCCGGCACTGCTGATCGTTGGGCCAGTCGCATTGGCGGCACCGGGCGACGTGCTGTTCGAGGACGATTTTGAGAGCAACTTAAATGCCTGGAGCGTGTCCAGCTCTGGCGGTGATGCCAGCATCGGCAGCGAGACCAGCGAAGCGGGACAATCGCTGCGACTCAGGTTTGGCGAGGTCACGATAACCAGCGACCCGTTCGACGCCGCGGTGCCCGCCGCGCAACTGGACGTATGGATACGGCGTGGCTCTGACAGCTTCAGCGAGAATCCGGATGAAGATGAGAATCTCGTCGTCGAGTACCTGAACGACGTTGGAACCTGGATTGAGGTCGCGGAGTACCTGGGTGACGGCAACCCGGGCGAGGTCATCAACCTGAGCCAGCTGTTGCCGTCAGACGCCCTCCATGCGGCGCTGCAGATACGATTCACAATGATTGAGGGCGGCCCGAGTCCCTACGACTACTGGCATATCGACAATCCAACCGTTACCGAAATCGCGCCATCGGGACCATTCGGGGTTGGAAGCTGCACGGATTTCGAAAGCGGGCTCGGCGGCTGGACGGTCTCCTCGTCCGGCGGCGATGCGGGCGTCGGCACCGCCACGGCGAACTCCGGGTCCTCGTCCCTGTACACACGCTGGAACGTTGTCACGGTGACGAGCCCGGCCGTCGATACGAGCGCCGCACCTGGCGTGGAACTGTCCATCTGGGTACAACGCGGCGATGACAATTTCAGCGAAAATCCGGACAGCGGTGAGGATCTCGTCGTACAGTATTTCAATGACTCCGGCAGCTGGGTAACGCTGGAGGCGTTTCCGGGCGGCGGTTCGCAGGGCGAGGTATTCGACAGGTCCTACACACTCCCGTCGTCGGCCCTGCACAACGCCTTTCAGGTCCGAGTTCGACAGCTGGGCGGCGGCGGCTCTGACTTTGATTACTGGCACATCGACGATGTGTGCCTGACGGCGGCTACACCGACGGTGCTGTCATACTGGTTCGAAGAGTCGCAGTGGACCGGGGCGGCCGGCGAGGTGCTCGAAGAGAGCGGCAGCGGACTGGACGGCACCGTGTTTGGCGGTGCAGACACGGCACAGTCGTCGCCGGCGATCGCCGGCAACCCCGGTTCCTGTCGCTACGCGGACTTTGACGGCGTCGACGACTACATCGAGATCGCCGACGATCCGGCGCTGGACCTGCCCAACGAACTGACCGTCGGTGTCTGGGTCAATGCGCGGAGTATTCCGTCCAGTGATCTGCATTCGATCGTCTCGAAAGACTGGAACTATGAGTTCCATTTCAACAGCTCAGGGCAGGTGTTCTGGTATTGGCAGAACAGTTCCGGCAGCGTGCGGACGCTGACCGGTTCCACCGTGCTCAATACCGACCAGTGGTATCACATCGCAATAGCGTACGCAGCCGGTAGCCAGGTCATCTACGTGGACGGCAGCCCGGTGGCATCGTCGTCGTTCAACGAAACGCTTCGCGTAAACGACGAATCGCTGTACATCGGGACCGACCTCAACTTCATCTCCCGCGCGTGGGACGGCTTTATCGACGAGGTCAACATCTACGACAGGGCACTGTCGCAAGCCGAAGTCCAGGCGCTGATGATGGAGACGCATCCCTGCGGCAGCACATCGCCGCAGTTCGTCATCAATCATGACGGCTACGGCATCAACTGCCAGGCGGAGACCATCACGGTCGACGTGATCGACGCAATTTCCGGCACGCCGATACTCGACTACAACGCGACCGTAGAACTCGACACACAGAGCGGGCGCGGCAGCTGGCAGCTGGTCACGGGCAGCGGCAGCCTGAACGATGCGACCACGAATGACGGCATCGCGACTTACAACTGGCCTCTGACGGAGTCCCGAGCTGTGTTCAGCCTGTCCTATCCCGAAGGAACGCCGGTTATTGACGTTGACGTGTTTCAGCAGAATGACCCGGGCATCCGCGATACCGACGGTGAAGGCAACCTCGAGTTCTCCGCGAGCGGTTTCACGGTGACCTCGAGCCCCTTGTCCAACCCGCCGCCCGGCGTAATCACGACGTTTGACGCGGCTCAGACGGCGGGTACGGACTTCGCGCTCTACATCACGGCATTCGGCCAGACGCCGAACGATCCGGCGTGCGGTGTTATCGAAGCCTACACAGGTGACAAACCGCTGGAGTTCTGGCTGACGCGGCAGAACCCGGCGACCGGGAGCATCACGGCGACGGTAGACGGGAGCGCTATCGCAACCAACGAAGGCGCAGCCACGGTCACGACGGTAACCTTCACGAACGGACAGGCGTCCGTGCTTGCCAAGTACAAAGACGTCGGGCAGGTGCAGGTCAGCCTCAAGGACACGTCGCCAGCCGACCCGGACCTCGCCTCCGGCATTCGCGGCGCGACGGCCGGATTCGTCGTCAAGCCGGCGGAGTTCAGGCTGAGCAACATCTTGAGCGGCGCCACGTCCAACCCCGGCGCCGCCAATGCCAGCGGCGCAGCATTCATCGCCGCCGGCGAGGCGTTCTCCGCGACCGTAACGGCCTACGATGCGGAGGGATCGGTCACACCGAACTACGGTCAGGAGACGGCCGCCGAGGGGGTGTCGCTAGCGTCGAACATCGTTCTGCCGGCGGCAGGCAACAATCCGTCGCTCGGCTCGGCGACGGGCTTCGGCGCGTTTTCAGGGGGCAGTGCGACGGGCAACAACTTCAGTTGGGCCGAGGTCGGCATCATCACGCTCACCCCATCCGTCGGTGACGGTGACTACCTGGGTGCCGGGGATGTCAGCGGGCAGACCTCCGGCAACGTTGGCCGCTTCATACCGCATCACTTCGAAACGTCGACCAATGTGCCGACGCTGGCCACGAGCTGCGCCGCCGGGTCGTTCACCTACATCGGCGAAGCCTTCGGCTACACGACGGCGCCCGTCATTACTTTCACGGCGAAAGCGCAGGGCGGCCAGACGACCGTCAACTACGAGGGCGACTTCTTCAAGATGAGCGGTCTCGCAGCCCCAACGTACACATCGACACCCGCAACGCTGGATACGTCCGGCTTGCCCGGCAGCGGGGACCCGGCCGTGACGGAATCAGGTTCGGGCGTCGGAACGCTGACGTTCTCGAGCGGCAGCGGGTTCTTCTACACGCGGGGTGCCGAGGAACCGGAATTCGATGCCGACATTCGGCTCAGCCAGGTCGTTGCGGATTCAGACGGTGCCGCGGCGCTCAGCAACCCGGTCGTGTTCGGCAACCCCGGCGGCATGCTGTTCGATGCCGGCGCTGCGCAGCGATACGGACGCGCCCGCATACTGAATGCCTTCGGCTCGGAGCGCGTGAATCTCGCGGTCACGCTGCGGACTGAGTACTACTTCAATGCGGCAACCGGCTTCGTGTCGAATGTGGCCGACGACTGTTCGACACCGGTGACCGTTGCGCTTGATCTGTTCACCGATAACCTCGCGGACGGAGAAACCTGCGTGCTAGACAACGGCGCGCCGGGCTTGAGCGGAGCAGGCTGTGCGGCGGTTGCCGCGCCTGCGTTCCAGTTCCGTGAGCCGTCAGTCGCCGGCAACTTCAACCTGAATCTGCGGGCGCCCGGCGATGGCAATGACGGAAGCGCGCGAGTCAGCGCCGATGTACCCGCTTGGCTGGAGTATGACTGGGATGCCGGAAGTCCGGGCAACGAGGACCCGGAGGCTAATGCCACTTTCGGCGTCTTCCAGGGCCAGGGGCGCCAGATCTATACGCGCGAACTTTACTGATCGGTCGGCCACGTCACAGCGTGCGGGCGCGTCTGGTCAACACCCTGTGTCGACCTGCCGCCGGCTCAGTGTCTCGCTAGCCTACGTGCCTCCCGAGGGCGTTCCGGTCGCGGCGCCGTCCGGGCTCGCAGCTCTCCGCCAGTTGCGGCGTTCTTCAAGGTTCCTTGCCGCGATCTGCTCCCATTCGAGGGCCGTCTTGCACACGCGCTTCGGCAGACGCGAGCCGGTATCCGGGTCGCTCTTACAGACCATGCGCCCGGGATCGTTGTCCGCGACAGCGCCGGTGCCGCTGGAACAGCCGGCGAGCGTTCCGGCCAGGGCGATAGCCAATAATGAAATCGTGATTCTTGCAGTCATCGTGCGTTTATCCTCTTCCGTGTCTATGCCCGATCCTACTGCGCCTCGCCGAAGAAATCATGTCAGGCTTTGTCTCACTCGACGGTGAGCCGGCGCATTGAGTAGCGTACAGGGGCTCTCAACGCCAGCGCGACGGGTTGCTGCTGCGCGAATACTCGCGTCATTCGACGCAGCGTGGATCCTGCGCCTGAATGTCGGCGATCATTTCTCGTGTGATCGGGATCGGGTCGCAGCCGTGGTCCTGTTCGCAGATCAGGTCAAACTTCGGCTCGGCTTTGATGTGACAGCCGAAGCAGTTGCCCCCGAACTTGTTGACGACGTCGGTGAATCCACGATTGCGAATGCTGCTGCCCTCCGCAGACACATCCAGCTCGAAGAACTCCCAGTCCCGAGTGATCGCGTTCCATCCGGGCCGGTGTTTGACCATGACCTCGGTGGGCACGAGCTGCACGACCGAGCCCGGCGGATACCGGGCACCGTCGGTCTTCTCGGCGACAGCCACCGTTGCTTCGAGATCGCCAAGCAGGTTGTCCACGAAAAAGTGCCGAACCCTGGTCATTTCCGTCAGGCATTTGAAGTCGCTGGCTTCGATCGTAAGCTCGTTCGACTCGGCAGCGGTTTCCTCGGCGGCCGCGCTCGTCTCACCTGCCACAGGCAGTGACTCGGCGGTGACACGGTCGCAACCGTGCAGACCCGGAGCGATGACGACGATCGCCACGAGCCAGTTCTTAAGCGAGTAGTTCATCAGCCATCCCCCAATGCTCGAACTAGCATAGCACCTGTCGAGCAGGCGCGATTCGATATCCTGTGCCCGAACAGCAAATTGCCCTGGTCAGGTTGGCCTGGTCCGGTTGGCCTGGTCCGGTTGGCCTGGTCAGATTGGGCTAGTCAGGTTGTACCGGGACCAGGGCGACGCGATCGCCGCCAAATGAGCCTATCCAGAGTTCACCGTCTTTTTCGATGGCCATCGTAATATTGCTGAACTGAGTCCTGGCCGGCTGACTCGTCAGAACGGTCTCCGCCAGGCTGTCAGGGTCGAAGCCTGACACCTTGAACGGACGCGGGCACGCTGCGAACTCGGCCAGCTCGAATACGTCCTCGCGAACGTTGCCGCACGTCTCGTCGTCGGCCACCAGCCCGGCCGTGATCAGCCGCCCGTCCGGTCCGAAGCGCAGGTTGTCCGGCACGAAATCTAGCGGCTCCGATTTACGGAGCACACGTGTCGGGTTTTCATGAGCGAACGCGATAACGCTCGGTCGCCCCGACGACGCTACGTAGAACTCGCTTTCGTCGTCCGAGATTTCGATGCCGTTCCCGTAGGGCAGCTCACTCCCTTCGACGGGTGTCCATGCATCGTCATCGATGGACCACGAATACACGGCGCCGGTAGGTTTATCGCGCATGGCGTCGTCTATCGTCATGCCAGGCAATAGTGGCACCGTCGCCAGCAGCGATCCGTCATCGAGGGCGGCGACGCTGTTGGCCACAAGTCCCTCCGGCAGCGTGGCGCAGCCCACTCGCGTGAGCGAGAGCGTCTCGTCCGACGCGACAACCTCGTAGACCTCGATGGATTCGCGACTGCCGTGCACAACGACGTACAGCGTGTGTCGACCATCGTCGGCCGGCTCAATGTACAGGCCGTGTGTTGAGACGGTCTCTGCATCCGGAGCGCCCGGGCATGAAGGAAATCGCTCGGCATCGTGCGATTCGTCCGGCGCATGGGCGCCTGTCAGCGCCGTCCAGCTGCGGTCTCTCGCGTCCACGGCGTAAAGATAATCACCGGGAGTGAGGCTGCTGACGATGATCCAGGGGCTGTCCCCGACCGGGACGAGATCCTCGGGGTCCACGAACCCACAGACAAATTCGAGGTCGCCGTCCGCTGAGCACAGTGCATCATCGGCGAGGCTTGTCGCGATCCCGGGCAGCAAGAGAGATACGGCGAGGAGGCGTGCCAGCGCCGTATTGAGTAAACGCGTCATGGTCGATTCCCCCTTATGACCGTGCGTGAAGTCTAGCTTCCCGGCATGTGCTGTGACATCGCGAGCGCAGCGGCGCTGGCGCCGGCAACGGACCAGCCGCCATCCACCGGCAGCACGACGCCGCTGATGTACTGGCCGGCATCCGACGACAGGAACATCGCGGCCTGACCGATCTCGCTTGCTTCGCCGAAGCGTTGCAGCGGAACGCTCCTGGAGACCTGGGCCTCGATCGCTGCGTTCGGTGCCAGGCGGCGCATACCCTCGGTGTCTGCAATCGGGCCTGGCGAAATACTGTTGACGCGGATGCCGACAGGGCCCCATTCGAGGGCCAGCGTACGCGTCAGCATGTCGACACCTGCCTTCGCGGCACAGACGTGGATCTGACCCGGCATCGCCAGGAATGCCTGTGGCGCAGAGATGTTGACTATCGACGCGCCCGGCTTCTTGAGATACGGAAAGGCTGACTTCAGCACGTGAAACGAGCCCATCAGGTCGATATCGACGACGGACTTGAAACCGTTCGGGGAAAGGTCCTTGGCAAAGGCCGGAAAGTTGCCGGCGGCGCCGGACACCAGCACGTCCAGTTCGCCGGCGGCGTCGGCGTGGTGGGCGAGGGCGGCACCGACTTCCTCGACGTCTCGAACGTCGAGAGCATAGCCAATGGAATTGCTGCCGAGTTCTTTCAGCGACGCGACGGCCGCATCGACTTTTTCCTGCGACCGACTGGCAACGGCCACGTCCGCCCCGGCAGCGGCGAAGCACTTCGCGATACCGAGATTGATGCCGCTGGTCCCGCCGAAGATAAAGACCTGTTTACCGCTGAAATCAAAACTCGCGCTCATAGCCACCGTCCGAATGCGTAAGGCTCTGCAGTGTCCTTCGCGGGATGGTAAAAATCAACGCGGGGAAACGCTGGCGTGCTCGAGGCTCGCTTGCTATTGCCGCCTGGGGAGCGAGAGCTCAGGCAGAGTGGCGAGCCGCGATGGCGTTCAGCCAATCGATGAGGTCTCGGACGACCTCGTCGCGATTCGTTTCGAACAACATTTCGTGACGGCCGCCCTCGTAAATCTTGATCTTCAGGCGTTGATGCATGGTCTGCGCATAGTGCAGCATCAGTTTGCCAAGCCCGTCATCGCCGCCGACCGCGTCATCTTCGCCGCCTGTGATCAGGATGGGCAGGTCCGACGGAATGCGCAATAGCGCCTTATCGGAACCTACACCGACCATGCCTTTCAATACGTCGAGCCAGAACGCCGTCGTAAACGTGCCGCCACACAAGGGATCCTCGACATACTTGTCGACCTGTGCCTCGTCCCGCGACAACCAGTCGTAGTCCGTCCGAGACGGCTGGTACGGCTTGTTGAAGTCACCGAAGCCCATCTTGTCGAGCAGCGCGCTCTTGCCGCGGCGACCGAGGCGCAGCGACTCGATCTTTGCGACGAGACGGCCGGGATAGATCAGCGCCTTTTTGGGCCATGTCGATGCCGACAGGATCAGGCCATCGAGGCTGTGGTCCATCGCGTAGTTTTGCGCGAAAAAGGAACCCATGCTGTGGCCCATCAGCACCAGCGGCTTGTTCGGGAATCGTTGCCGCGCGTATTCATTGATGATGCGGCAGTCGTCCAGGTTCATGCGCCAGCCGTCCTTGTCGGCGTAATGACCCGGCAAGTCGGCGTTCGGTCCGTGGCCGCGAAAGTCGTGAGCGGCCACCGCGATGCTTTCGGCATTCAGCTCCCTGGCAAATGCATCGTAGCGACCGGCGTACTCGCCCATGCCGTGCAACACCTGGACGATGAGTCTTACATCGCCCTCGGGAGCCCAGACGTGCCCGTGAATGTCGACGCCGTCGCCAGCGGCAGTCTTGAATTGCTCAGTCATTAAGCTTCCAGTTGTTCATTGTTCTACTTCGGTACGCGGAGTCATTGCACACCGTTCCGACATCCTACCGTCTCGGCCAACTAATCGCTGCCGGACGAGGGCCTTACTGACAGGCCGGTGTCTTCGATAAGCTCAGTCACATTGATCGTCAGCGCGCTGCTGAGTTCCCCTGACCAGCTGGCATGGAAGCTACCATGCCGCCTGCGAACAGTATCACCAGCTTGGTGAGTTCCAGCGTGGCATAGGCCGAGTGGGCGATCGATGGCGGCAGCTCCATACCGCTGGCGACCATGCCCGCACGAGCGGTTAGTTCGGGTAGCAGCCAAGCTGACTGCGCGACCAGTATTAGCGCCAGTACGCCGCACACGGCCCACCACTGGGCGGCTCGCCCGGAGACCCGAACGACGATCAGCAGCAGGATCAGGGCGACGAACTCGGCCTTGTTCAGGACCGCGAAGGTGACGGCGCCGACATCGAGCGCAACTGGGCGAGTAATTAGCGGCGCGGCGAACTTTGCCGGAGTTGCGAGCAGTGACACCCCCGCCGTCATGCCGAACCAGGCGAAACAGATCCACGCGGGCGACGAGAACGCAGACTTCAATTTAGGCAACAGGGCTGACATGTCATTATCCGCTTGAAAACCGGTACCGCCGGGCGCAAGCTCGCAGCACTCGGCAGGCGACTCTATGATGACAGGCGCAGAATCACAACTCGCAGACACGGTCCTGATGATCCGGCCTGTGC
>JAAUYD010154546.1_pt1 | contig 20083 bp, 4 predicted proteins | sample 7278101 | NCBI WGS metagenome assembly JAAUYD01 (sample SAMN14350128, study PRJNA611818) | marine sediment metagenome | isolation source: surface marine sediment (0.6m) | place: French Polynesia: Moorea | collected 2018-08
CCCATCAGCGCATGCTACGGATAGTACCCAAGGGTAGAGAGGATGTTGCCATGATGTTGCTTGAAAACGGTTTTCAATCTTCCGCACAGATTGTCAACACACCCAAAAAAGCTTTTCTCAAGTTCTTCCAAGATGACCCCAAACTTGGCAAAAATGTGCTTAAGCGTGCCATTGCTGTACACAAAGTCGTCACCCTGCAATATATAGCTCGTTTAGAGCAGTCACAGCCACATACCCGCGCTGTGTCTCGTCTTTGAACAAAATATCGACTTTTATTAACACTGCTAATACTTTATATAACTATTGCTAATTCAATAACCAATTTATCGAGACATGCAGGGTTTAAAACCAATACCCGTGAATGAAATCGATTAAAATGCGGAAACCGTTCCCTGGTAAAGGCTACAGTTCTTTGCGACCGCACGCGCGCGGGACATGAACTGCAAGCAGGCGTCTGAGATGCAACTTCGTTGAACGCCTATCTGCAAGCAGGCGGCTACGCTTATCCTCTAAAGAAGAAGACTTTGGCAAGAAAATACCATTCAAGAAAACGCCCAAACGCCCATAACCCAATTTTAGCAAGCGTTTGAGAGAACTGAAGAAATTCATTCACGGGTATTGGGTTTAAAACGCCACCGTCTGTACGGTGCTAGTAATTGGTTGAGGTTAAATACCAGCACCAATTACCTCTCCCTCTCTTCCTCACTCCCTCACTCTCTCTCTCTTTATCCATACGTATCGGTTGTAAATTATTATGAGCATGCAAAACAATATTCCCAATTATGCAGATTTGTTCGGTAACATCGACTTTAAAGAAGGTGATGATGCCCGCTCCGTGTACTCCCCTGCAGCGTATTTAACTGACTTGCTGCAAATGTTAGATGATGAGTTTGATGATGATAGTGTTGATGAAAATGTTAAATTTGATACGCGGCGGGGTGACATCAAGGATATCAATCTTGATGCAGAAAATACTAACACTTTAATTCCATACCTCGATATTGTTAATGAAGTACTGGAAGACCAAGTGAATGGTGGCTATCAGACGCTCAAAAGTGCGGCCTACCCCTTCAATATGCCGTTCTCACTGGATAATGAAAAAATCAAAAATCACCTGCATCACCTGAGTATTTCTGCTCATGAATTGCGTCGCTTGTTTGCGACTGATACTGACTACTACACTGTAGCGCGGGAATATCTGGGTCTATCGTTAGAAGAGGTGGAAGCCCTATTAGAACCGGAAACGGTGACGGAGGATGCAGTCAAAGGTGCCTATGGCTATACAAACGACAGTTTTATCAAGGATATGTCTACTGTAGCCAACTTTATGGAGACTACAGATTTGACAGCGCAAGAGATGCTGCAATTACTGTACCAGAATCTCTACATTGAACCGTCAAACCATTCCGATGTTGAAGCGGGTCGTCATAATTTTTACATTAATACGGGTATTAGCAGTTCTTCAGGCTATGTCACTCTGAATACCGAAAAAATTCTATATACCGAAGGAACTTGGCTAGTGTATACCGAAGAAACTGCGGTAGATGCCGGAGAAACTGCGGTAGTGTATACCGAAGAGACTGCGCTAGTGTGGTATGACTATGACTCGGAAACTGATACTCAAAGTGATATCAGTACTGTGCCTATGGAGTGGTTTGAACGCACCAGCCGTTTTGTACGGTTAGCTCAGAAAACGGGTCTGAGTTTTACTGATTTGGATCGTATTCTGCGCCATTGCTGTAAAGTTGACGGTACTCCCACACTGAATGAAGATACTCTGGTGATTATTGCCCAGGTTGTTTATTTGCACAAGACGCTGGAGCAACCAATTGATAAGGTGGTCGCCGTGGTTAGCGAGATTGACTTTACCGGCAGAACCAACGAAGATTTACCACAGGACCAATTCAACCGTATTTTTAACCTGCCCTGTGTATCGGTAAATGAAAAATATCTGCACATCAGCGATGTAATGGGTGAGGTGCCGGAACAGTATGATGACACTACCTACCACACCTACACTCCCATCGTCTATTACCCGGACTTGTTTAGCGACGACAATGATGATTATCGCAAACGTCTCCGCCATAGTTTGGGTTTTACTGATACGGACCTAATTAATATTACTAATCGCCTAGAGTATGAAGAGGTCGCCGATAGCAGTTTGTGGGAAGAAACCGAAAATGAATGGCAATTACTCAATGTACTCTACCGCATTCGTGCCTTGTGCGATGGGCTGGATGTTCATTTTCTCGAACTGTTCACACTCTTCGATCTGCTGGAACAAGACCCCTTCATTAACCGTTTTGACCCCCATACTTACTTTGTCTACAATGCACCAAGTACACACAAGTGCTTTGAAATCTTTATGGCGGGGTCAGGTGTACAGAGCCAAACTGACCGTGTGATTGTGTACCAGAATCAAAACTATGGAGGGACAAGTCAGGAGTTTGTTCCTGGTGAGTATAACATTTCGGAACTATACCAAGGAGTTGGTAACGATACAATAAGTTCGTTGAAGGTACCAAAAGGTTGGACAGTGACTCTGTACCAGCATGCAAACTTCCAAGGTAAAACCAAAACCTTTACTGCTGACACCCAATGGGTCGAAACAGATTTCAACGACATTACTTCATGTATCGTAGTTAAAGGTTCTACCTCCATCATCAGCGACCAGCTTTGGTTATTTGAATCCCTGGTTGTTTTGACCAAGTGGATGAAGGAATTCGGTTATTCGCCAGAGATGCTGTGGAAAATTGTCAATGGCGCACCCATGACTGACAAGGAGGAAGTACTACAGAAGGAGCAGGACCTCGCCCTTTATAATAATTTGTTACAAAGTTTTAAAGCTGGGAAAATTCGCCCAAATACTTTAAAAGAGGTTCTTGGGGATGAGCGTGCTTCTCACTTTGCTTTCAGCTTAATCAAAGAACACTATGGGGATAAACATGAATATAAACCCAAGCGATGCCGCAAGTCTTCACGGTTTCGTAAGCACATGGGACCCAAGGAACATAAGCACCTCCTGCTTGCCTATAAACCCCGTGAAATAGAAGAACTCGCTCACGACTTTATCCAACAACTGGGGACTATCAGCGACTATGAATTTATCGATTTACAACTTGAGAACAAGCTGATTGAGAAAATTTTCAATCACCTTGTTAATCACGAAATAATTGATGGTAGTGGAAAAATCTTAACTGAAAACCTCATCGACCACCAGTTACCACCCATCGCTGAGTTTGAAATTGAATATGATTTCAGCGATTTTGATCGGCAGGTATTTGAGCTATTTTATCGCATTTACCAGGAAGCCGCCGATGCAAGGATAGAAGAAAGCGACACCATCGAAGTACAGGTGTTTAAATCGGACTTAAAAGAACTAGGTCTTACCGAAACCGAAGCCCGAGAACTATACGATAATCTAATTTACAACGGCTATATTGACTCGGAAGGCTATGCCCAGGATGTGTCAATGTTTAGCGACGCTAGTGGTGCTAGCAGCTTTGACTTGAATACAGAACTTGGGGAATTGACTCATTCTGTATACCACTTGCTCAAGCGAGAACTGAGTAAATTCAAAGCTAGCAAGGTGAAAATCAGCGAGCAGATTTTTGCCGAGCTTGACTTGAAACCAGTGGCGTTGCAAGACTTGATCGAGAATCTTAAGATGAATCGCTACATTGATGAACATATGTTCGTCAGGGATAAAATGCGTATAGTCGGTGAAAGCCCAAGGACTATGGCACTAGCGCTACAGTTTTATCCCCATCGCCAAGAGATATTAAAAGCCTTAAAAGATGCGATCGCTGCTGACAAGGACACCTGGTTAAAGATAGATCGAGTCGAATTAAGTAAAATTGCTGCTACCGCTGTATCGCGCTGGGTATACGAAGACCTACAAGATAGTTACCTGGATGGTAAGGTTTTGCAACCGGGCGCTGGTGCTTTCTTCAAGGAGGAGAGCAATCGCGAGAACTTCAGTCTGCGACAATATTTTGATGTTAGTCAAACTACGATTATTTTTGACCATATTGTAGGTATCATTAACTACGCTGAAAATTATCGGCTCAAAGATGAAAACCTTGCCGACCTCGATTTCAAAGCTGAGGAAATTCGCGGTCTCAAACAGGTTCTAGAGGAAATTAACGTAATTGATGATAACAGTATATTGTTGGCAGATTGGTTGCCTTTCTTCCTAGTACCAGAAAATGCAGCAACCTTCAGCGTACCTGGATTTGAAGATTACGATAAAGAAATTTTCTTCCAATTGTACGATATCGCTAAAGCCATTGATGATACTGTCATGGCAGTTGACAAGGCGATGAAAGAACACAGCGATGCCCAGGAGAATGGGATTCTCGAACAACTGCAAAGTGTTTTGGGTATCGAAAGTTCAGCGGTAAAAGCTGTATCCAAAGCGGTGTTTAAAACCGACAATAACTTGCATTTTCCTTGGTTACAACCGTTGCTGGAGAACGCTAATGCATTGGGTAGCTTGGATGAAATTCCCGACGATATGCATTACACCCAAGCCGTGAAGCGTATTCGTCAGTTAGCGTTGCTGATTAATAAGGAACAGCTCGATCTTAACGAAATTGCACTTTTACTTGAGGACCAGGACCTGGTCGCCAAATTCCCAGAAGACATGATTCTACCGGATGATATTACCTCGGTAGATGCAATTTTGGAAACTGAGGAGTTTATTTACTTTTTTAAAGACGATTACTATTGGATCTACTTGGCAGAAGATTACACGCTAATCGACAAAAAAGAAGTGGTCGCTGGTATTGATGAGGACGATGACCTCATAGACCTGCAAAAGGAAGATGAAGAACTACAAAAATGCCTGAAAGAAGACCCCATCCGCCAGTTATTTGACAAAGAAGAACTTATCCAGGTAGACGCGACCTTTATTGACCGCTACGGTACCTGGGTAGTCGTCAGTGGGGATTCACACTACGTGAAATACGCTCATACTGATGTTTGGGACAAACGTAGTAACCAGTTTGGTCAAGTTGATAACGACTTTGACAACCTGGAAATGATTGACGCTGCTTATGTTGATTCCGAAGGACGATTGTTCTTGTTCGCCAATGACAAATACGTGCGGTATTCGGATGTAAGCTTCAACCTCGACTATAACTTAAGCGAGAACGCGGTTCAGTCCAAAGTAGATTGGGGCTACCCCAAATCCATTGCCGAAGACTGGAATGATGAGAACCTGCCGATTCAACTACCAAAGGCTTTCTCCCGCGATTTAGGACCAATGTTCGATGGTTTGGACAACTACAGCTACGCATTTTTAGGCGAAGAATATATCTCCTCAGAAGATGGTACCGTGCGCCCGGTGGCGGAGAAATGGGGACACCGCGAATACAATTTTGGTCAAGCCGATCGTATTGATGCTGCAATGGTTAATCAAGAAGGTGACTACCTATTTTTCTTGGATGACAAAGTGGTCAAATACGCAGGTAGTATAGAATTAGCCAATTTGCAGCCGGAAGAGGGCTACCCGAAACCCCTACACCAGGAATTTACTTCCCTACCGGATGAATTTGTTGTAGGCATTGATGCAGCATTGAACGGTGAAGACGGAAAAATTTATCTATTCCGTGATGATGAATTTGTCAGTATCGACCCCAACGCCGACAACACCACCAGTGAAGTACAAGAAACGCGCAGCAAGTGGGGGAAAGTCACCAATAATATTGCTAACCAAGGTGAGGTGAATGCTGCTTTTGTTGGTTTGGACGGATACACCTATATGTTTTCCGGCGAGCAATATGTCCGGTATTCCGGCAGTGACTATTCCCAGGTGGACGACGGCTTCCCACGCAATATCAGTGAAGACTGGGAGGGTTTAACCGAGGTAACTGGTGCTTTTGTTCTAGATAATAGAACTTACTTGTTTGGTAAAAATAATGAGAATACAAACATTTACGTCCGCTATTCCACCCTATCTAAAGATGAGGAAGATTACCTAGAGGTAGATGAAGAAGACCCCAACGCTCGCGTAATTGAAACGGTACTCGCCAACCGCCCGGATGTTTATGAAATTGAAGTCTTTCCCGCCACGGTGAACGAAGAATTCTGGAGTTTACCTGAAAGCATCACCGGAGGTGCTACAGAATTTCAGATCGATGCGGTTATGAACGGTCCTCATGGCAAAGTCTACCTATTTTACGGTGACCATTATATTGAACACGACTACGCCAATCGCTGGTGGTCGGAACCAAAAATTCTTTCCGAGCAGTGGAATCGTACTATTACTGGTCTTGACGAAGGCGATCGCATTGTTGCGGCCTTTACCGGCAAAGACAGCAAAACCTACCTGTTCTACAATTCCAAGTACCTGCGCTTTTCTGACCCCGAACTACGTCGTTTGGACTATGGCTATCCCCGCCCAACTAAAAAGTTTTGGGGTAAAGTACACAACAATATTGATAAAACCGGCAAAGTAGATGCCGCTCTGATGGTAGAATCCCGGTGGGAAGAGCAAGACGATAACGGTCAGTTGGTGGATATGACGGCTATGCATACCTACCTGTTTTCCGGGAACCAGATATTCCGCTATGAGGGAAGCAATTACGATACTGTGGAACCCGGTTACCCGCGCTCGACTAACCGTCTGCATGAGGAACCACGTTTCCGGGGTTTACAAATTGGCTTCGGTAATGAGCATAGGGATTACAGCAGTGGTAAGCAGCGTCACAGAAAATTACCTTTTAAGGGTTTACATGCTTCCTTCCCAGAGGGAATAGATGCTGCTTTTGCCGATCAACGCCAGGTCTACCTGTTTAAAGGCAATAGCTTCCACGTGGTCATTGGCGATGAAGATAACTACAAACAGTACCCAGCAGATACAGATACAGAAACAAATATTTTCGGCGATATTCAGGCTGTCACCCAGGAGAAAGGCGTTAGCTATGTGCTCAGGAGCAGCGATGACACCTGGACCTGGCAAAAATTAAATCACCTCGAAGCTCTTACAATCACGCAAACCGAGGCAACGCCACGTACTGCTGAAAAAGCTGCTGGAAAACTAACAGATGATAATGAAGGTGAGATTCCGATTGACGCTATATTGCACGGTACTGATGGCAAAAGTTACGTTTTTGCTGGGAGCCAATACTACGATGTGGATTTAGAGCGTAGTTTTGCAATCGAAGATGTTTGGGGGCGTTCTTGGAACCCGATTCATGACCGAGAAACTATCGATGCTGCCTTTGTTGGTCGTGATGGGGTAACCTATGTATTCTCCGGCGAGTGGTTTGTACAATATGACGGCAATACTTACGTGGAGCAGACGGTAACCTACCCACCCCGACGGATTCGCGATAAATGGCTTGGACTGGACAATGTCGCCTTAGCATACGTTTGGAAAGAAGAAACCTACCTGTTTGAACGACCCAAAGGTGATGGTACTTTCCGCTACCTACGTTACAGTAAGGACAGCTACGAGCGCCCAGACCCTGGATATCCCCGTCAAGGCGATTACAGCCAGTGGAACATTCCCGAGGAGCATCAAAGAGAAGGTTTTGATAACATCGATACCATTTTTGTCCAAAATGACAATTTAATCTTTATCAGCGACCAGAAATTTATCAGTTTTAACCTGAATACTGAAAACTGGAGCTACCCCCAGCCCCTGGAGTTGATATACAGCGGTATTCCCTTTAACAAAACTGATTTCCAAGACCTCAAATCCGGTTTTATTGGTGCTGACGGTACGGCTTATTTCTTCAATCAGCAGTGTTACGTGAGCTACGACAGCACCAATGACTGGAGCAACGTTTCCTACATTAAAGACCATTGGGGCTTACAGGAGAATATTTTCAGCAACGGTGTGAGTGCTGCTTGGGTTAGTGGGGATGGTGTGACTTACCTGTTTGCCGGGAATTCCTATGTACGCTATTCCGGTACCGACTACCGTTACGTGGATGAGGCCTACCCAAAAGAAATTGCCACTTATCTACGTAGCGAACCCGCTTTTGAATTTATGAGTAAGGAGTTCCAACAGCATCTGGATGAATTAGAGGAAACATATAACCCTAGCACCACATCTTTTGATTTCTTTAACGGTTTGCTTGATAATGGGCGTTGTCTGTATTTCTTTACTAGTGACACGTTGTTTACCGGTTGCCCCAACAGATATGTAGCATACGAAATTGACGGTATTGGTCAAATCGAAAATAACTTTACCCAAGGTGGTTATGTCGATGCCGCTTTCGTTGACAATGATAATCAAAAAACTTATTTGTTCTCAGGGGAACAATATATTCGGTACACTGGCGATCGCTATCGTTATATTGATGAAGGCTACCCGAAAATTATCGCTGAAAGTCTTGCTGAAGATTTGGGGATTAATAGTTTGGGCGAAGACTATCGCAACGGAATTGACGCAGCATTCTACCACGACAACCTGGGCTTGGTGTTATTTAACGAGCAAAAATACCTGAACGTCACCGACGATGGCACAAATAACAGCAGTATCGAAGGTGATGTAAACGTTGTTTGGGGACAGCTCGATAATGCCTTCACCAGCAGTGACTCTACTATTGATGGGGCTTATGTAGACAACCACGGGGCTTTGTATGTGTTCAAGGATGAGCAGTTTGTGCGCTACAGCGATACCGCCGAACTATTTGACCTCAACCGCTACGATGAACCGCGCTACGTAGATGAGGAATACCCACGCAAAATCGAAGAAATATGGCCCCAACTCGATAGTAGTATCCTTACTACTAATGCTGGTGTTGGCACGGTATTTAAATTTGAAGACCATATCTACTTCCATACCGAAGACAATTTTGTTACCTACAATCTAGACCTCACTGACCAATACGAACAGAAGCCAGTGCAACTATTGGCTTACCGGTGGGGCGAATGGTCGGACTACTTGTTGAGCGATGTACATAACATCAGCCGCTTTAAGGACTTAGGACAACGCTTTAGTGGCGGTGAACTGACCTTGACAGAACTGGTTAGTGGCGCTAATGGAAAAATGAAAGAACCCTACATGCATTTTGCTGCAATCTTTGGGTTTGAGAAAGAAGAAGTGCGCTGGGTCAAACAGCGTAACGCCTTCCTACCAGGAGAGGTGAATGCGATTGAAGAATATTTTGACCTGGAACTAGTACTACGCTTGTACGATATCCTTGCCACCACCCAACGCCTACGGGTAGATGTATCGGCATTGTATAACGATGTTTGGCTCCCTCTGTACGACCCCAATTATTGGTCTGAGGAAAAACCCGATGTGGTTACGGCGGCTACGGGCGCTTACGATTTACTGGTTTCTGTGGATTGTGATAACAATTACGAAACCCTGGTTACGCAAATTACTAATGAATTAAATACTATCAAGCGTGATGCGCTGGTGCCCTATGTAATTGCCAACGATAGTGATGTTACTACTACCCGCCAGCTTTATCAAAAGCTACTGATTGATATTCAGATGGATAGCAGTGCCGAAACTTCCCGCATCAAAGAAGCTTCCGCCGCTATCCAATTGTATTTGCACCGCTATTTTCTCAATTTGGAAGATATTGACCTCAACGCTAGCGACCAGGAAGCTACCCGCTTGGAGCTGAAAGAACGCTGGGAATGGCTACGTAATTATCGCGTATGGGAGGCGAACCGCAAAGTTTTCTTATACCCGGAAAACTACATCCGTCCAGAACTGCGCGATCGCGATATGAAAACTTCTGGTTTCAAAGCACTGGAGGCAAGCTTATCACAAGGTCAACTTACAGAAAGCAGCATCGAAGAAGCTTACTTAGAGTATCTCGATAGTTTTACGGAGGTCTCTCAACTAAAAATTGCTGGGGGTTACGTTTATGAGGATAGCAGCTCGGAAACCGGCGACCAAAAACTTGTGCTTTTTGGTCACACCCGTACCGACCCGATGCGTTATTTCTATCGCTTTGCTACCTTTGTTGGGGGTGATAGCGCTGCTGCTATCTGGGAACCCTGGAACGAGCTAGAAATAAAAATTGAGGCTACCCGTGTAGAGCCAGTGTTTGCCTTTAACCGCGTATTTGTGTTTTGGGCAGTATTGGAGGAAATATTGGAAGACCCATCCTCTACACTCGTAGATACTTCTAGTGAAGAAGTAGAAGTTTCTTCCCAGGAGAGCACAAAACAAATTAACGTTTACTACTCCTTCTACAATCTCAACAAGCGCTGGACACAACCCCAAGCCCTGCAAACCACTTTTGATGATGTATCATATTTAACGTCAAATCAGTCTATCTCTGATGTAAATATTTTTGTTGAGAACTCCACCAAGTTAACCCAGAACTCGACGGAGCATGATGACTACGAAAATATCTACATCCGTTTACGCTACAAGGAAGGCTCAAGCGAAACAGATAAGGCCTTTAACCTAACCAGCGAACTTTACTCCCAGGTGGCCAATACCCAAACCATTGAAAACCGGGGACAGGAATTGTTCAATGAGTTGTTCGAGGAGGGTGATATCGAAGAAGACAATGTGGTGATGTTGAACAACAGCAGCAACTCCATAGATGGTCCTTGGTTTGCTTATAATCACAAGGGTTGTGGCTTTTTGGTGAAACCAGATGCAATCTCCCTCGATAGTGATACGTCGCTGACTACTGTGGATGAAAAATTTCCAGGTTTTTCCTCATTAGAAGGGAAAACTATAACGGCTGCAGTACAGGTGTATGATAGGGGGGATATTTACTACTTCCTATCTGATAAAACCTACGTCAAAGTCTCAGCGGACGGTACCTTCTTAGAAAAATCTGACATCAACAACCGCTGGGGAATTCCTGATGACACCAGCGATATGCAAATCACTGGTCATGTTGATTCTGCCTATGTCATCAGTGATCAGATTTATCTGACGCTAGATGGGGATATTTACGAATATACCGGTTCTTTTAGCACCTTAGTAACGAGTTCTTATGAAGCAACGAACCTGCCAGATGGCTGGAGTCGTATTGATGCCGCTTTTACCAATAAGAACAGTGTAAGCTCCTTGTTTGATAATGTTTCTTTTACCAATGAGAACAGCGTAAACTTCTGGTTTAATAATGATTTGGGTCTTGTATACGACAGTGACTCCAAGACTACAAAATCAATTCGTACCATTTTTGGTCTACCCGAAGGCGAGACGGGATTGTTCAGTAGCCTTAGTGCTGCCGGCGTTTTTAACGATAAGTTACACCTGATTGACAATGGTAATTACACCGTGTATGCCTTAGGTGAGAGCGGTTCCCAACAAACCGACACCAAAGTTCAAACCGTTTTGAATATCATGTTAGAAGGTGTAACTCAGCAAACAATCGAGTTACCAGAAGATCGAGTGAATGACACGGTGATCGCAATAATGGTGATTGACGGTGATGGTCTGTGGATTAAGAGTTCTTCCGAGAACTATATAGTAGAACAAAACACTCTACAAAACTCAGTACCTAGTCCTTTCGATGAAAATGTTGACGACCAAAACTGGACTTCTGGTCTCAATTATACTGACACCAATGGTAATTCCTATTACCTAGCTTTTTACGACACACACAGGGGTATTACTACAAATAACAGCATTGCTAAAGCTTGGAGCAAAGATGTAAATGGCAGCAACTACCAGGTGATAGATTTTGGCAACGATAGCAATTTGTGGATTTCTACACTCTACAATACCGGTGTTAATGTTACTGGTGCTTTTACTACTGCCGGTGGTTATATTGCGATCGTCACTGATAAAACCACTTATCACCTGTTCGACAACAGTCTACAGCCAAAAGAAATTCTTACCAAGCTCAGCGATGATACTTACTCCGGAAACCTCAGCGATCTTAACCTGCCGGTGTATCTAAACACCACCTTTAACAATGTATGGCTGGACAATAAAGTCGATGCTGCCTTTATTGGTACAGGAGTTAATGGTACTCAAGACGCATTGTACCTGTTCTGCGGTAACCAATATTTGTGCTTTACTCAAGAAAATGGGAGCTTTTCAAGCTCAGCAGACTACTCCGAAACGCTGAATACTAACACTGAGGGCTTTCCACAATGGAGTCAAATTGATGCTACCTTCACTTCACCCAGTGACGGTATCTCCTACTTTTTTAACAATACCGAACAAGTGTATTACAAAAGCGATACCTCCGAAACCAATACTACAGTAGGCGTTTGGGGTGTGCTACCAGTCACTACTTTGCAAACCGAACAGCAGGTGGATGCTGCTTATGTATTTGGCGATTATCTATATCTAATTGTTAACACCGATAATAATGGTACCGAATACTACCGCTACACCCTGGAGAGTAGTGCCAATAACGGGGTACTGGATACGGTTCCCGATTACATCGACCATAACCCCCCCCAAACCTATGCCGATACCAACAGTAATATCGATGCTGCTTTTGTAATCAACAATTACGTTTATCTGTTCTCCGGCACAGAATACTATCGTCTCGAAGGAAATGATACACTTGAACTAGGCAGCGCTTCACCCATTTTGGGCAGTTGGGGCAATCTTCCTGAGGAAATTCGTAATCCTGAGGAAAATAATCCTTCCGCTCTTTCTGCAGCCCTAAACCATGTCTATGTCAATGATGATGAAACTATTGAAACTCTGTACCTGATTAAAGGTGATGCCTACATCAAGTACGAAATAAGTGATGATGAGCAAGCTCAGCCTTACGAAATCAAGGACGTAAACTATGAGTTAATTCGTCTCACTTCCAGCACTGCAGAACAACTCAACCAACTGCTGTTTGCCAATGGTATTGATGAACTATTGAAACTGTCAACTCAGGAGATTAACGAATCTCCCACCCTCACAAAGGATGGGGATTCTACGCCTTACAATATCAAGATGAGCGATAAGTTCAGCACGGAGCCAACCAACAGTCATCTTGATTTTAACAGTGCCAACGGCATTTATTATTGGGAAGTGTTCTTCCATGCTCCTTTCCTGATTGCACAAACCCTTAATACGGAACAGCAATTTGAGTACGCCAAGGAGTGGTACGAATACATTTTTGACCCCACCGAAATCTCGGATTACTGGAAATTCTTGCCCTTCCTGGCTGCTGACCCAGATGCGCTGATGACCAGTTTGTCCTACAATATGGACGCATTTATAACTTTATTCAATGAAGAAACTGTAGAAGTAACTCAAATAAACGATGTAAGCGTAAGCGACGTACAGTCCACTGTCTCAAATGCTAGTGATGTAGTGGAAAGTATGGCTGATGTACTAGCACCTTTTCAAGAAGTGTTCTTGGGGCTAGTGAACCAAGACTTATATGAAGAAAGTTCTGGTAAATATTTGGCCACAATTGAAAGCTGGGATGAATTCTCAGAATTGAATACGGTAATATCAAACCTTAGTTTATATCTGAGTCAAGGTAATATTACTGCATCTACAAGTGACAGTGAATTACTCAATACTTGGGTAAGCGAAATGCAGGAAGTGATGGAAATCCTCAAAAAACTCGACTTCCGCATCGACTTAATGAGCAACTACAACGCCCAGCTTACTGTGTACCTCGAAGACCCCTTCGACCCCCATGCCATTGCAGCGCTGCGTCCCCTTGCTTATCGCAAAGCCATCGTCATGCGCTATATTGATAACTTGCTTGACTGGGGCGATATGCTGTTCCGTCAGTACACCCGCGAAAGCATTAACGAAGCGCGTATGCTTTACATCCTAGCCTACGACCTTCTAGGTGAAAAACCGGAGAATATGGGTCGTGTAGTGTTGGAACCCACACAGAGCTACAACGGTTTATACACAGACGAAGATGGTAATCAGCTAGAACCCTCCGATGCCTACGACTTTCTAATTGACCTGGAAAACAGCACCACTGACAGCATCACGGTAGATTCCGAGCAAAGCCTGAGTTTTGCAGCCACTCAGTTTGATACTATTACCCGACCTTATTTCTTTATTAAAGAAAATGAACTGTTTACAGAATACTGGACGCGGGTGGAAGATCGACTTGGTAAAATCCGCGCCAGCCTGAATATTGATGGTGTAGCCCAACCTTTACCATTGTTCCAGCCCCCAATCGATCCAATGGCTCTAGTAAATGCGGCTGCTAGTGGGGGTGGTATAACTGCTGCCACAATGGCCGCTGCTGGTGCAGCAAGCGTACCCGATTACCGCTTCAGTTCAATGATGGCCAAAGCTCGCGATTTGGTTGGTAAGCTGAAAAGCTTCAGTGACAACCTGCTCTCAGTCCTGGAGAAAAAAGATTCCGAAGAACTCAGCTTGATGCAAAACAAGCAGAGCGCGATGATTTTGGACATAGTTACGTCCTTGAAAAAAGAACAAATCAAAGAAGCGAAAGAGTCCCTCGCAAACCTCAAGGAAACCAAAAACCGCGCCGAAGACCAGAAAGACCATTACCAAAACTTGATTTCTGATGGGTATCTGCGAGAAGAACAATATCAACTCGATATGATGCTGAGTGCTGCAATAATGCACCAAGTGATTTCCCTGGGTAAAATCTTCAGTGGTCTTTCCTACGTTGTACCGCAATTTACCATAGGTGCCTTTAGTTTCGGGGCTACTGCTGGTGGCAAAAACGTCGGCGATATGAGTACTCGATTTGGTGATGCCATTCAGTCTACTGCTGAAGGTCTTAGCATGTTCGGCGAGATGTCCGGGGTAGCAGCCCAGTTTAAACGCTCCAAGCAAGATTGGGAGTTGCAGAGAGATATGGCTGCCAGCGAAATTATCCAGCTAGACTACCAGATAAAAGCCCAAGAACACCGGGTCAAAATGTCCGAAATAGAGTTGCTTCAGCATGAGAAGGACATTGAAAATAACGAAGTTATTACCAAGTTCATGAAGAGTAAGTTCTCCAATATGCAACTCTACAGTTGGATGAGCAGCAAAATCTCCGGTTTATTCTTCCAGACCTATAAATTAGCCCACGATTACGCCAAAAAAGCCGAGCAAGCCTTTATTTTTGAAAAAGGTATTAAAGCCGGTGAAGTTAACTATATTAATGGCATGTACTGGGAAAACCAGTATCAAGGTCTGCTCAGTGGATCTACCTTAGAACTGGATCTCGATCGCATGGAAAAAGCTTATGCTGAAATGGACAGTCGTCGTCTGGAAATAACCAAGAATATTTCACTCTTGGAAATGGACCCCCTAGCGTTGTTGCAACTAAAAACCAAAGGTTCTTGCACCTTCCGCTTGAGTGAGGAGTTATTTGATTACGATTTCCCCGGTCATTACAACCGCCAAATTAAAGCAATTTCTCTCGCTTTTAATGTTGGCGAAGGTCAGAAGGTAAATGCGACCCTAACCCAACTCAGCAGTAAACTGGTGATGGATACCGATATCAAAGCGGTGAAACACCTCATAGACCCCGCTAACGAGGCAACTGCCAACGTCCGTGCTAATTGGCGAGCTAATCAGCAAGTGGCTCTATCCCATGTGGACCAGTATACCGAGAACAGCGGCATGTTTGAGTTGAACTTTGGTGATGAGCGCTATCTACCTTTTGAAGGTACTGGTGCTGTTTCTAACTGGAACTTGGAAATAAATGGTAAGAAAGGCGATTACAATCCAAATGATTTGCTTGATGTGACAATTAAGCTACGCTACACCGCCAAACAAGGTGGTAGTCGGTTTGCTAACGAAGTCAAAGGAGTGCTCAAACCCTATAATGCCACCAGTTTCTTTGACCTAGCTTATAACTTCTCCGATGAGTGGGCTGCTTTGACGGAAGGCGAAACCAATGATGTGAGCATCACCTTAACTCAGGATATGTTCCCCAATATGAGTAGCAGCAGAATTATTGGGTTGTTTATTCGCTATGAATACAAAAACGGTCAAGGTGGGGCAATATTTACCATCAATGACGATTTACAAGTGCCGAATAACACCTATCTACAACCAACTACTCTCAGTGTTGGTCAAAGGGGCAGTGAGTGGAACTTTACTGTCAAGGGCGATGCTAGCAGTTTGCAGAATGCCGAGATGGTCTTGGTTTATAAGGCGAAGGTTTAAAGTTAGGAGTTAGGAGTACTGGTTCCAAGGCTCTGCCTGGGAACCGATACCAAGAGGCTCTGCCTCTTGAACAATTACGTCATTGCGAGGGTCACTACGTGAAACGACGCAATCCCAAAATCTTGCGATTGCTTCGCTTCCCTCGCAATGACGGTTTACTAGTTACAAAAAGAACAGTATAAAACGAGGTAAAATCATGGCCCTCAGCCTAAGGCTAAAGAAAAAGATGTTCCGCCGCAAGCAAGATGCCCTAAAGCGTAGCGGTGGTGCTATAAATAACCGGCGGAATAGGGGTTTATCACCACCGGGCAGCAAGAGTGAACGCTCTTCTGGTGGAAGTGAGGCGCGTCAAAAACGGGCAAATTCTTTACAAAATAGCGATTCTGAGTCCCTTACAGTCAGCAAACCACCTAGTTTAAGGCGGCAAAATGCTATTGGGGATGTCAGTAAAGCTAAACTCAAAAAAGAACCAAAGCCCACATACGACATTGGTAAAGCTCGGATGATTTATCCCGTAATCAAGGGAGGAGTTACCCAATACCTACCTGTCCGGAGTCAAGCGAGTGATTCCGAAATCAATTCGGGTGCATTTGTTGAAGACGCAGGGGTACGAAAAAAACCTGTAAATACCATCTCAGATAGCTCGAAGTTTAAGCGTCCTACCGTCAAGGATGTTAATACTGGTCGGACTTTATTCGCCACCACTACTACCAACAGTAAAGGTAAGGAAAAAACCGAATATCTCCCCCGACAAAGTGAAGCCACTGCTTTGGAATTGAGTTCCGGAAAATATATCCCAGAGAACACCCCCATCTCCGGGGAAGAGTTAAACCAACCACCCAAGATTGACTCGGATAATGGCGAACGCAAATTGTTTGCTACTTTAGCTGCAGATGGGAGTGTTCAATACTTTCCCAAAAAAAATCAAGCTACTGCCAAGGAATTGGCGGAAGGTCGATATCTTGAGGGTTTTGCAGCCAAAGACCCGGTAAATCAAGTCAAAGAGGCATCAAATTTTAAGCACCCCACTGTGAGGGATGTCAACACTGCTCGGACTTTGTTCGCCACTGAAACCACTGGTTTACTTGGCACAAAGAAGACTGAATATCTCCCCCGACAAAGCGAAGCTACCATTGACGAATTAAATGCCGGGAAATATATTCCCGAGAAAGATTCCATCGCTGGGGAAGAGTTGGAGCAACCACCCAAAACTGACCCCGAAAATGGCGAACGCAAATTGTTTGCTACTTTAACTGCAGATGGGAGTACTCAATACTTTCCCAGAAAGAATCAAGCCACGGCTATGGAATTGGCGGAAGGTCGCTATCTTGAGGGATTTGCTGCCAAAGATCCAGTGAATAAGGTCTTAGATTCATCTGTGCTTGGTGATAAACGTTCCACTGTGAGTAGGGATGTGAACACTGGTCGAACTTTGTTCGCCACTGAAACCACTGGTTTGCTTGGAACAAAGAAGACAGAATATCTCCCTCGACAAAGCGAAGCCACAATTGACGAATTAAATGCCGGTAAATATATCCCGGAGAAAGACTCAATCGCCGGGGAGGAGTTATACCAACCACCCAAAACTGACCCGGATAATAGCGATCGCAAACTTTTTGCCACAAAAGCGGCGGATGGTACAATTCAATACTTTCCCAAAAAGAATGAAGCTACCCCCCAGGAACTGGCTGAAGGTAGGTATCTTGAGGGATTTGCAGCAAAAGAACCGGTGAATCAAATCGAAGAGGCATCAAATTTTAAGCGCCCCACTGTCAAAGATGTCAATACGGGACGGATTTTGTTTGCCACGACGACCACAAATTGGTATGGGGAGAAAAAGACCGAATATCTCCCCCGCCAAAGTGAAGCCACAGATGGGGAATTGCTAGCGGGGAAATATATCCCGGAGGAAGATTCGATTGTGGATGAGGTGTTGAAAAAGCTGCCAAGATATGACTTTGGCAATCAGCGGGATTTGTTTGCTGTGAAAGCAGATGATGGTAGTACGGTGTATTTCCCGAAAAAGAGTCAAGCTACAGCTAAGGAGCTTTCGGAAGGTCAGTATGTACCGGATGTGTGGATTAGTCAAAATGCTCCCCTTGGTCCTGGGAATGCTATGACCAATGCCGCACCAAAGTTTGATATTGATAACAATCGTAAGATTTTTGCAGTAAAGGATAAGGACGGTAATACGACCTATCTACCGCGAAAAAGCAAGGCGACTTCTGAGGAGAAAGCTCAGGGGTTATTTATCCCAGATGAGGTGGTGGACACCCATGAGAGCAAACGCCGACGGACTTCCCTCAGGGATGACTCCGCCGATATTGCCCAGCGCCGTGCTCAGCGGGCGGCAAAGTTGGTGGGTAGCACAAATATACAACAGTAACAAAAAAATAAACGAGGTGAACTATGACTTATTCTGGAAATAATAGCCTAGCCAAAACAAGTAAAAAGAAAATGCGATTGGCTCGGAGAAATTCCATCGCAACTGATACAAGTAATTTTAATTCTCAGCGACGGAAAAGAACAGAAGAGCTAACGAGAACGACAGATGACGTAGAAAAGTTGGCTCGAATAGAGGCAAAGTTGAACCGAGAAAGAGATGCATTGAAAGATATTTATGATGATGCAGTAGATAGGGGGTTGGATGAAGTTCTAATACAAAAACTAGAGGATGACCTCGAAGCAAAGGCGGCTGAATTAGAACAAGTGCGTAATGTCTATAACACCGCAGGAAAATCAGTTTTATATACGTACTATGCCCGAAAATTAAAGGAAAGTACGAGATTTACAAACAATGCGACTGAACTGCAGGCAAATCAGAATGCAAGTCAGCCAAACAATTACAGACTGGACGATCAAGAAGTGAACCAACGTTTTCAGACATCTGGGAAGGAATTAAACAAAAAATTTAACGAGTTTAAAGAGCAATATGACAACGATCAAGATTTTAAAGCGAAAATTGACGATCTTCGTAACGCTCTAGCAAAAGGTGACTGGGTGTTCATGAACGACAAACATAAGGACGCAACCGCCTTCGCTCTAGCACGGCTGTTAATGGAGGGGGCAGATCCAGGCAAAGTGCTGTTAGAGCAGCCTTATTCATTAAACTGGGACAGTAATATGCTAACTGGGATGATCAGTTATGGGGCTACACTGGGGAGTGTCGTTGGTCCCTGGCCTGCTGTTCTTTCTAAAGAAGCGATTGCCAATGACTGGCTACCTGTGGCAGCCGACGCTGTGTCGAACAACAATGACAAGGTAGAAACAGATGCGCTAAGGCAGAGTGGAGTGACAGGCCACGATAATCAACACTACACATCGACGGGAGGACATGGAAACTGGGTGAGGCAGAATTATATCGGCAGAAATGTATTCAACGAGATGCAAAATAGCGAGACTGGGGGAATAGTTATTTACGGTACCTTTCACCTGACAGGGAACAAAAAGACCGGTGAGAGTGCACTGCAAAACATAGTGTCAACTAAAAAGTATAAAAAATCACAACAAATCAAATTGGCTGACGGCGACAGTAACAGTGATTATTTTGCAACTGTCGTTTCCAAAGAAGATTTAAGGGATAATCCCGAGTACTCGACGGGTCCAAAGATTAGTGAGTCGCAAAAAAGAACCTTACAAAAGAATATAGGTCTTGGTTTCTCCCTAGATGAGCACGCCTTTGCGTTAAAAACAGATGAAGGTACCATTAAGACCTGGATCAGTCAAGTTGACCCGACCAATCCATTACTAAATTAAGATCCCCCGCTAATACCAGGGGTTGGGACTTCTAACCATGAGTTCCAGGATAAGAATAATGGTATTGGGAGTTAAAGTTACCGTTGTAAGGTGCGTTACGGCTAAACCTAACGCACCGCATCACTCATCAAAATTCCAACGACCTATGAGTAATCATACCGCCCAAACCAATTGGCGGGACAACATCAAGACCCTATGTCAACAAGATATTAATCCCCACGAAAGACAAATGTCGATTAACTTAGTTCTCGTCGTCGTTAACAGATTGTTTGTCGGCGGCTAAAAAGCTTGAGATGTAAGGGTTTGATGGGTTTAAGAGCAGGG
>JAAUYD010110305.1_pt1 | contig 20082 bp, 14 predicted proteins | sample 7278101 | NCBI WGS metagenome assembly JAAUYD01 (sample SAMN14350128, study PRJNA611818) | marine sediment metagenome | isolation source: surface marine sediment (0.6m) | place: French Polynesia: Moorea | collected 2018-08
TCTAGTCATATCTTGCACCATTTTCAACAAGCACGGAGAAAGCGAGGCAGCGCGTTGGTCGGGTTCCCCGACTTAAAGCGACTGCCGGGGTTTATCAACGCTCATATTAGGGTTTTGGCAACTCAATATTTGGAATAAATCCGGTTTCTGACCCTGATGCAAGATGTGTGTCTAGCGCTAGAGTAACTGTCTCAACCGGGCAAAAACACGCTTCGCGCTTAGTAATGGTCACAACCGGGCAAAAAATCTAGCGCTATAGTAATGGTCTTAGATTTAAGGTGCGTTAGCCTACGGCGTAACACACCCTACATCTTAGGAAATTCCAAATAAAAAATATCTCAAAATTTGATAGTGGTACAGGCATCCTTGTCTGTATGGATGGGAAAGCAATTTGATTTAGATTCCCGACTTCTGGGAATAGTTAGAAATTTGAAGTAACTCCTAAAAATGAAAGAATTGATTTTCAGTCCATACACTCAAAGGTAAGAATTGTTCAGCATTCCATTCCCCAAATAAAGTAATGGGATATCCAGCGCTATGCGCCAATAACTCCCAACATTCAAGAAATTTAGAAACCACAGATAATTGTTTTTTTTCGGAATCAATTATCCACCATTTACCCTTTTCATGAAAAGGAATCACATCCATAATTACTACAGGAAATTGTTCAATCCAAGGGTTGCAAGATAAAGCTTGAGCATAAGCTGCCATCATTTCTGCTATTCCTTTATATCCCGATATAGTATTGATTTGACTAGGTATACCATGCCGATTTTTAACTATGGCACGTAAAGGATAAGCACTTTCAAAAAATACTAATTCTGCATCTATACAAGTTCCGGATATCAGACTAATATCCAAACTTTGACTAACATAGGCATAATTAAGTATAAGGGCAGCTTGTTGATTTTGTTTACTCCATAGCCAAATCCGTTGAGACTTGAGGTTATCTTGTTCTTCGACCCTTTGTCCTAATATTAGCCATTCATCTCTTACCCCCTCTTTTGTTAATAACTCTTCTTGATTTTGTGTCCAACCAATTTGAGTACGGATATCTGCTTGCATCCCAGGGGGTAAAGTTTGCAAACGTTTAAAACCTTCTACTAACAAATAAATGCGCCCTAACTGTGCTAATAATCTTTCTTCCCATCCGATGCCAGAATGGGGAATACTGCCCATTTCCCGTACTATCCGTGCCATTCCTGACGCTTGTGCATCCACCAACCTAGCTGCGGCTGTATCCCAAAAGCTATAAGGTTGTGTCTGTGCTGTGACCAAACCCTGACGCACCAAATCCCGCAACCATAATTCTAAATCCTCAATTCCTGCTTTTACCTTGTTGTAGCGTTCTTCGGCACGTTTGGCTTGGTTAGCCTTATTTGGTGATTTCTTTGCCTTTGCTTCCGTTTTTTTAGCCTGTTTTTCTTTACGTTTATTCAGCCATTCACTTACCCATTCTGGTGGCGTTGCTTCTGTAAAAGTACTCTTGTTACTTGCGAATATTAAAAACAAGCCCAAACCGTGTTTACACGGAAATTTTCGGCTAGGACAGGAGCATTTAAAAGCTGGTTCTGTAAGGTCAATTTGAGTTTGGTAAGGATTTTTACCACTTCCTTTGCACTCTCCCCAAAGTGCGTCCTCACTGCAACCCAATGATAACCATTTATGGGGTACAGCCAAAGCTTTACCATTTTTCGCAGAATTGGCATCTGGTGCTAATCCTAAAACTTGTTCCTGTGTCCAGGTAGTAGACATGGTAATTAGTAATTGGTAATTCTTAATTCATAATTCATAATTCATAATTCATAATTCCCTATTCCTCCTTCTCCATAATTTCCCTAGGCTCATAGTAACGGCAACCCTCACAAGGACCATTGGGATTCACAGCACAGCGTAGATGGGCTGAACGGGCATTAAATCGGCAGGTGATGTCCCCAATTAAGAAACCCACCCCTTCTAGATAATGGCGATCGCTACCATCATTAGTGGTATTTTGTCTTAGCCGTACACGAGTCAAATTTCTGGCTACATATCTTAAGCGTGATCGCGTTCGTTGTTGTGCCTTACGTACTAACCATAGGGAAAGCAGGGACGGTAATAAACCAATGGCAATTATTAAAAGTGTCTTTAACACCTTCTATTTACCTCTTTTGTGTGCTTGTTGCCCTGGGGGTGTAATTCTACATCCTCGGGGAGATTACCACCTTTTGCCTTGCCTTGATACTAATGTAAGGGGATGGCTTAAGCGGTGTGTTAGCCCGACTCCTGAAAAAGTAAGGTGCCTGGTGCCACTTCTATACAGGATAACTGGTAGTACGGCTATAGGAAATGAAAAATAGAAAACTAAAATTAAATTTGTCTAAATTATCAGATTTGTGTATTTCAGTAAATGATATCTTAATGTTGTTCGTCAAGTAAATCTCTAGTCTGGGAGATAAACCAGGTTTCTTTCGGATTGAATTGAGAAGTTCTCAACACTCAACCAATAGAAACCCAGTTTCTGTGGTTTGAATTTCCTTTTTATTTAAGTCTTGATATTCAATTTTTCATAAATTTTAAACAAAGAATCTAACATTTACAATTTTCTCGGTTTCCGATTCGATAAGTTCTACGCCATTTTTCTAACTGCTCTATAGATACCGATTTAGTGACTATATTTACCCCATTCCCACGATTTCCACGCCAAGATACATCTGCATCTGTGGTAAAAACACCGCATTTTAATTCTTCTAAGTCAATATTCCAATATTGACTAAATCTACTTTTTAAAGTCATTACTTGCTCGAATACTTTATTTCGATGCTTATTTCTTCTTTTTCTTTCTGTTGCTCCTTTAGCTTGTGTATCAATAAATTTAGTTTCAATTAAAAACAAGTCAAATTGAGGTGTGAGATACACAAAATCACATTTTCCCAAATCAGTGTAGTCTGCTATTGGTGATTTCTCAAACAATAGCAGTTCGCTACAAATAGGAAATAGATGTTTGATATTTAAAAACAGATAAGATTGCAATAGTAGTTCCTTATCGTAAGGAAAACCAATTACACCCTCGAAATATCTTTTAATTTCTTCGTGAGTTTGAGGTTGTATTCTTTTGCAATATCTAACAAATTTTTGTATTTCAGTTTCTACCATCAAAATATGACTTAGCCCCCTTGCAAATTCATAAATACTATTCAAATCTTCATACCAAAAATAACATTCTTATTTGGTGGGCATCATCCGCACAAGTTCTTAAAATGATAATACAAAATATTTGATTTTACGTTTTTTTACTGATGACAAATTAGTTATTAGTTATTAGTCATTGGTAATTGGTGATTGTTTATTACTTTCATCATCGATGGGGTTACCTTATGGGGATGTTATACCCAGTTCAGGGTGTAGAGTCAAGTATTAAATCAGGTTGCAGTAATCGGAGGTCTAATTACCAATTACCAATTACCAATTACCAATTACCAATTACCCTTCTGTAATTAGGGGTTGTGGATGAGCAGAAAATCTGGCATTTCGTAAAGCCATAACCGCATTTATGGAATTTTGTACCCAATATTTCCGTGCAAAACGTACTAATTGTCGAGAATTACCAGATTTCACAATTCCAATAATGGGTACTTTGGCTTTTTCTTTATCTCCTGAATATTCTTGTAAAATTGTTAGTAAAAGACGCTGTGTTTCCATATTTTTTGCTTGCTGGGGAGTTAATTCAACCATTACCATTTGTACTGTTTCCACAGGTTCAATATCTTCTACAATTAATTGCATTTTGTCTTCTCGGCGGTCTACTTTACCCCAAATAATTAATCGCCTATCAACTTCTAGTAATAAATTAATGCGTTCATATGTCTTAGGAAACACAACCGCTTCTGATGATGTTGTTAAATCTTCTATCTGCAAAAATGCCATGGGGTCGCCTTTTTTGGTAATCACTTTGTTGACATTATTAAGCATGACTACCGCACAAACTATTGATTCTTCTTTTTGATCTCCTAGTTGAGAAAGGTTAATAGGTGCAAGAACTCTTGCTGATTTCTGTAGGGTTTTTAAAGGATGATCGGAAACGTAAAATCCTAATAATTCCTTTTCCTTTTGCAACTTTTCTTGTGGCATTAATTCAGGAACAGGTTTGGCTTTGGGAGCCATTTCAAAGGCTTTATTTGTTTGGGTATTCGTAGATTGAGAAAATTCAATTCCAAACATATCAAACAGATTTCCCTGTCCACTGGCTCTATCCTTGGCGCGAGATTGTGCCCAATCGTACACCAATTCCAGATCCTCAATTAACTGCTTACGATTAGAATCGATTTTGTCAAAGGCTCCACAATAAATCAGAGACTGCAAAGTGCGACGGTTGACAGTACCCAAATCCACGCGATCGCAAAAATCTGCTAAGGTTTGAAATTCCCCTCCCTCTTCTCTAGCTGCTAAAATCGCTGCGATGGCATTGTGTCCCACGTTACGCACTGCTGACAAGCCAAACACAATTTTGCCATCTAATGGGGTAAAATCTACTCCAGAACGATTAATATCTGGCGGTTCTATGTGAATATCCATATTTATACAGGTGGAAATATATTTCTGCACCTTGTCTGTATCCCCACTGTTAGCGGTCAATAATGCCGCCATGTATTCCAAAGGATAATTCGCTTTTAAATATGCTGTTTGATAAGTTACATATCCATAGGCGGTAGAGTGGGACTTGTTAAAACAATTGGCGGCTATTAATCCATTGGCGATGGCAAAATTATGGTCATGTTCTACACCAATGTCATATACTTTTTGCGTCCCTAAATATTTACGAGTAATGATTTTAACCATTTGTCATCTGGGTAAAGGTAAAAGGTGAATGGCACTCTTGTTAAGTACTTTTCTCTTGCACGAACTCATTTCCAGGATCAGCCTGGAGATATATCCTCTGGAGGCTCTGCCTTCATACTGAATGGGAGGCAATAGTCCACCTTAAATACATTACAAGGTAAAACCTTGTAACGAGGAATGAGGGAAGGAGGGAACGAGGGACACAAAAGACCCAAGATTGCCAGATTGAAGAAGATTTTTCCCTTAACAAGCGATTGGGGTCATTCATACCTTGGACTATTCAAAGGCAACCATGGAGAAACTGGGTTTATTAGGAATATTAACCTGTAAAAACCCTAATTTTTCCTTGATAAACCCGATTTTTGGTGCAGTTGCAAGATTTCACAGGTAATTACCAACTACCAATTACCTTCTTTTCAAAGAAACTATGACATCACCATGTCAAAAAATCATAACAAAAAAAATATCAAGCTAAAGCCAGTGATAAAGCTATTATAGCAGAAAATATACTTCCGCAAACCTTGAAATTCCGTTCCTCTAAAACAAAAAAATTTCTTAATAATTTACGAATTTGACAGAGAAATATGATTTTGTAAATTCTTAATAAAAGTTGAGAATCAAGGGATGGAATCAAAATCTGGCGTTGCTAATTTTTCATTCCCTATTTTCAAACCAAATTGTACCAATTGAGTACTATACAGAAATCTGTATTAAAATCAAACACTTGAGTCAACAAGGAAGTAAACATGGCATCCATCCGTGAGTTGCACAAACAATTAATTACCAAAGAACGTTCTGCTGTTGAAATGACCCAAGAGACTTTAAACCGCATTCAAACATTAGAGCCGCAAATACACAGTTTCTTGTGCGTAACGGCGGAAAAAGCATTAGAACAAGCGCAGGCTGTGGATGCTAAAATTGCTGCTGGTGAAGAAATTGGCATCCTGGAAGGAATTCCCGTCGCGATTAAAGACAATATGTGTACCAAAGGAATTCCTACCACCTGCGCTTCCAGGATTTTAGAGAATTTTGTACCTCCTTATGAATCAACGGTAACCCAAAAACTGTTAGATGCAGGGGCAGTGACGGTGGGTAAAACCAATATGGATGAGTTCGCTATGGGTAGTTCCTGCGAAACCTCAGCTTACCAAATTACTGGTAACCCCTGGGATGTATCCCGGGTTCCTGGAGGTTCTTCAGGGGGTTCCGCAGCGGCTGTAGCAGCCCAAGAATGCATTGTTTCCCTTGGTTCGGATACTGGGGGTTCCATTCGTCTCCCGGCATCTTTTTGTGGTGTAGTGGGAATGAAACCGACTTACGGACTAGTTTCCCGTTACGGTTTGGTAGCTTATGCTTCTTCTTTAGATCAAATTGGTCCGTTTGGTCGTAGTGTTGAAGATACAGCAATATTATTAAATGCGATCGCAGGTTACGATCCCAAAGATTCCACCAGCCTGAAGGTAGAAATTCCTGACTATGCTGGTAACTTAAAGAAAAACCTCAAACCCAGGGGACAATTAAAAATTGGTATTATTCAAGAAACTTTTGGTGAAGGTTTAGATCCTGTAGTTAAAGAAACCGTCACCAAAGCCATTGAACAACTACAAAATTTGGGTGCGGAAGTGGAAGTAGTTTCTTGTCCTCGCTTCCGTTACGGTTTATCTAGTTATTACATTATCGCTCCTTCGGAAGCATCAGCCAACTTGGCTCGTTATGATGGTGTCAAGTATGGCTATCGGGCTGAAGATGCAGATAATCTGCTGTCGATGTATACCCACACCCGTGCTACTGGCTTTGGTACAGAAGTAAAACGACGGATTATGATTGGTACCTATGCCCTTTCTGCTGGTTATTATGACGCTTATTACTTAACAGCGCAAAAAGTCCGGACTTTGATTAAGCAAGACTTTGAGAATGCATTTTTAAAGGTAGATGTTTTAGTCTGTCCTACTGCACCCACTACCGCATTTAAAGCTGGTGAAAAAACAGCTGATCCCTTGAGCATGTATTTAACTGACTTAATGACTATTCCTGTGAATCTTGCAGGTTTACCAGGTATCAGTGTACCCTGTGGTTTTGATGAAAAAGGACTACCAATTGGTTTACAACTTATAGGTAATACTTTGCAAGAAGACTTATTATTGCAAGTCGCTTATGCTTATGAACAGTCTACTGATTGGCATTTACGTCAGCCAGCAATTGTTTAATAAATTAGGAGTTTGTAGGGATGCAAAGCTTCCACCCATAAGTCAGGAATTAGCAGACGCAAAGTTTGTAGGGGTGCAAAGCTTGCACCCATAAGTCAGGAATTAGCAGACGCAAAGTTTGTAGGGGTGCAAAGCTTGCACCCATAAGTCAGGAATTAGCAGACCCAAAGTTTGTAGGGATGCAAAGCTTGCACCCATAAGTCAGGAATTAGCAGACGCAAAGTTTGTAGGGATGCAAAGCTTCCACCCATAAGTCAGGAATTAGAAGTTAGGAGTTGGAAGTGAATAATTTGTTTTAGATATTATGTGTGAGTTTAAAACTAATTCAAGCACCTAACGCACTTTCACATTCTATGGTGCATTATGACTTTAGTATAACGCACTCTACTAAAGTTATGGGCGCAAGCTTTGCGCCCCTACAAACTCTTAATTCTTAACTCTTCACTATTTATTACCAATCACTATCTAAGGTAAAGACCATGTTTTCTACCGCACCATTTTTTCCTAAAGGTTTTGCTTGTTTCTGATTAAGAGATACCAAGACTGCACCTGCATTTCCAGAACGTACAAATACCTGTTTGTTTCCTTTCCAGGTTTTACGATCGCCTTTTTTTAATATGCCTTCAAATTCAGTTTTACCGTCTACTTTTACTCGTAACCATGATTCCCCTTGAAGTTCTAAAGTAACTTCAATTGTGTTGGAAATAGCCTCAGGTGTGGGGGATGGTGTTGGTGTGGTAGCTGTTGGTATGGTAGCTGTTGGTGTAGTAGGTTCTGGTGTAGAAATAGATTCTGTTGGGGAATTTACTGTTGTTGCTGTTGGTTGTTTTTCGGAAGCTATAGGTTCTGCATTACGTCTGGAGTTAATTATATAAAATAGTCCGACGCTAGCAGTTACTAATAGTGCTAATACAAGAACGTAAGGAAGAAAAATAGGTAAGTATTTACTTACTTTTTCCTCTACATCGTCATTTTCCTCTTCTGATTCTAATTCTGGGGGAGGTGGAGAGGAAATTTCTTCAAAATACTGTGCTAAAGCATTACCATCAGATCCGACAACATCCCCATAACGACGAATGAATCCTTTGACGTAAATAGATTCTGGTAAGTCTTCAAATTTTCCTGCTTCTAAAGCTTTTAATAAAGTCGGTCTAATCAGGGTTTGTGCAGATATATCTTCTATACTTAGAGATTTCTGCTCTCTCAGACGCTGTAACTTTTCTAATATTTCGTGAATTTGCTCTTTTTGAACTTCATTTAAAACCTTCACCCTCTTCTCCTCATATCATCCACTAATTAAAGTATATAGATAATCCAAGTTGCTAGTACTGCTGTCTTAGAAGTTATAGACATAGGGACTATTCTCGTGTTCTGGTTGGGTTATTCGTTTTCCATGGAAACAACAGTTTTATTTACAAAATTTATCATAAATTCTTTTGGGCTAAGTCATATCTTGCACCATTTGAGGGTAAGCAGGTAGAAACCAGGTTTATGAATCAAAAATTAGGGTTTTTCCCAATAAACCCCGACAGTCGCTACCCGGTGGAAGGTTCCCCACGACCTGGATCTATAAGTAACCGCAACCCGCTGTTAGTACAAGTCTTGCTTGTTGATCCAGATGCATTCCCGTGCGATCGCAAATTCTTAATTTAGAAATACAAAAGTTACCCAGTTAAGAAATGATGTATTGTATTTACAAATACCAATATGAGGAGAAATCATCTGCAAGTTTCGATACAATTCCTATTCAATCTGCTAGTTTGGGTATCCATAGTGACTGGAATTTCCTATGGTGCTGTCTGTCTGTGGCTTTTTTTTAACCAAACTCGGTTTATCTTTTTTCCTTCTGCGGTGATTGAAACAACACCAGAGTTTTTTAGTCTGAATTATGAAGAGGTTTGGTTAAGTGTAAAAGGAGACTCAAACAAAGTTGAACGCATTCACGGTTGGTGGATTCCCAATCAACAACCGGAGGCTAAGGTGTTATTGTACTTACATGGTAATGGTATCAATATTGGTGCGAATGTTGCCCATGCTAATCGTTTTTATCAATTAGGGTTTTCTGTGCTGCTAATTGATTATCGTGGTTATGGTCGTAGTGATGGTTCTTTTCCTAATGAAGTACAAGTATATGAGGACGCAGCGGTAGCTTGGGATTACTTGGTACAGCAAAAACAGATTCCACCCAGTCAAATTTTTATTTATGGACATTCTTTAGGGGGTGCTGTAGCTATTGATTTGGCTGTGAAACAAAAAGAAGCAGCGGGATTAATTGTGGAAAGTTCTTTTACCTCTGTTAAAGACGTGGTGATCCACAGAAACAATTTTTGGATGTTTCCTGTCGATTTGATGTTAACCCAGCGGTTTGAATCGATTAATAAAGTATCAAATTTAAAAATGCCTGTTTTATTCATCCATGGTACTGCTGATTTAACAGTACCATCTTTTATGAGTCAAAATCTTTATAAAGCTGCTCCAGAACCAAAAACAATTATGATGGTTACAGGGGCTGGACACAATAATGCTGCTGAAGTGGCTGCTTACGAATATATACAGGCAGTGAAGTCGTTGATAGAACAATCAAAAACATCAGTATAAATGAAATAGGGAGTAGGGAATAGGGAATAGGGAATAGGGAATAGGGAATAGGGAATAGGGAATAGGGAATAGGGAATAGGGAATAGGGAATAGGGAATGGGAAATAGGGAATAGGGAATAGGGAATAGGGAATAGGGAATAGGGAATAGGGAATAGGGATTGGGGAATAGGAATTGGGGAATAAGTGAGTCCAGCAACCAAGTTATGTAGTATAATACTACAAATCTTGTCAGTCAAAGGAAGACTTACAATGCATCTGTTAACTCAAACAGAAAGTCACAACCTCATGGTTGTCCAAACCGCAAATTAAACATGAACGCTACACAAGAGCAACTTAAGGTAAAATTACAGCAGGCGATGGCAGCAGCGTTAGGTGCAGAATATGCTGATGCTGACCCGATTTTGGCGACTACGAACAATCCTAAATTTGGTGATTATCAGTCAAATGTATCGTTATCCTTAGCGAAAAAGGTAGGACAACAACCGCGAGCGATCGCATCTGCTATTGTTGATAAACTAGATGTATCGGATATCTGCGAATCTCCAGAAATTGCTGGTCCGGGGTTTATCAATCTGCGACTAAAGACAGCATACCTGGAAGCGCAAATCAATGCTATGGAAGTTGATTCCCGGTTGGGTGTCCAGAAAGCGAAGTATCCCCAACGGGAGATTGTAGATTTTTCTAGTCCCAATATTGCTAAGGAAATGCATGTTGGGCATTTACGGTCTACTATTATTGGAGATAGTATTGCCCGAATTTTGGAATTTAAGGGACATGATGTACTGCGGTTAAATCATGTCGGTGATTGGGGTACGCAGTTTGGGATGTTAATTACCTATCTGCGGGAAGTTTACCCCCAAGCGCTAACCACTGCAAATGCTTTGGATATTGGGGATTTGGTAAGCTTTTATAAACAAGCCAAAAAGCGGTTTGATGATGATGAGGTTTTCCAAGAAGCAGCACGGCAAGAGGTTGTAAGATTACAAGCAGGAGCGGAAGATACAATCCATGCTTGGAAACTGTTGTGTGAACAGTCGCGTCAGGAGTTTCAAGTCATTTATGATTTATTGGATATTCAATTACAGGAAAGGGGTGAATCTTTCTACAATCCTTTGTTAACCGCAGTGGTAGAAGATTTAGAGAAAGCTGGGTTACTGGAAGAAAGTGAGGGTGCAAAAGTCGTATTTTTAGAAGGGTTTACCAATAAGGAAGGTCAACCTTTACCGCTGATTGTGCAAAAATCCGATGGTGGTTATAACTACGCGACTACTGATTTAGCTGCTCTGCGTCACCGGATTGAAAAAGAGGAAGCGAAGCGGTTAATTTATATTACAGATTCTGGACAAGGGGGACACTTTGCTGGTGTATTTCAAGTAGCACAGCGAGCGGGGTGGATTCCCGATGATGTGGAAATTGTCCATGTCCCCTTTGGTTTGGTGTTAGGGGAAGATGGTAAGAAGTTCAAAACCCGTTCCGGTGATACGGTGCGGTTGCGGGATTTACTGGATGAAGCGGTGTTCCGTGCGCGTAAGGATTTAGAAGCAAGATTAAAGGAAGAAGGACGCACAGAAACCCAGGAGTTTATCAATCATGTAGCAGAAGTGGTTGGTATTAGTGCGGTGAAGTATGCTGATTTGAGTCAGAACCGTACTACTGACTATAAGTTTAGTTTTGATCGGATGCTGTCTCTGAAGGGGAATACGGCACCTTATATGCTTTATGCTTATGTCAGGACTCAGGGGATTGCCAGGTCAGGTAATATTGATTTTACTCAGTTAGGAAGTGGAAAGATTTTCCTGAAGGAGGAGACGGAATTTACCCTAGCAAAGCATTTGTTGCAGTTGGATGCAGCAATTAGTGAGGTTGAACAAGAATTGTTACCGAATAGGTTGTGTGATTACTTGTATCAATTGAGTGATAAGTTTAATAAGTTCTACGAGAATTGTCCAGTGTTGAAGTCCCAGGAACCTGTGAGAACTTCGCGGTTAGCTTTGTGTGATTTGACTGCGCGGACTTTGAAGTTGGGATTATCGTTGTTGGGAATTCGGGTGTTGGAGAGAATGTAGGGATTTCTCTCACGCAGAGACGCAAAGACGCAAAGAAAAATAAGATTACTTTGCGTCTTTGTGGTTTGTTAAAATAACCACGAAAGGTGCAGAAAAAACGAAGCAAAAAGGTAAGATTATGAGCAATTTAGATAACTAAATAAACTTACTAATCTGATACATAAGAATCAATTACCTGTTTCAATCTATTAATACCTTTATTGTTGTTGTTGAATAGATTAAGGTTTTCTCGAAAAGTTAACCAATAAGACTGCACACAGCGTTCAATATCTACAGATTTTATAAATAGATGCTGAAAAGTACCTGGACAATCGAATGAATTGTATATCTGAGAATTTTCACAGAAAGCTTTTAGAATAGATTCCCATTGTTTAGCATTTAAAATATCAACAATATGAAGTAGTAGACTGGCATTTAATGCTGCATTTTCATACGAAAAAGATAGTATAAATTTGCTTACTATTTTCAAATAATTTTTTCTCAAAATAGGTTTAATTAATTCGCAAAATAACTTATCACTCTTATAGTTTGATTGAATCGATAGCAAATCATCAAATTCTACTTCTTTGATACGGTTCTCAATTAATTGTTCGCTTAATTCAATAATCTTAATTTGTGTTTGGTCAGAAAATAATGACATATTATATTTACGCACTTCTAGCAAATCTTCTAAAGGAGTTTTATCAAATATAAATTGCATATTTTTTTCACATAAATCTTTTATAAAGATGTCTTCTGTATCTACTAATTCGTATAGTAAATCTTCCAAAGAAACATTTTTTATTTTTTGAGCTAAATAAGGTTTCATCTTGTCATTAAAAGATTCGTCTTCCTTGAATATCATTAAAATCAATTCATTGAAACTGGCTTTGGGAATATGTTTTTCTAGAAGAGGTTTTATGATTTTATTGATTGAATCATATTTTAATTCATTGTCGCATAACTTTTTTATTGACAGTAGCTCTGTCAAAGGAATCTGGAATTTATTCATCACAGTTTGTTTAAGAAAATCTATGCAATAAGCCTTTAATAAAACCTCTATGTTGTTAATCGATGGAGATTTACCGTGCCATTTTTGTTCAAATATTTCTATACTTTCAATAAAGGCTACTGCTTTTAATTCACACGGCTGAGTTAAAGTATCCCAAGTTTGAACATTTGCCAAGTATATGATTACTTTATTCCAATTTGAATCGCTGACTTTATTGATAATAATATTAGACAATTTATCATTCAAAATATCTCGTGTTTGTTGAGAATACATGCTTGAGATTGCATTTATTGCTGAAAATTGTCGTTTTCTTTCATCTTCTGGTAAATCTTCTATTAATAAACTCGTTGTCAAACCTATAACAACATCTTTAATAAGATTAAAACGAGCGCGAGCTAATGGACTCTTTTTAAAATGGTTAATAGCCTTTTCTTTTTCTGTTGGAAAATACTCAGATTTAATGTCTTGAAAAATTCTTTCACGTGCTGCACGTCCTTGAACAGGTGGACGTTCTAAAAGATGCATTACTGCACTTCTTAAATGATAGCGTGCTAATTCTGCTGTTGCCTCGAATGGTTCTTCTAAAGATATCATAGAAGGATGAGCGCATCTGCTTCTATCTTCAAATAATCTTTCAATATCTGATTGTTCTACAACTGAAATCAGTTCAAATTCTGTCAATGCAACTTTTGGAATATTTGACTCAAACTCCCAAAGTTCTTTAACTTTTTTTTCTAATCTCAGTTTTTCAAATTTCTCTAACAACTTGGAAGCTTTTCCATCTCCAAAAAGTTCTAGTTCTTTTAGTTTATGCAGAAAATCAAATACAACCGCATTCCATGTTGCAACAATAGAAGAACGATATGCTCCAGCTCGATAACAAGCAACTGCTTCTTGTATAAACTTCTTGGCTTGCTTATCTCTACAACGTACTATTAACTCATCTAGATCAATAAAAGCTTGGTACATAAGATTAGGTGTCACGAGTATAAATATTATGGCACCTAAAATCTGATAGTGAGCTACATTGACTTCAATTTACTTCACTCTCCACTCCCTACTTCAGCAGTAAGAAAGACTTAAACTATTTCTCTCACTTTAGCCGCAGAATCTTATTTCAATGCTTTATTAGTAGGGTGGGCAATTTAACCCTACCAATCGAAGGTGCAAGATATCAGTTCAATAATAACTTGGAAAAATTTGTACGAAACTGAGCAAATTCAAAGTCTTCAATGGTTTTTTGCCGTAAATATTCTGGTTGATAAACAAAAGAATTAGGATAATTACCTTGCAGAATTTGAATTAGATTATGGGCAATTTCCTCTATGTTATCAGGGTCAACTAAACATCCTAATTTTCCTTGAACTAAAGGGTCTACAGAACCATCTTGATTACCCGCAATTACGGGTTTCCCACAAGCTAATGCTTCTAAATAAACAATACCAAATCCTTCCCCTTTACTAGGCATGGCAAAAATGTCACAGAGATTATAATAATCGCACAGTTCTTTATCTGGTACAAATCCTGTCATAGTGACACAATCTTGTAGATTAAAGCTATTTATTAAAGTTGCAATTCGAGGTTGATCATCCCCTTTACCTGCAAGAATATAATGAACATTGGGGATATACTGGCGAACTTTAACTAAGGCATGAATAATGTGGTCATAACCCTTGTATTTTGCCATGCGACCCATCCGCGTTACTGTGAGAATTACAGGCTGTTCAGGGTTTAAATTATATCGTTTAAGTAAGTAGTCGGGTTTAGAGTCGATTTTAAATTTATTCTCATCAAAAGTATTAGCTAAAATCTCTATTTTCCCTGATTGAATATTTGTTTTTTGTAAGAGACATTCACGAGTATAGTGACTAACACTAATAATTTTATCTGCTTTTTTTAAACTCAGCTTTGTCAGATTATTGTCGAGATTCCAAACTTCCAAACCATGGGCAATAACCCAGTAAGAAATCCCACTGATAATTTTCAGAAAGTAACAAGCACTAGAATAATTAACATGGGTTGTTATAACTAGAGTAGGACGTTGAAATATACCCAAAATAATTATTTTGATTGCCAAGTAAATAGTTTGTAATAATCGGGGAAAATGTCCAAAATAATGAAACTTAGTTGATGGTAAAAATTGCAATTCTTGCTGATACTGAGAATTTTGCCGATCATACTTCAGAAAAACATCATAATCCGCTTCTGGATATAAATCTTGTAAAGCTTTGAGCAAAAACACTGAGTAAACTTGAATTCCTCCCTTAAAGCCAAATATGTTGGGAAATATTAAGTAAAAATGATGTTTTTTTGGGGTTTTGTTGTTGAACATGGTAGATACATCCTTATTAAATGACAAACTAATATTTAAGAGGTTATTTATCAGGTAAACCTTAAGACCTAAGAAACCGGGTTTCTCCCATAGGAATTATGATAATATTTGATACTTCACCGAGATAAACCCGCTTTCTGTCTAACTAGAGAATTGCTAGCTGCTGCCAAAAAATAAAATTCTATAGTAGTAAAAGTATAATCATACAGGAAAAAATCTGGAATTTGAGAAGCTAAAAACATCGTAATTGGAATCACAGTAACAGGATTAGCAACTTTAGCGATAGAGACTATTTTCCATAAAAAGTTATTAAATAATAAAAGTCCAGGAATTCCTAATTCTACTAACACATTAAAAAAAATATTATGTGTATTAAAACCTTTTCTTCCAATAACCTTAACTCCTATATGTTCAGCAAATACTCCTACACCTATGCCAGTAATTGGTCTTTTAATAGTTTCACTTATAGCTGTTTGCCAAAGCGCTAACCTTGACAAAGCTGTACCTGCAGGACTAGGTACTTTCGTTTCAACTGTTTTAGTCGCAAATAGATTGATTAAAGGAAAAATTTTACTGTTTCCTAAACCGACTCTGTAAGTGGAAACTGGTATCAACAAAACACAAAAAATCCATATGCTAATTAGAATAATTACTTGTCTAATGTTGAGGATTTTATATATAAGCAAAAGAAACAAACCAAAAAGAAAAATTAGCCAAGCATTCCTGCTTGCAGAAAAAGCTAAAGCAGGAATAAAAATAAATTCACTTATATACAATTCCAATTTAGAAATCTTTTTTTGCTTTTCTAATATTATGCTTAAACATAATCCAATAGCGACTATTACACCAAATGGATTGGGATTTTGCATAATTGAGCCAATTTGAGGATAAAAACTTGGATATTTTAACAATCTAAAAATCCACAAATCAGGGGCTAAAGCTTCTATAAATCCAATAGCAGAAATGATTGCTATAAAATATAAAACAATCCGAGAATATAAAGATATTTTGTGATTTTTGTTATTTAATACAAGAAAGGCAAAAAACAAAATCAAGTAAGTTGAATACTTAATAGCATAAATGATACTAGTATTTGGAAACAGACTAATAAAAGAGCATATCCACATCCATAAATACAATATACCTAGGCTTGTCAATATTACTTTGTGTTTTCTGAAAACAGATGGTAGATATTTAAAATTAAAACCAATTATTAAAAAGCTAAATACAGTCAGTAATAAGTAATGAATACCGATATCTATAATCGGAAATTGAATACGTCTTAAAAGAGAAGAAAATAGTATGCATAAGAAAAATACTATATTAACAGTACTTTTGTTAGATGTGAATTGATTCACATAAGAATCTCTATATTCTAAAACCATGAATTATAAAATACTCACAATTATTTCTATAGGAGTATAATATTTTTATTCCACTAAGTAAATCTATCTAAAGTTGGAGTATTTACTGACGATTGAGTAATTTTCAATACTTTTTTCCAGTACTTTTGTATTAAGAATAGAGTAAAAGGGAACTGGTCGTTCCTCCCTATTCCCTGTTAAGAGTTCCCCGTTACCTTCTTGTTGAAATTGACTTCACTCCCTATTCCCTACTTCAGGAGTCAGAAAAATTGAAACTATTTCTCTCACCTTAGCCGCAGAATCTTGTTTCAATGCCTCAGTAACTATTGCTTCTGCTTCTGATATTGTCAATTGTGCGATCGCCTGTTTAAATCCCGGAATCCCTTGGGGGTTAAGACTAACTTCATCTAATCCTAAACCCAATAAAATCGGTGCTGCTAGGGGTTCCGCTGCAAGTTCCCCACATAACCCCACCCAAATCCCCGCTTCATGTCCCGCTTTTACTGTTTGCTGTATCATCCGCAACACTGCCGGATGTAAGGGGTCTGCTAAATTGGCTACCCGTGGATTGGTGCGATCGCAAGCCATGACATATTGGCTGAGGTCGTTGGTGCCGATACTGAAAAAGTCTACTTCTTGAGCTAGTTGTTCCGCAATTGCCACCGCTGAGGGAATTTCTACCATTATTCCCACTTCCATAGCTTCATCGAAGGAAATACCACTTTGGCGTAATTCTGCTTGTATTTCCTTCAATATTGCCTTTGCTGCTTGGATTTCTGTTACAGTGGCAATCATGGGAAACATCACCTTAATTTGGTGTCCGCTGCTGGCTGTTAAAATTGCCCGTAACTGGGTTTTCAGTATTTCGGGACAATCCAGACAAAAACGAATCCCACGCCATCCTAAAAATGGGTTATCCTCCGACTGCAACCCTAAATAGGGTAATGGTTTATCTCCTCCAACATCCAGAGTGCGAATAATTAAAGGACGATGATCTAAAATTTGGGCAATTCGTTGATAAACTGCTAACTGTTCCTGTTCTGTAGGGGGAGTTGTTCTATCCAGATAAAGGAACTCGGTGCGAAACAGTCCTACCCCTTCTGCACCAAACCTGATGGCTACATTTGTATCATTTACACTCCCTATATTCGCAAATACACTAAGACGCTTACCATCTTGACTCATCCCTGGCTGGTGTGCCATTCTTAGTGCTTCTTGTTGCGCAGTTTGCTGTGCGTCTCGTTTTACTTCCAGGGAAGCCTGGATATTGGTATCTGGTTCTACCCATACCCGACCCGTTTCCCCATCCATTGCCATAACTGTGCCATCGGTTAAATGTAATACCTGGGGTGGAACACCAACTACCCCCGGAATGCCTAGGGAACGGGCAATAATAGCACTATGGGAAGTAGCACTCCCAGAAGTTATACAAATCCCCAACACCTTTGTGGGGTCTAACTGAGCCGTATCTGAGGGACTCAGGTCAGTTGCAACCAAAATCGCAGGTTGAGGAAAATCGATTTGAGTCGGACTAGTCCCAAGTAATAATCGTAACACCCGTTGACCAACATCCACCACATCAGCCACTCGCTCTTGCAAGTAAGGGTCATCAAGGGTACGATAGTTTGTCGCCACCCCTTCCACAACCCCACTCCAAGCGGCTTCGGCGTTCATATGTTGTTCAAATATGCGCTCATAAAGGGCTTCTAAGATAGTTGGGTCTTCCAAAAACAGCAAATGGGCATCGAAAATAGCGGCTTCAGCATCCCCTATTTGAGTGGAAGCATGGGAGAGCAAAGTCTGAATTTCCTGTTGTGCAGCTAGCAAAGCAGATTGTAGTTTTTGCCATTCTTTCTCATCATTATCTGCGTGTAATAACGTAGGTGTACTAGGGGTGGTGTGATGTGGAGTTAGGGGTGCTTTAGAAAAGTTAACAATTGGGGCGATCGCAACCCCCACAGAAGCAGGAATCCCTTGTAGGTATGGATGGGGAGAGGGGGAAGTAGGGGAAGAGGGGGAAGAGGGGGAGGTAGGGGAAGAGGGGGAAGTAGGGGGAGATTGGGAGAAGAGGAGAGGTTCGACAGTGGAATCACTTTCGCCAAAGTTGCTTTCTATTAATCCTTGCAACGCACTTAGGGCTGCATCAGCATCATCACCGACTGCGGAGATCGCCAATTCATGACCTTGACGCACCCCTAAGGTGGTGACTTGGTTAATACTATCAGCACGGACAAATTCTGTATTTCTAGTTAAATTTTTGACTCTAACTCGGGATTGAAATTGAGTAGCTGTAGCGACAAATCGGGCAGCAGGACGGGCATGTAGACCTAAGGGATTACGGACGAATAAGTGTATCTCTTTTGTATTTTCTTCCTCCTCCCTTGGTGGTGGACAGGGGATAGAGGTAAAGTAGTCGTCTACACCCAAACCCAAATGAGTAGCTTTTGCTACTAGCGCTCCCCGTGCTTGCGCCATGACTTCTTGAAGATTACTACCAGATGCGGCTGTTACTACTGCTGCGATAGTCCCTTCTACCAGGGGTGCTGCACACAGATATACTTTTTGCCGTTGTTCTTCTGTGAGGAATTCTAGCGCCATTTCTGCATTCATGACAGCACTTCCTAGATCCATCAACACGAGAACACCATCATCACTGTAAACAGATGCGATCGCCTCATAAACCTGCATAGGATCGGTACCGAGGGGGTTTTGGGGGTCGTCAATACCTGCGGCTACAGCCAAAGGAATTTCTCCTTGCACCATTTGTGCTGCAAGTTCTCGTACTCCTTCAGCTAGCTGTTTGCTATGAGAAACAATAACAATTCCAACCACTGCAACACTATTAACCTTGTGGAGGGGCTAATTGGGCAATTTTCCCCAGAGTTTAAACCTTAGAGTTTAAATGTTTTATATCACAATTAGTTTGACATACAGTAATAAGTTTATAATTCTTTTTAATTCTTTCTGACTGTCTTAGAGACAAAATTTTAGAGTAGTACAGGCATCCTTCCCTATCCAATCATATAGGCAAAGATGCCTGTACCAGAATATAGGATAATTTATTTCTTGGTATTCCCTGAGTGTGTGTTTATCAAATAAATATAAAACTAGGAGTGAGGGTCTAGAAACCGGGTTTGTTTGTGTAAACACTCGGATTTTTAATTTTCTATCCATAGAAATTTGATTTTTTTGGTCTTGGCATAAATACTCGGATTTTCTATTTTCCATTTTTCGATTTTTTATCCATATAAATCCGGTTTTTTTGCTCTTGGCGTAAATACTCAGATTTTCCATTTTTTGTCCCCAAAAACCCGGTTTTTGGCTGGTTTTGTAAATATTCAGATTCTGGATTTTTCATCTATACAAACCTGTTTTTTTTGGTATGAGTGATTTTATTTATGAACACAGTCTTAGAGACCATTTCGCAAGTAAATCTTAACTCTATGGGTGTAGGGAGAAACCGGGTTTCTATGGGTGGAGTATCGAATCCGAATCGTACTTACTCTCAAAGAAACCCGGTTTCTTGGGTCTTAAGGTTTACTTTATAAATAACCTCAAAGTTGACAGATTACTATAGCAATCCGGTTTGATCTTTGAAAAATCTAAGTAGGGTGCATAACGCACCAGTTACTATTGCGGGAAAGTCATAGATGTGTCAGCAGTCAGTCATTGCGCTTCGGTTCAGGGTAGACACACCGAAACGCA
>JAAUYD010100957.1_pt1 | contig 20078 bp, 13 predicted proteins | sample 7278101 | NCBI WGS metagenome assembly JAAUYD01 (sample SAMN14350128, study PRJNA611818) | marine sediment metagenome | isolation source: surface marine sediment (0.6m) | place: French Polynesia: Moorea | collected 2018-08
AGAATCGGGATGATAATGCTGATGTTCGCTGGCGTGCAGCCGATGCTCTGGGTAAGATTGGGGACAACTCACCAGAAACCGTTGAAGCTCTCAGGACTGTCCTCACGGGGGAGAATCGGGATGATGATGCTTTTGTTCACCGCAGTGCAGCCGATGCTCTGGGTCGGATTGGCTCACAACTTGAGAAAATTAGAACAAATAAAATACAACTATCCACAGAGGATTTAGGCAACTTTATTAAGGAATTTAAAACAACTTTAAAAGCTTTAGAATCTGACAAAGAATCTTTTAATGAGAAACAAATAAGCGATATCAAGGGAACGATTGACCTTCTTAATCAAGAAAAAAGATCCCGTCAAAATCAATCAATTGCTTTTAAGTTGCTATATGTTGCTCTTACTCATAGTGGTTTATGGTTGGTGTTAGTCTTCCTTTATCCCAAATATCCTTTTATTCAAGCTATCTTTTTTTGGAACCCTAAAGTTCGTAAATGGGTAGGTCTTTGGTATGTTGATTTAGCCTTAATTTGGATTCCTTTTTTACGTTCCAGACTTTTTGCACCTTTCAAAGATTCTCTGTTAGCTGATGCTCATTTAGATAGCTTTGATCCTAGTGCATATTTTCCTAATTCCCATGTTAAACAGAAAATAGGAAACAACAATAGCAAACCCATACCAGAGGTTATTCCTGAAATCAAAGGTCAACTAATTATAGAAGGAGAATCAGGTTTAGGAAAATCAATGTTTCTGCGAGATTTAGCTAAAAAGTCTCAACGCATTGTGGTTTATTTACCTGCCAAAAAATGCGATCAAGGGGTACTAGAAGGGATTAAAAATAAACTACATGGTCATGTCAAGGAAGATCCTAATTTTTTAAAGAATCTTATTTATAGTGGTGCGATAGATATCTGTATTGATGGGTTAAATGAAGTGACTCCTGATACCAGAGCAACTATTACTCACTTTGTAGAAAGTTACTTCAAAGGCAATATTATTATGGCCACCCAACCGCTAGAATGGATACCCCCTTCCACAGCTAAAACTTATATTTTGCAACCTTTACAAGAAAACCAAATTGAAGACTTTTTATGTTCTCGTACAACCATTTTACCTGAAGATAGTTTCCTCAAAGGACAAGAATATGAACAAGCTTGTCGCAATTATTTAATAAAAAATTTAGCACAACAACAGTCTAATGAAGAACAAATTGCCATCCGTCGAATGCTCTCTAATCCGATGGAATTAACCATTATTGCTCAAATGTTAGCTGAGAATAAAAGTCCCAATCTTTTGAAGTTACAACAGGAACAATATGAGATGATGGCAAAAGATTATGATGAAGTATATCCAGTTAAAAAATTTCCTTTAAAAGAATTTTCTGAAGCGGTTTATCAAATGCGACTCAATGATCAATATACAATTACTGCTGAAAATTGGCAAGAAGAATTAAAATGTATGGAACGGTATAAAATGGTCATTAGTCGTCAAATAAAAAAAGAAAATAAAACCGAAATAGAATGGTATTTTCGTCATGATAAAATTCAAGATTTTTTCATTGTGCAAACATTTCTAGAACCAGAAAATGAGCATAGATTACTTGATCATATCAGTGATTCTCGGTTTCGTGGGGTTTATTTTCTCTTAGCAACTATGATGCCATTGGATGCTGCTAAAAAATTACGAGAAGATTTAATTCAATATGCTGCTGATACCAAAGATCATACGGTTAGCGATACCTTTATCCAGTTATTCCGTAATCGAAAACTTGCTTATGTTTAATGACTAACCGTACCATCACAAGTCATAAATTGATATTTCCCATCATGATCAGTAAAGCCCAATTTTTCACTGTAGATTAGTTGAAGGATAATCCAATATTATTTTTTGTAAACATAAGTAAAAATTATTCTACTTTAAATAGGATAAAATAAGAAGTTAGCTGAAAACCTCTAGATTAATGCAGACATAATCCGCTATTCTAACAAAGGGAATGTATAGAACAGGGTAAGATTGTCCGTGCTAGACCTTAAACAGATACGAGAAAATCCAGACACCATACAAGCATTACTAAACCGTCGTAGTGCTTCGACTGAATACGATCTGACTCCTATTTTAGAACGCGATCGCACCACTAGGGAACTCGAATCCATTCGCACTGAATTACAGGCCCGTAGTAATGAAATTGGTAAGTTAATTGGACAGAAAATTAAAAGTGGTGTTGATCCCAAAGGAGAAGAAATTGCAGCGTTAAAAGAAGAAGGAAATACGGTTAAAACGAAACTCAGTGAACTCGAACCCCAAGAAAAACAATTAAAAGCCGAAATTGAAGCATTATTATTACAATTACCGAACCTTCCTAGTGAATCTACACCTGTTGGAAAAGATGAAACAGAAAATGTAGAAATTCGTAAATGGGGCGATGAATATTTACCTAAAATTGAAGTCTTACCCCATTGGGAAATTGCTGAAAGATTAGGCATCTTAGAAGTAGAAAGAGCCGTAAAAATTGCTCAAAGTCGCTTCATTGCCTTAGTTGGTGCCGGTGCAGCCTTAGAAAGAGCGTTGATTAATTTCATGTTAGATCAACAGATTGCTGCGGGATATTTAGAAGTAATGCCTCCTGTATTAATTAATAGCGCAGCTTTACAAGGAACAGGACAATTACCAAAATTTGCTGAAGAAAGTTTTAACTGTCCTGATGATGATTTATGGTTAGCCCCTACCGCAGAAGTTCCTGTTACTAACTTATACAGTAACGAAATTTTAGAAGCAGAACAATTGCCTATCAAACATTGCGCCTTTACCCCTTGTTTTCGGCGGGAAGCAGGTAGTTATGGCAAAGATACAAGGGGACTCATTCGACTCCATCAATTCAATAAAGTGGAATTAGTGAAAGTCGTCCATCCTGATACCTCAGAAGCAGAACATCAACAATTAGTTAAGGATGCAGAAGCTATTTTACAAGCCTTAAAATTGCCTTACCGAGTCTTAGAACTCTGTACAGGAGACTTAGGCTTTGGAGCAACAAAATGTTATGATTTAGAGGTTTGGTTGCCCTCTTCCAATAGTTATCGAGAAATTTCTAGCTGTTCTAATTGTTGGGATTTTCAAGGTAGACGAGCCAATATTCGCTTTAAAGAAAAAGGTAAAAAAGGCACTCAATATGTGCATACGTTGAATGGTTCAGGATTAGCGATCGGAAGAACAATGGCCGCTATTTTAGAGAACTATCAACAAGCAGATGGAACTGTTAAAATTCCTGATGTTTTGCAACCTTACTTAAAGCGAGAAACTTTAGCAATTAATAATTAATAATTAATAATTATTAATTGTTTAATGAGGTTTTTAACCTCATTAGGAGACTTTTGGGAGATGGGGGACTGGGAGCAGGGAGCAGAGGGTGCAGGGGGAGACTATTCTGACTTCCCACACTTCCCACACTCCCCCGTCACCTTATCACCCTAAACCTCCTTCAATTACAATAAATTTTCAGCAAATCCTGGTAATGTTCAATGCGTCTGTCACGAAAATAGGGCCAGATACGACGAACATCTTCAGAACGCTGTAAATCAAGTGTAATGGTCAATACTTCCTCTTGATCTTTACTTCCACAAGCTAAAATTTCTCCTTGAGGACCGGCAATAAACGAATGACCCCAGAAAGAAATCCCTTTCGTATAACCACTGGGATCAACTTCATGTCCCACACGATTACAACTAATAACAGGAACTCCATTGGAAACCGCGTGCGATCGCTGAATCATCATCCAAGCATCTGTTTGTCTTTGTTGTTCTTCGGGGGTGTCTTCATCACTCCAACCAATAGCTGTGGGATAAATCAGTATTTCGGCCCCTTTGAGGGCCATTAATCTAGCTGCTTCAGGAAACCATTGATCCCAACAAACTAAAACCCCTAATCGTCCAATAGAAGTGTCAATGGGTTCAAACCCTAAATCTCCAGGAGTAAAATAAAACTTTTCGTAAAATCCTGGGTCATCAGGGATGTGCATTTTACGGTATTTTCCTGCTATGGTTCCATCTTTATCTAAAACAACAGCAGTATTGTGATAGAGTCCGGTTGCTCGTTTTTCAAACAAGGAAAGAACAATGACAACCTCTAATTCTTGGGCCAGTTGTCCAAAGCGTTTTGTAGAAGGTCCGGGAATCGTTTCTGCTAAATCAAACAGGGAAACGTCTTCCGTTTGACAAAAGTAGACACTGTTATGTAGTTCTTGTAAAACTACTAGCTGGGCCCCTTTTGCCACTGCTTCTTCAATACCCTCCATACTTTTTTGTAAGTTATGTTCTACATCAATGGACTTACGTTGTTGCACTAAAGCGACAGTTAATGATTTATTCATGATTTCAGAAATCCTTTGGGGAGTTGCATGGTCATACAGTGGAGTGAACCAAATTCACGGATCAAGGGTAAACAGTCAATTCCTATAACTTCGTGATCAGGATAGGCGGTTTGAACTTGTTTTATTGCTTGCTTATCTTGTTGATCTCGATAAGTGGGAACCAACACTGCACCGTTAATGATGAGATAATTGGCATAACTGGCCGGTAGTCTATGTCCGTCCTCATTATATTTAGGTTGGGGCCAAGGAAGGGGAATTAAGCGATAAGGTTGACCATCTGCGGTTCTCAAGGCTTTTAGCTCAGTTTCTAAACATTTAAGATCTTCATAATGACTATCGCTGCGATCGTCACAACTGACATAGACAAGGGTCTGGTTAGGCGCAAATCGAACTAAGGTATCGATGTGACTATCCGTATCATCTCCTTGCAAATGTCCATTTTTTAACCAAAAAATAGTATTTACTCCTAAAATATCCCTCAGAAACCCCTCAATTTGTGTTTGACTTAATTGGGGGTTGCGATTAGGATTTAGGAGACAAGCTTTTGTCGTTAACAGAGTTCCTTGACCGTCAGATTCGATCGCCCCTCCTTCTAGTACAAAAGAAGGGGACTCGGTTTCAATTGTGCTATTAGCACATTGAGCAATAATCTGATCATTGATGTGATTATCAAGAACACTTTGATATCCCATCTCTTCGTATTTTTGTCCCCAACCATTAAAGGCAAAATTAAGTAATTTTAGCTCACCTTTATTATTTATTACAGTAATCGGCCCATAATCTCGAATCCAAATATCGTTATTGACAGCGATGACAAATTCAACTTGCCCCAGATCTATATTATGGGCAATAAAATGATCTATAATTTTAGATTTTAAGTCGTAATCTCGTACAATCAAAACAAGTTTTTGTCGTTGAGTAATCGTTTGACAAAGATTAAGGTATACTGGCTCAATTTGATCTAAAATTGAACCCCATTCTGTATTTTCGTGCGGCCAAGCTAATATTACCGCATCTTGTTCATACCATTCAGCAGGAAGTTTATACATTTTGTAGTTTAATACTTGTTTTTGCTATTTTTTGGTGACTTTTTGTAATAGAATAAAACACTCTGTCATCGCTAGTTCAAAAGTAATATTTGCTAATTTACTTAGACAAGTGTTGTTTTTGTCACTCTGGTTGATAAAGGCTAAATTTTGCTTATTTTTGGAGAAAAAAGGGATATCATGAGCTTTTTTGCCCTGATCGACCATAGTCTGATTCTTGGAAGAATCCAGACTATTTATTGTTTCTTTATTCGTCATTATAAAGAATCCAATCGCTTTTAGTGGTTCCTCAATTTTTAAAAAAGCATCTTACTATGGTTATGGGAATTATACAAGATATTTTGCTTAAGTTCGGATAAGCTTTGGTTAAAATGCCTTAACTCAGGATAATAATATCTTAAATCACTAAAATTTTATTAAAATCAAGTATTTTTATCTTTAAATTGGGATTTTTAGGATTTAAAAAAAGTTAAGAAAAATGCTTGACATAAAAAAAAACATCATGTAATATGCTTTTTAAAAGCATTTAAAAAATATCGAAAACTTTTCTAAAGGGAAAGAAGTATAGTATGAAAGACATTTCTCCTTCCCAAAGCATAAAGGTCTTAGAAAAACCCCTTGTTCAAAAGATCATCAACTTAGATCCTATTAAAAAACTTGAAGTATCCCCGAATCAAAGTCAATGGTCTATTCAAGATAGCGAAGACTTATATGGGATTAGTCGCTGGGGTTCTCCTTATTTTAGTATTAATAATTTAGGGCATATAACCGTTGCCCCAAGGGGAAACAGAGGTCCATCCCTTGATCTTTTTAAATTAGTGAAAGCCTTAGAAGAAAGAAGCTTAAATTTGCCCTTACTGATTCACTTTCCTGATATTATTGAGGATCGAATCGAAGAACTCAATTCTTGTTTTGCCCATGCCATTACCCGATATAACTATGAAGGGTCTTATCAAGGGGTTTTTCCTATTAAAGTTAATCAGCAACGTCACATCGTTCAAGCTATTGTTAACTGTGGAAACAACCATAAATACGGATTAGAAGTCGGCTCAAAACCCGAATTATTGATTGCTTTAGCCCAATTAAAAGACTCAAACGCCCTTTTGATTTGTAATGGTTACAAAGATCAAAAGTATATAGAAACAGCCCTGTTAGCCCGTCGTTTAGGGTATCAAACCATTGTGGTTGTGGAACAATTAAGCGAAATCAAATTGGCTATTAATACGGCAAAAACCCAAGGAATTCAACCGGTTTTAGGGATTCGTGCCAAATTAAGTAGTAGAGGGGATAGTCGATGGGGTAACTCCGCTGGAGATAAAGCCAAATTCGGGTTAACCATTTCAGAGATCATGGAAGCAATCGAACAACTCAAAGCTGCTGAGATGTTGGATAGTCTTCAGTTACTTCATTTTCATATTGGATCGCAAATTTCCTCCATTGCAACCATTAAAGAAGCTTTAACAGAAGCCAGTCAAATTTACGTTAATTTGTCTCAATTAGGGGCTAGTATGAAATATTTTGACGTTGGTGGAGGGTTAGGGATCGATTATGACGGGTCCCATAGTCATTTTCCGGCTTCTAAGAACTACAGTATGCAGAATTATGCTAATGATGTGGTCGCTGCGATTAAAATCGCTTGTGAGATTCATAAGCTGAAAGTTCCGATCATTATTAGTGAAAGTGGTCGAGCGATCGCCTCCCATCAATCTGTATTATTAACGAATGTACTGGGGGTAGATAAAATTCCTAGCTTTCCTATTGATAAGGAGCAAGATAACTGTCATAGTTTATTCAAAGAAATGGCTAACATTTATGATTCAATCAACTCCGCCAATTGCCAGGAATCCTATCATGATATTCTACAATTGAAAAAAGAGGGAGAAAGTCTGTTTTCCTTAGGCTATCTCAATTTAAAAGATCGGGCGAAAGTTGAGAGTTTATTTTGGCAGTGTTGTCAACGAATTCAAAGTATTGTCAACCATAACAATACAGGATTTGATGATGTAGAAACCCTTAATGAACTGTTGTTTTCTACCTATTACTGTAATTTTTCTGTGTTTCAGTCTCTTCCTGATAGTTGGGCGATTGAACAATTATTCCCTGTCATGCCCATTCATCGCTTAAATGAAAAGCCCACCGAACTCGGAATTTTAGCAGATTTAACTTGTGATAGTGATGGACAAATAGCCAAATTTATTGGGTCACAAGAAGTCAAACCTCATTTAGAACTGCATCAATTTTATCAAGAACAACCTTATTATTTGGGCATCTTTTTAAGTGGGGCTTATCAAGAGATTATGGGCAATTTGCATAATCTTTTTGGAGATACCAATGCAGTTCATGTGCGTTTAGATTCAGAGGGATATCAGATTGAACATTTTGTCAGGGGAAATTCCATGGCTGAAGTGTTGAAATACGTTCAATATGATAGTCAAGATATGGTGGAAACCATGCGCCAAAAAACAGAAAAAGCCCTCAAAGAAAAGCGATTAACCCTCAAAGAATCTTGGTTGTTTTTACAACATTATGAAGAGGCGTTATGTAACTACACTTATTTACGATAAATTTTTCGTTATCGCTAGTCTATTTGAATCATGATCAAAAGATTCTGATTTTGGGAGGGTGGGAAGGAGGGAGATCACGGATCACGTTAAGCTATTAGAATCGATATTTTTTCATCAATTGTTATTAATTTACTAGAATTTACATTATGAATCGACAAGATTTTCTTCAAGATCAGGTTCAGCAAATCGATATTAAATCTTTAAACGTTGCTGAGTTAGTTAATGTCTTTAGTCAAACAGCCTTTCAAGCGCGAAACTTAGGGCGAGCAGCCAAAATTTATGATCAAATGATCAGCGATCCTGACTGTGCCATTATTCTTTGTTTAGCGGGGTCTTTATTTAGTGCTGGACTCAAAGGAGTAGTGTGTGATTTGATTGATAACAACATGGTAGATGCCATTGTTTCTACTGGTGCCAATATTGTTGATCAAGACTTCTTTGAAGCCCTAGGATTTCATCATTATGTGGGTGATCCTTTTGTCGATGATGAACTTTTACGGCAGTTAAGAATTGATCGTATTTATGATACTTATATCGATGAAGATCAGTTACGAGTCTGTGATATGACCATTGCAAAATTGGCTGATTCTTTAGAGAAACGTCCCTATTCTTCACGAGAATTTATTGAAGAGATGGGAGCCTATCTGAAAGTTTATGGTAAAGCAGAACAATCTGTCGTCTTAAGTGCTTACCAGCATCAAGTTCCTATTTTTGTTCCCGCCTTTAGTGACTGCTCAGCCGGATTTGGTTTAGTGTATCATCAATGGAATTCTCCTGAATCCCATTTAACCATTGATTCAGTTAGAGACTTCAAGGAATTGACTCAATGCAAGCTTTCATCTGCTGCTACTGGTTTATTAATGATTGGGGGTGGGGTTCCCAAAAACTTTGCTCAAGACACAGTAGTAGCGGCTGAATTACTAGGTTTTGATACCAGTATGCACAAATATACCGTTCAAATTACAGTAGCAGATGAACGGGATGGGGGATTATCTGGTTCTACTTTAAAAGAAGCCCATTCCTGGGGCAAAGTTAACAAAAACATGGAACAAATGGTGTTTTCTGAAGCTACCTTAGCCTTTCCCCTGGTTGCAGGTTATGCCTATGAACAGCAAAACTGGCGTTCTCGTTCCCCACGACGTTTGGCTAATTTATTCCATCAATCCTTAAATAACCAATCCCTAGCCATCTCAGAATAATTCATACTTGTATCTTACATCAGGACAAGAAAACTTAATAATTAGAAGCAAGAGGTAAAGGGTAAAAAATTAGATGAATATAAAACTTTAATTTATTAAAATAACTTGATTTTTATTCTTCTGGCTCCTGACTCCTGACTCCTAAAATTTAGATTTTTCTTACAAAAGTACGAGATGTGAGCATACGATACCAAGGTTAATCACAGGAAACCCGAAGGAGTTTTTACCACTATGATCGTTCACAATTTTAAGACCTTGGGACAAGTTTTAACCCATTGGTCTGAAATTCAGCCTGAACATAAAGCCTACACCATGCTGGATAACAATGGTGTTGAAGAAAGTCAGATTACCTATGGAGAGCTACAATCTCAAGCCAAAAAAATAGCCCAAACCCTATTAGCGTCTGGACTACAATCTCGTAATGTTATTTTATTGTATCCTCCTGGCATCGACTTTATAGTGGCGTTTTTTGGTTGTCTGTATGCTGGAGTGATTCCTGCACCTATCCATGCACCCAAACGAAATCGCTCTAATCAAAAGATTGCCAGTCTTGTGCATTCCATCAATGCAGCAGCTATTTTAGTCCCTGATGCTCAGAAAGAGACTTATCATCAGATTTTGAGCAAGGAAGAGAACTGGCCCGAAGAACTCCCCTATATTGTCACCGATCGCCTGTCTGATATATCCTCCTTAGCTACCCATGAACTTCCTAATATTGATAGTTTAAGCTTGGCTTTCTTACAGTTTACCTCTGGTTCAACCTCCTTACCCAAAGGAGTGATGATTACTCATGGTAACTGTCTGAGTAACTTAGAGATGGCGTTATCTGTCACCAGTGCCACCCCTGAATCTACTTTTGTCAGTTGGCTACCTCACTATCATGATCTTGGATTAGTAGCCCATTTACTGCACAGTTTTTATGGGGGTAGTCACTGTGTTATTTTAGCCCCGACAACCTTTGTTTCTCGACCCATTGAGTGGTTACGGGCCATCACTAACTACGGTGGACAATATACGGGCGCACCGAACTTTGCCTATCAATTATGTGTGGATAAGATTCGGCCAGAAGAACAAAAAGATCTCGATCTTTCTTCCTTACGTATGGCCATTAATGCAGCAGAACCGATTCATGCCCAAACCCTCCTAGATTTTAGCGACAAATTTGCTGAAAATGGATTTAAACCCCGAATGTTTCTACCTGCTTATGGGATGGCGGAAGGGACGGTGTTTATCTCTTCAGGAACCTTAGAACAAGAACCCGTCTATCTGGGAATTGATTTAGACATCTTGGGTAAGGACAATGTTGCGGTTAAAAGCAACAACGACGCACACAAAAAGATATTGGTGGGTTGTGGTCATGCTAAGTTAGGGGAGCAAATGTTTATCGTTGATCCCCAACGCAACTGTGAAGTCCCTCGTTATCATGTGGGGGAGGTATGGGTGAGTGGGCCAAACATCATGGCCGGTTATTATCAAAACCCAGAAGCCACAGCTAAAACCCTGGTTTCCCCAGGAAGCGATCGCATCTATCTGCGGACGGGAGATTTAGGGTTTATGGATGCAGATGGGGAACTGTATATCACCGGACGACTCAAAGACTTGATTATTGTCAACGGGGTTAACTATTATCCTCAAGATATTGAAGTCTGCGTTGAACAGGCCCATGAGGATATTCGTTCTGGTTGCGTTATTGCCTTTAGTGTTCCAGGAAAAACCGCAGAGGAGTTAGTCATTGTCGCCGAGTTGAACAAAGCAGGAATGACCAAGATGCGACAGTCTGGTTATTTAGAAGAATTGGTGGAAGTTGTCAGTTCAACCATTGGCGAAACCTTTGAACTGCCTTTAACCCACCTAACTTTTTTAAGAATTGGACGTATCCCCAAAACCTCTAGCGGTAAGTTGCAAAGACAACAATGTAAACAGATGTTTTTGCAAGAGAGTCTCGATGTTTTAGAGTCATGGATGCAATCGGATTGCACCCATGAACCCCAAGAAGCGATCGATACGCAACACTTGGAAAAAACCTTTGACGAGATCATGGCTATGGGGTTTACCCATCTGCAAGTTTTCACCAATCTTATCCAAATGTTTACCAAAGACTATGAGGTAAAAATGGTGGATTTTGATCTAGAAAAACCCCTACTGGTTTATGGGATTGATTCTAGCAAATTGACGGAAATTCATCGCCAACTGCAACGACAACTTGAATGCAGTCTTCCTGTTGAAGTTTTTTGTGAAAACAAGAATGTAAAAGGAATACTCAATGAGATTGTTGGTGCTATGTCTAATAATTCTCATTAATCCATTTATCAATTACAAGGAAAGATTGTTATGTTGAATATTGAAAAGACGTTTGACCAAATCACTGCCATGGGACCTGTGCATTTGAAGGTGTTTACCTACATCATGCAGATGTTACGGGATAAATATGAAGTTTCCATGGTTGATTTTGATATTGAGAAATCCATCTTTTTCTATGGCATTGATTCTTTGAAAATTATTGAGATTCATAGTGCCTTAGAAGCCCGCTTAAATTGTAAAATTCCTACAGAAGCGTTTTTCCAAGCCAATACCTTCAAAGGGATGATTGAGGATATTGTTAAATGTATCTCTAATGACAACAGTTTAGGGGTTGAAACCAGTCACTATTCTCTTGAAGCTGAAATTCAAGAAGCATTAGACTATTTGTTACGCGATCGCGGACAAAAGCCTGAAGATGCTCAAACCCATCCCACTAATACCACCTTATTAACCGGTGCATCAGGGTTTGTAGGAACCTTCTTCCTCAAAGAACTCTTAGAACATACAGATCTCAAGATTTTCTGTTTAGTCCGGGCCGCCGATGAAGCAGCCGGTTTAGAAAGAATACGCAAAACAGAAAGAAAATATAACGCTTATCTTCCTCAAGGGTGGGAAGGTCGGGTGCAGATCGTCATTGGGGATATGTCCAAAAAGCAGTTAGGATTGACCGATGAGGTTTATCAAGAGTATGCAAACACCATTGACAGTGTTTATCATGTTGCTGCGGTGGATAACTTCTATTTACCCTACAACATCATCAAGAAAACCAATGTGGTTGGTACAGTTGAAGTTGCAGACTTTGCCTTAGAAGGAAAAATCAAACCCTTCTATCATGTTTCCAGTTGTGCGGTATCCTTGCTAGAAGAGGCTAGTGATCCTCCAACTATTATTGGTTTGGTCAATGGATATGCTCAAACCAAGTATGTTACAGAACAAATTATTGTGCGTTTAGCCCAAAAAGGATTACCTTGGAGTAGTTTTCGTTTAGGCTATCTCTATACCCTTGGTATTTCTAATGTGGATCTTGATCCCCATGTTTCCTTCAATAAATTGTTGCAATTAGTAGCAAAAGCTTACGACAAAGTAGAAGATGATTTCTTCATCGAAGCAGATGCGTTTGAGAACTTTTTAATGGCTATTCCTGAAATTGGTTGTGTTCCCGATCTAGATGCTAATTTCGATTTAATGCCAGTTGAATATGGGGCAAAAGCAATTATTAAAACCTCATTATTACCCATAAGTGAACTAAAAAGTTGTTATACATTTTATAACCCTCGTCCTTTGGATTGGTCTGATATTGTTAACTACTTCAAAAAGAGCAATAACAAGATCGAAAAGGTTCCTTTAAATACCTTTGTGAATAAGTATGCAGAGTATGTGCGACACACCGATGATAACAGTATTAAGCTTTTAAAATCCGTTGTTTCTTCTCAACTGGATCAACAACTTAATACCATGTTCCGCCAAATTGATACCGATCTGGTTAAAGAAGATATTCATTGGTGTCCTCCCTGTGAAAAGCAGTTTACCCATGCTTATGTAGATTTTGTTCTCAATGATTAAGGGTTGACGTAAGACTGAACTCGTTCAACTGTCTACTTTAATGATTTCAGTCTTGATTGCTTGCTTAGTTGTTTTTTCAGATTACTTAAACATCAAAAATCTAAAATTTTTTGGAGATAATTTCATGTCAGAAAGTAAGTCAAGAACACAAGTTAAACCTATTGATTTTGTTGAACGAAATAATTGGAAAGCATTTCGAGAAATTATTAGGGATTGGTTGGCTATTTTTTTGATTATAGCCTTTAGTATTTGGGCAGATAACATTTTTGTTTATTTGATTTGCATTTGGTTTATTGGGATTTTTCAATTTGCCCTTGGGGAAGCCTTAGTACATGAAGCCGTCCATTATAATTTATTTACTCAAAAATCTTGGCATGATCGACTAGACTTTATCTATTGTTTCCCATTTTTAAGAACCCTTGCTTCTTATAGAAAACATCATCTTCCTCATCATAAATATTTATGGACAGAGAATGATTATATCCCTAAAGAATACGAATATTTAGGATTAAACAAAAAAAATAAGAAGTTATTTCTTATCTTATTCATATATCCTTTATTGGGTTTTTCCGCTATCCATTTTGTTGTTGAGGCTTTCTATGATCTTTTCCAAGACTTTACAACCAGCATAGAAGAAAAAAATGGTAGTTTATTTAAGAGTCTGATTCAACTGTGTTTGTTCTGGTTTGTGATTATTTACAGCTTTTATTTGTCAGGAAATTTAAACCTTTTATTACTTTACTGGTTTGTTCCTTTATTATGGTGTTATTCCTTCTATTCACTATTTGGTGAAGTCCAGGAACATTTTAATACTTTATCAGGGGCAAGATCCAATATAAATCCTGTTATCAATTTGATATTTCACAATGGAGGTTATCACTATGTTCATCATTTATGTGCCACAATACCTTGGTACAATTTGCCAAAAGCTCATCAGGCTTTTTGTTCAGATAATCCAGATATATCCCAAGGTATTTTTGATACTTATCGACAACTTACTCACAATAATCGAGACATCAAATCACCGAAAATAGTCAAGGAGCTAAATATTCTTCGTGCTGGACATTTACCTTTAATTAGTAGTAAGTAAGTTTAGCTTTTTAGCCATCATTTAAACATCTCTGGTAATCGATTTTTAACCTAACTACATCTTAATTTTAAGTTAATTACTAGAGATGTTTATTTGAAAAAATAATTTTGAACAGTATTTCACAAGAAAAAACTATGTTACATCCTTCTACTGAACTTCGTTTTGTTAATTCCTCAATTGGTTATGGTGTTTTTGCTACTGAGGCCATATCTAAAGGTACAATTGTTGCATTTCATGATTCTCTTGATCTTCAGATCACTCCAAAAATATATGAAAATAGTAATGATAATCTTAGATACGTTATTGAACATTTTTCCTATGTGAATGGAGATGGTAATGGAGTTTTACCTTGGGATCATACAAAGTATATTAATCATAGCTGTAGTTCGAATATTCTTTCTACTGGGTATCAATTATCTATAGCTATAAGGGATATTATTAAAGATGAAGAAATAACTGAGGATTATGCTTTACTAGAAGCCTATTTAGATTATTATAAAGATGGGGAAGTTTTACCTTGTTATTGCGGTAGTTCTAACTGTAGAAATGTAACGAATATTACGAATATTGAGGATTATTTACCTGTCTTTATTGACTGTATAAATGAAGCATTAAGTATTTCTATGAACGTTAAACAACCCTTATTAGATTTTATGGATTCTAAACAAAAAGATAAACTAATCAAGAGTTTACAAAATCATACTGATTGTTCTAAATTAACTTTAGATTTTTTAAAAAAGCGACGCTCTAATTTTCATAAAAAATGGAAAAGAATACTAGTCACTCGATTATAAATTTTAAGGGAACAGAAAAACACTGTTCCCCGTTCCCTCCAAGGCAACAGCCTTGGTAACTGAATTTACTACCTAATTTCTATTTAATATCTATAGATACTTGTCAATAACTATCTATAGATATTAACTTTAAAAGTATAATTTTATCAAAAAAAACCATTTCAAGTAAAAATTATGTTGCATCCTTCCCATGAACTTCGCTATATTAATTCAACATATGTCTTCAATTAAGCCAGTTAGTAATAACCTAGCTCATCAATCAAGTAATCTAAGGAACAATAACAAGCTTATTGATTCAAATGGGAATCACCCTCAAGATAATAACTCGGCTCATCATAATTCTATTATTCGTTTAGGAAGAATTGCTGACATTATTTTTGCTTTAGCGATGGCTCAATGTTTTTTTGCAGTGGATTTTCCTGTGAAATTTGATCATCCTACCAATTCAGAAGCAATCCGATTTTTGCTAACACAAATAAAACCCCTAATTAGCTACGGTTTAGCCTTCGTCATTGTGGGATTTTATTGGGTAGATAATATCAATCAATTTAAACATTATAAAAAAACAGATACCATTCATAGCTCCCTTTATCTCCTCTATTTAATGATGATGTTTCTGATTCCCTATGCTGATACATTAGTGGTTTATTTTCCTGAAAGTCCTCTGATCAAAATATGCTTTAGTATCAACACTGCTTTAATTGGATTCCTCTCCTATTTAAACTGGACTTATGCAACCTATAAAAATAAATTAGTTGCTCATGATTTAGACCAAAAAACAATTATTGCCACCCGATGGAAAATTGCCATTGAACCTATTTTTTCCTTATTAACTATCGTCGTAGCCGTTATTAACCAATCATGGTGGGAATATGTCTGGTTTTTATTACCCATTCCCTATCTTTTAAATGAGCGAATATTTGGCAAATCTTAATAAAAAAAATTATGATTCAATCTCCTCTACGCTTATCTTACTTTCGTTGGTTATGGTTAGGGCAAACCCTAATTTTTGCTGCTGCTGAATTTTGGTTTATTGCTTTAACTTGGCTAGTGCTTCAGAAAACCGGTTCAGGGTTAGCGGTGGGTACCGTATTAATTGCCGCTGCTGTTCCCAGAGGACTCGTGATGTTAGTTGGAGGTGCCATTAGCGATCGCTTTCCTGCTAACTATATTGCCTCTATTGCAGCCGTCATTAACACCCTTTTAACGAGTTTAGTCACGGTGTTGCTACTCTTCAACACTGTTGATCTCAAATATTTAATTATTAGTGCCATTCTCTTTGGCGTATCTGAAGCTATCCTATACCCAGCGGTTTTAGGTTTATTACCCAAACTTATTAATAAATCCCAATTAAATGAAGCCAACGCTTGGATACAAGGCAGTGAACAGTTATCTGATGTGATTGTTCCGGCCAGTGTCGGCTTAATTATCGGTGCATTAGGTCTTCAATTAGCCTTCGCCATCAACACCGTAGCCTTTGTTTTAGGGAGTGTTTGTCTGTTGCAAATTGGTACCCTTCCACAGCTATTACGAAAGCAACCCAAAACCCAAACCCTCAAAGACGAAATTGTCATGGGTTTAGCCTACGCCTGGAAACAGCCAGCCATACGTATTAGTCTGTTTCTTTTGGCTATGATTAATTTTGCCCTGTTAGGCCCGTTGGTAGTGGGAGTGGCAGCCTTAGTCAATGCTAAGTTTGATGGCAATGCCACCACGTTCGGTTACTTACAATCAGCTTATGGTATTGGTTCGTTGTTAGGTGCTGTGTTGGCCAGTCAACTGGGGGGGATTAAAAGCCCAAAAACCGCCCTAACCACCCTATGTTACGGCTTAGGAGCAGGATTAATCATTCTAGGATTTGCTCAGAATGTGTGGGTAACTTGGGGAATCATTGCCCTAATGGGGATTGGTTGCGGTTTAGTCACCGTTCTAGGAATCACTTGGATTCAAAAAAATACGGCCTCCCAGATGCAGGGAAGAGTCATGAGTTTAGTCATGTTTGCGGCTGCTTCCCTTGACCCCTTTTCTCAAGCTATTACCGGTGCTTTACTAGAAATTAGCTTAACGGGTTTATATCTAGGGGCAGGGATAACCATGTTTCTGACCGCAATAATTTCTTCAATTTTTCTCTCTCAACCAGCACAAAACCCTTTAATTTTTTTCTATCTTAAAGGCAGAAAACGTTTAAAGGTAGCAAAGGTCTATTTTTTAAGAAAAACTATGGACAAAAAAAGAATTAACCTCAAAGCCCTCAAACCCAATCCTTGGTGGCTGATCAGTTTCTTAGTGGCTGCCGCCGGAGCAATTGGCATCTTTGGCTTATCGACTTTCTATCGCTTATCTTCTAGTGAATCTGCTTCCGATAGTGCTTCTTCCAAAAGTGTCTCAACCACAACAGTAGAACCTGATTCGCCCTCAACAACAGTAACCTCTATCGGACGGATTGTTCCCCAAGGCAAAGTAACTCGTTTATCCGCTTCTATTCCTGATGAGGGAACAAGGATTAAAGAAATTTTAGTTGAAGAAGGGGAACCAGTTGATAAAGGCAAAATCATCGCTATCCTTGACAGTTACGATCGCCAGTCAGCTACCTTGAAACAGGCAAAACAGGAGGTTAAAGTCGCTCAAGCACGACTCGATCAAGTTAAAGCTGGTGCTAAAAGCGGTGCGATTAAAGCGCAGTCAGGAACCGTCGATCGCTTCAAAGCTGAACTAGACGGTCAAATGGTGGTACAAGAGGCTAAAATTGCCAGTCTACAAGCCCAGTTACAAGGGCAAAAGAGAACTCAACAAGAAACCATCGAACGTTTGCAAGCTGAGTTTAACAATGCTCAAACTGAGTGTAAACGGTACGACCAACTCTATCAAGAAGGGGTAGTATCCGCTTCTGAATATGACAGCAAATGTTTGCAAGCAACCACCTTTCGAGAACAACTGGATGAAGCAGAAGCAGACTTAACTCGCATTGTTACCACCCTTTCCTCAGACATTCGAGAAGCACAAGCCGGTTTAACACGAACCCAACGAACCCTTCAATCTCAAATCATCGAAGCTAAAGCCACCTTAGAAGAGATTTCTGAAGTTCGGCCAGTGGATGTGGAAGTTGCCCAAGCAGAACTTGATAAAGCTATGACAGAGGTTCAACAAGCGGAGGCCAACCTACAATTATCCTACGTACGCTCCCCCATCAAAGGTAGTGTGTTAGAACTCCATACCAGAGCCGGAGAAGCAGTTAGCAGTAAAGGCATTGCTGACATTGGGAAAACAGACCAAATGGAGGTCATTGCTGAAATCTATAAAACCGATATTAGTCAAATTCGTCTCGACCAAAAAGCGACGATTACCAGTCCAGCGTTTGATGAGCCATTACAAGGAACCGTAACTCACATTGGCTCACAAGTAAAGCAGCAAGATATTTTCAGTAATGAGCCAGGTTCCGATGTCGATCGCAAGGTGGTTGAGGTAAAAATTCGTCTTGATCCCCAATCCAGTCAACGAGTCGCCCAATTAACCAATTTACAAGTTGAGGTCGCTATTGATACCAAATCTGGTTCTTAAACCCATCTTATTTTCTAGAAGAGGCAGGAGGCAGGGGAGATTATTTAAAGTCTTAAAAAACAAACTTTTCTTATCTATGTTGCTATTTTATCCCCCTAACCCCTAAACTCCCAAACTCCCAAACTCCTAAACTCCTAAACCCCTGAACTCCTGAACTCCCAAACTCCTAAACTCCCAAACTCCTGAACTCCCAAACTCCTGAACTCCCAAACTCCCGAACTCCTGAACTCCCAAACTTATGATTCTACAAATTCCCTTAGCTTGGCTCATTTTAGTTAAAGAAAGAAGTCGTCTACTGGTTGCGATCGCAGGTATCGCTTTTGCAGTTATTCTTATTTTTATGCAACTGGGTTTTATGAATGCCCTTTATGACAGTGCTACAGCACCCCATCGTAATCTCAAAGCCGATTTAGTCTTACTCAATCCTCAATCTGAGGTATTATTTTCCCTGCGAAGTTTCCCCCGTGTTCGTTTATATCAAGCGCAAAGGGTTGAAGCAGTGGAGTCGGTTAATTTTTTATATTCCCGTTTGGGTAATTGGAAAAATCCTCAAACCCGTCGCACTCGCTCTATTTTAATGTTAGGATTTGATCCTTCTCGACCAGCTTTTCAATTTCCTGGAGTTAATGATAACTTAGACGCACTTAAAAAACCCGATCGCGTTATTTTTGATCAATTATCTCGACCCGAGTTTGGACCTATTGCAGAAAAGTTCCAGAACAATCAATTAGTAGAAACTGAAGTGAATGGTACTCGCATTAAAGTGGCTGGTTTATTTAGTATGGGAACCTCTTTTTCTGCGGATGGTCATGCTATTACCAGTGATACAACGTTTTTACATATTTTTAAACAGTCCCAACAATCTCAAATTGATTTAGGATTAATTACCCTGAAACCAGGCAGCGATCCACATAAAGTTATTAAACAGTTGTACAACGTTTTACCTGATGATGTCAAAGTAATGACAGTAAGTGAGTTTGCTGCTCTGGAAAAAAATTATTGGGAAAATAGTGTTGCCATTGGCTTCATTTTTGGATTAGGTGCGTTTATGGGCTTTATTGTTGGTGCAGTTATTGTTTATCAAATTATTTATACGGATGTCTATAATCATTTGTCTGAATATGCCACCCTTAAAGCCATGGGATATAAACATACTTACTTGTTAAAAATTGTTCTCGAAGAGTCAGTTATTTTAGCTTTTTTAGGATATATTCCTGGATTACTTCTTTCTAATTTAATGTACAGCTATCTTGAAGCTGAGACACAATTACCTGTAATGATGACAGTTGATGTTGCTATTTTTGTGCTTATCTTAGCAATTATTATGTGCTTTGTTGCTGGTGCTATTGCTATGCGTAAATTAAACTCTGCTGACCCGGCTGATATTTTTTAACAGCCCTTCGGGCGAAGCAACTTGTTTAAAATAACTAGAAGTTTCGCATTGACAGAAAATAAAGATTATGCTGTCAAAGAATTAGCGGGAGATAATTGTTCTAAAATAAACTCCCGTGCTACTTTTAAAGAAAGCTCTCTTTGGAGACAATACCAAGACTCTATACTGGCTTTAATTCTCATCAGTTCCAATTGACAAAATGCTCTTAAAG
>JAAUYD010140013.1_pt1 | contig 20071 bp, 16 predicted proteins | sample 7278101 | NCBI WGS metagenome assembly JAAUYD01 (sample SAMN14350128, study PRJNA611818) | marine sediment metagenome | isolation source: surface marine sediment (0.6m) | place: French Polynesia: Moorea | collected 2018-08
CCGAGTGACCCTCGTCTACCGCGTCTACGGAGAGTACCCCAACGCCAGTTCACTCAACGCGCTTAACCCGCGCACGTGACTGGCTCCGCAACGCGCTGCTCTCCATCCCACTCATGCTGTATTCTACTCAACTAAAAACCGCTATATTTCTAGGCTTTGATATAAAAGCCAAGGGAGTTATATGAACGCTGGTAGTATGCTGTTCTTTAACTCCGCCTGACTACGCTGAGCATTGAATTCTGCAAGCAATAGTATAAATGTATCACACAAAGTCCAACTAATAGCGATTTGAAACAGCGCTAGGGCGTGTTTTCAAAGTTGCCGACACCCTAAAAGGGTGCGGCTACAGTTACCTAGACACTGGAGGCGGCTTCACTCTACGTAGCTTGCTTCTCCGTTGGCGAAGCCCCCCTGAAAGGGCTAGGAGTGAAGGCTTACGCCTACGTAGAGTAGTCCCCCTGCGCGGACTACGGAAAATCTACCCTCACCCCTATCCCCTCTCCCATTGGGAGAGGGGGAAAATGTTTTGAGTCTACGTAGGCAGGCTTTGATCGTATAGCGAAGCAAGTTTTTGGGAAAGGGAAATCCTTACCCTATCGCGATAGTTTTTTAGGGGGGAAGGGAAATTCTTACCCTATCGCGATAGTTTTTTAGGGGGTAAGGGAAATCCTTACCTTAGCGCTATAGTTTTTTGGAAGGGAAATCCTTACCTTAGGGCGATAGTTTTTTAGGGGGGGAAGGGAAATCCTTACCTTAGCGCTATAGTTTTTTGGGAGTGAAATCCTTACCTTAGGGCGATAGTTTTTTAGGGGGGGAAGGGAAATCCTTACCTTAGCGCTATATAGCGGTTTTTGGTTGAGTAGAATACAAATTTTACCTCACCCCGTCCTCCGGACACCCCTCTCCTTACTAAGGAGAGGGGAAGGGAAATCCTTACCCTATCGCTATAGTTTTTTTGGGGAAAGGGAAATCCTTACCCTATCGCTATAGTTTTTTGGAAGGGAAATCCTTACCTTAGCGCGATAGTTTTTTTGGGGGGAAGGGAAATCCTTACCTTAGCGCGATAGTTTTTTTGGGAGGAAGGGAAATTCTTACCTTAGCGCGATAGTTTTTTAGGGGGGGGAAGGGAAATCCTTACCTTAGCGCGATAGTTTTTTGGGGGGAAGGGAAATTCTTACCTTAGGGCGATAGTTTTTTGGGGAAAGGGAAATCCTTACCCTATCGCTATAGTTTTTTGGGGGGAAGGGAAATCCTTACCCTATCGCGATAGTTTTTTGGGGGGAAGGGAAATCCTTACCCTATCGCGATAGTTTTTTTGGGAGTAAGGGAAATTCTTACCTTAGCGCGATAGTTTTTTGGGGAAAGGGAAATCCTTACCCTATCGCTATAGTTTTTTGGAAGGGAAATCCTTACCTTAGCGCGATAGTTTTTTAGGGGGGAAGGGAAATCCTTACCTTAGCGCGATAGTTTTTTAGGGGGGAAGGGAAATTCTTACCTTAGCGCTATAGTTTTTTGGGGGAAGGGAAATTCTTACCTTAGCGCTATAGTTTTTTGGGGGAAGGGAAATCCTTACTCTAGCGCTAGAGTTTTTTGGGGGGAAGGGAAATCCTTACTCTAGCGCTAGAGTTTTTGGGGGAAGGGAAATTCTTACTCTAGCGCTATAGTTTTTTGGGGGAAGGGAAATTCTTACCCTATCGCTATAGTTTTTTGGGGGAAGGGAAATTCTTACTCTAGCGCTAGAGTTTTTGGGGGAAGGGAAATTCTTACCCTATCGCTAGAGTTTTTTGGGGAAGGGAAATCCTTACCTTAGCGCTATAGTTTTTTGGGGAAGGGAAATTCTTACCTTAGCGCGATAGTTTTTTGGGAGTGAAATTCTTACCTTAGCGCGATAGTTTTTTGGGAGTGGAACCGTTAGAAAGAGGGCAACAGTTTTTTTTGCTAATGGTCAGGCAAAACAGGAATTTTTCAAAAGGTTGTTAGTGATAAGAGACCATTTATAAAGTAAATATTAAGTCTATGAGTGTAGGGAGAAACCGGGTTTCTATGGGTGGAGTATCGAATCTGCATCGTACTTAGTCTCAAAAAAACCCGGTTTCTTGGATCTTAAGGTTTACTTTATAAATAACCTCTAAAAACATGCCAATTTGGTATTGACAATCCAAGAAAAAATGAGAATATACAACTAATTTAGTCAAATTTACACAGATTTCAAATTTGACTACCGAATTTTTTTTGTGAATAAATAAATGTGAATAAAAATTTATTCTAGGAGCAAAATAATGGCTAAAAAGACCAATTCATCTCTGGAGATTCACGACTTGAGTGTATGGGAAAAACTAAGCAATACACAAGCAGATACAATTGAAGGCAGGTTCAACTTCGATGAAACATTTGATTATATAGATATAATCATCGGTCCTTATATCGATATGGATAAGATTGAAGCTTTGATAACTGTTAGTGTTCTAGAAGATAAAGCTATGACAACTGCTGACGTGGGTGAATACGCATTCAGCTTCACCACCGTCAGTGCTACTTCTTGGGGTTAAAATTTCCTAAAAAGGGGGTTTATCTGCGTGCAAATATCCCATTATAATCAGAGTATCATTTCAAGTTCTTGCAAATCAACCTTTTCTTGGAAGATAAATACCCAATTACCAATCGTAGGGACGGGATTACCCCATCCCTATAATTCTATGTAATTTTTTAATATCGAATTCGTGGGTCTACATAAGCATTCAAAATATCAATCAAAATACTTGCAAACACTACAATTGCGCCAAAAAACACCAAAATTCCCTGCACCGTCGGATAATCCCTCAGGGAAATCGCTTCAAACAGACGATTTGCTAATCCGGGCCAAGAAAATGTTACCTCCGTTAATACTGCCCCACCCAACAGAGAAGCAAAAGTTAATCCCAAGACAGTAATCACTGGAATTAAGGCATTTTTTAAGGCATGGGAAATTAAAATCTTGCGTTCGGGAATTCCCCTTGCCCTTGCGGCTTCTACGTAATCTGCTTCGAGGGTTTGCTTTAAATTTACCCGCACAATCCGCTCAAAAATACCACTCAGTAAAACCCCTAAAGTAATACTGGGAAGGGCAAGATGATGTAAGGCGGCAAAAAACTGGGCAAAATTACCAGACAGCAAACTATCAATAGTATACAAACCAGTAATATTAGGAGGAGCCGCAAGACTAGGAGGAAAGCGGTTAGAAGTGGGAAACCAACCCAATTGCACAGAGAAAATTAATTGCAGTACCATTCCTGCCCAAAACATGGGTAGAGAGTAAGTAACAATACCAAAAAGCCGTCCTCCAGCATCTAAAAATGTACCGGGACGGGAAGCGGAAATGACACCGATACCAATTCCGACAATTAGTGCGATCGCCATGGCGCAAACGGCTAATTCCACTGTGGCTGGGAAATACTGTCCAATCACATCCCAAACCGCTTGTCCCCGACTGGTTAGGGAAGTTCCCAAATCTAGGCGTAGTAATTGTCCGATGTAATTAAAGTACTGTAACCATAAAGGAAGGTCTAAACCCAATTGTTTGCGTAACTCTTCCTTAGCGCTTTCTGTGGCACGATTACCCAGAATTGCATCTGCTGGATCTCCGGGGGTTGCTCTAAGTAACAAGAATACCACTGTGGTGATTGTCCACAACATCAATGGTGCTAAAAGTAAACGAGCAATTATGTAATATTGTAAAGCTTTTGAACGGGACATAGTTTAATTATAAGTTAGGAGTAGGGGCGCAAAGTTTGCACCCAAAAGTTAGGAGTTGGGAGTCAAAAAATGTTTCAGACATGACATGTCGCGTCTGTGAAGAATTTAGGAATTAGAAGTTAGTTGCTTGATTTCCGAAATTTAGACTCAAAACCACAGAAACCGGGTTTCTTTTGTATAAAGTTGAGAGACTTTAGAACAACCAAGCAATAGAAACCCGGTTTCTCCTACTTTGCAGTTCAGATACCTACTTTTTGATAGTCTTATAAATCAAATTTTGGGTAGAATCAAGTTTCACGCCATCAACACCTTTTTGAGCAAATACATAATCTTTGTTTTGCCACATGGGAACGTAAGGAACATCTGTGACTACCTTTTGTTGGATTTCGGTAAAGATTTTCTGACGTGCTTTTGGGTCAAGTTCTTTACGTTGTTGGTCAATCAATTTATTCATAGATTCGCTATAGTAAAACGAACCCTGAGTTTGACTTCCTCCATCTTCACAACCCTTGGCTTCTGACCCTTTTTTACAATCTAAAAACGGTTGAATGTAATTATCTGGATCTAAAAAGTCGGGATACCAATCAACTAAAGCAATGGGATATTGTCCTTTAGAAATTTCTTTAAAGAAAGTAGCACCTTCTACGGTGTTGACTTCAAATTGTAATATTCCATCCATTTTTTGGTCAGCATAGGCTTTAAGTGTCTGTGATGTCAAACTGCGAGTTGGGGAACTAGAAGGATACCAAATTTGGATTTTGGCGGGATTTTCTTTTGAGAAACCAGCACCAGTTAATAATTGTTTTGCTTTATCTACATTTCCATCACCATATTTATTTTTAAATAATGGTTGGGAAACATCAAATGTAGTGGGAATCATGCTATAAAGTGGTTCACCTTGACCAAATAAAACTCGGTTATTTAACAACGGACGGTCAACTAATGCTGCTATTGCTTGACGAACTTCTACTTTATCTAAAGGCTGTTGATTGCGGTTTAACATCATATAACTGACTACACTACCAGAAGTAGTAATTACCTGCCATTTATCTTGTTTTGCTTCATTTTCTAAACTACGAATTTGAGTAGGTTCTAAAGATAAGTAAGCAACATCTACTGCACCTGTACGGAAGCTATTAAATAAGTTAGCTGAACTGCTGAGTCGTTGAATGTTAATTCCTTTATTTAATGGTTTTTCTCCCCAATATTTGTCAAATACATCTAATCTAATGGAATCAGTACCATATTGCGCTAATTTATAAGGACCTGTACCAATAAAAATATCTGGCTTAAATTTCCCGGAACCAAGTTCGTAAGCTTTGGGTGAGACAGGACACACTCCGGCAAATGCCAATAACGCTGGGAAGGCTGCAAAAGGCTTTTTCAGCTTAATTGTTAATTCATATTCCCCTGTGGCTTTGACTGAATCCACGGTATCAGCCAGCAAGAAAGATGGTTTACCACCGTTTTTGATAAAACGTTCTAGGCTAAATGCCATTGCTTGTGCGTTAAAGGGTGTATCATCATGAAATACTACTCCCTGGCGTAGAGGAATGGTGTAAGTTAAACCATCTGCGCTGACTTTGGGTAATTTCGTAGCCAGTTGTGGCTTGACTTCTGTGCTTCCAGGTTCGTAGTAGTAGAGGCGATCGCTCATGTTATACACTAAACCCAGGGATGACAATTCATAGGAATCTGCTGGATCGAGGGTACGAGGTTTACCAGTGGTTCCTATGGTAATCCGACCATCACCGAGAGTATTTACAGAACCAGAGGGTGTCGTTTGTTGCCGAGTACCGCAACTGACAACCAAGAATAAACATAGACAAAACAATGAGAGAAATTGTGTAATCTGACCCCACCGTCTCAGGGAGAAAGGAAATCTGGTCATAGTATTGGAACATTTAATTAAACTCAATGGTCAGACATTCTACTACATGTTTGCCTAAATGCCCCATACCAGATTTTATTTATTGTCATGCTTGTCTCTATCTGTTTACATGGATAAAAAATTTTGCCAATCTCATATCTTGCACCATTGGTGGACAAAACTAAAAAAATCGCGTTTCTAAACGCAAGATTAAGGTTTTGAAACTGAAAGATTTACAATCAAAAATATTTTAATTTAATTAACCACACTAAACCCAAAAAAATCCAGAGGAGAATAACATAAAATATCAATTAATCAAGGGACTTGCAATTCAAAAAAATATCCCAAAATTTAACAGTCGTACAGGCATCTTTCGGCTGTATAAAACACACAGGTAAGGATGCCTGTACCAGAATATGGGATAATCTATTTCTTGGTATTGCCTCAAGTTGACTTATTACTTAACATCTGCAAAATGTCAACCCCTAACCTATACCTCACCCCTAGGGAAAACGCGGAAGTTACCCATTCACCCATTCAATAAGATTTTTCATGGGATTAGTTTATTTATAATTGTGTCTAAATTTATATTAAATTTTAAATATTTTTAAATCAAACGTTGTTAATGTATTGACATAGGTTTTATAACTTATCAAGATTTAATTACTTATTTCCAATTTTAATCGAGTATCAGTGGTGTGTCTCAAGGGTGAAATTATGTTTAGGAATCGCCATTAAAATCCCTCTATCAGTGATGCCAGTCACTTGATAACTCCAAAATCCGCCAATTATTAGGAAATGGAGTCTTAACTACTACTAATTACACAACAATGGCGATGTTGTTATTAACACCTTGAGGTTCTAGGAGTGAGACTAAGAACATGAAATATTTCTTTTTATCTGAGGGCTGGACAATTGGCAGAGTTTGGGGAACTGAAGGACTTTGGCAAGTCGCAGCATGGCGACGTCAACCAGATATTCAACGGTTGAATATTTGTCTGGTAGAAAAAAGCGAAGTACTGTGGCTTTATCGAGTAGAAGATGCAATCTTAACAGTCGAAGTAAAGTCCACTAACACCTTAGAAACTGGTAAATCTAGTCAAAATATTGGTAAAGTAATTCTTAGTCGCTTGATTAGTGCTGAACAAGTCATTGAGCGCTTGGAAAGTATCTCGGCGATGTGTCAACTGCAAAATCTCGATTCTGTGGTGATTTAACTTCCACCTCAAACTGATATCTTGTACCGTAAATCAAGGTTTTCAGTTTGAGAGATTTGCACCTAGCTTGGGGCAATGAATCCCCGCAACCCCAGTAACTTTTTGAATTTCATCTCAACCACTTAAACCGACTCCATCACAAACATATTTTACTTACAGCTTTTGCGAGAAATTACCAATTTTTTGCCCTCTTATCCTTAACAAGTAACCAAATGTCTAATGGGAAAGCTAATCTTTTGTCAAAAAGTGGCGAATGCAACCATTCCTTGGGTATTTGCACTTACACTCACCAGTTGTAGCACAGTTACTACTGAACAATATGAAGCCACGGCGCGCACCAGTTATACTTGGCAAGTAAAATATGCTCAAAACTTAGCTGATGAACCATTTCCACGTCTGGAAACCTTCGCCAGCAATTCATTGCTCAATCGCAACGGTTTGAAACCATCTGGAGCAGTTATTGGTCCAGATGAAAAAGGTTTATGGTGGCCTATTTTACCACCACGACCATCTGTAGATGAAATAGAACAACGGAAAAAAATTCCTCAAGAACAAGTAAGCAAGCCTGAATTGCTGAAAACTGTTGAGTATGAAATTATATATCAAACAGGAGAGCAACAAAGAAATTTACCTACTAACTACCAAGTCTATAGACAGGTGGTAAAAGCAAAAAATTCCGGTACTCCTCTAGAATTGACTTTGGGAGTAAACGATGATTCAGTGGAAAAAGCAGAGCCTGTGGATAACTGAGAAAATCCCAAACAAGTGGAGTATATCTGATTTGTAAGCAGGGAAATCCTATTTATTCTAGAATATATGATTTAATTTCTTGCTCTAATTCATCGCTAATTATTTCACTACCAATTTTGGGTTCATCAAGATTAACCTTGATAAAAGCTGTTTCATCTTTGTCTGTAAATTTTTTGTCTTTATTAGAATCTTTAACAATTTTGATAAACATTGCACCAATACTTTGCACTACAACCCAACTCATAATTTGAGTGTTATTTGGAGTAACTTGCTTTAAATTTTTACCTGATAAATCAGAAATATACCCAATAATACCATCTTTTGTATCTAGCTTTTTATTCCCATTGGTATCGCTATCAATTATTTTATATAGCCAAAATTGCTTTAAGAGTTTTCCATCTTCTTTTTTCTGTGACAATAACTTAAATTCAGATATTAGCGCTTTTTTATTTAATAAAATATTGGTAGTACCATCTTTTTTAGAATAGAAAATTAGATTATAAATATTCTTGTCTGCTTCTGGATAACGGGAAGAAGAAAACAAAAATGCTCCCTCTTGATTATTGTCTGGTGATATCCCAACTGGAATCATCAGATAATCCGATGTCTCTTTGATTATTAAGTCACCGTAAACAATATGAGGTTGTGATTTCTCCTCCTTAATTTGGTTTACTTGCTTTTTTTCTGTGGTAACAGGTGCTGCACAAGCAGAACAAAGAGTAAATAACAGAGTATATTTAGTTATTCTCGTCCAAAAACTATGATTTAACATTAAGAAGATTTCCCATAAATTTATTCTTAATTATTATTAAGAATCAGGTCAAGGGCAATAAAATGCGAAAACCTGGTCAGCGCTGACCAGGTTCGGTAGTGTTATTTAAGGTCAAATCGTTTTCTCGTTAATAAGTGCTTGACAAAGTTAATGAATAGGGTGGATATAGTGGTAACAAACTCCGCATTTTTACGTTTTTCCGTTTTAGGATTTGGCTTCCCTTAATTTGGGAAATACGCCACTTTATATCGTTATGCTGGAATTTGCTTGGGTTAATGACAGAAGACATCGGATCATTTACCCTTTTGTATTTGGTTGTGTCTTGCTTGATGTCTTGATTATTAATGTATCACCTATATTCGCTGCTGCAACCCCTTTTTTACCTAAGTTTACGAGTATTTACAGTTCTCAATATAATCGATAGATTATGAAATATATATGATTTATGAGTGATCAGTTAATAACTCCTAACTCCTAACTTCTAACTTCTAATACCAATTTGAAACAAGAATGCGACACATGGTTGGTTTGTAGGGGCGCGGTTTCTAATACCAATTTGAAAAAAGAATGCGACACATGGTTGGTCTGTAGGGGCGCGGAAACCGCGCCCCTACAATTGGATCTGTTGCAAACATTTTTTGATTTGGTATAACTTCTAACTTTTGGGCGCAAGCATTGCGCCCCTACAAACTGTGCATTTGGTGGGCGCAAGCATTGCGCCCCTACAAACTCCTTCAAGAATTCCAATCCCACATTAAGGGGTTATTGCCTAGAGGATCGGTGACGATTCTGCCAATAGCATCAATTTCTTGCAACTCAGCCGCCGAGAACTGCACGGAAGCAGCTTGGGCGTTAGCTGTGGCTTGTTCTGGACGACGTGCGCCAACGATCGCATTGGTTTGGGGTTGAGCAATTAACCACGCCAGTGCTAATTGAGCTAGAGTACAGTTATGGCGTTGGGCAATTGGGCGTAATTTTTCTAACGCCTGTTGGGCACGTTCCATATTTTCTCCCTGAAACAGTTTATTTTGGGAACGATTATCCTTGGGATCGAATTTATGATCCCGTGCAAATTTACCTGTGAGCAGTCCTTGGGCTAAGGAAGAATAGGCAATGATGGAAATATTATTTTCCACACAATAGGGCATAGCATCTTGTTCTACTTGCCGCCAGAAGAGAGAATAGGGTGGTTGCAAGCTATCAATACGCCCATATTTTGCTGCTGATTCCAGTTGAGAGCGAGAAAAGTTAGAAACCCCTATTGCCCGAATTTTACCTTGCTCTTTGAGGTGATTGAGAGCGCTCATAGTATCTTCTATGGGGACTATCTCACTGTTAAAAGAACCAGAGGGCCAATGTATTTGGTAAAGGTCGATATAATCAGTTTTGAGGTTTTTGAGTGAGCGATCGCAAGCCTCTATTACCAAATCGTATTTCAAATGATTGGCAAAAACCTTAGTCGCATATTCTACCTTGTCGCGGACATCCGATAAAGCCACAGCCACAATTTGCTCTGAGTATCCGTCTCCATAGACTTCAGCAGTATCTATGGTGGTGATTCCAGCTTCAAAGGCTGCGCGTATGGTTTTGATGGTGTCAGCATCTTCAATTCCTACCCACCCTCTTTTACCAGCTTGCCATGTTCCCATGAGGATTGGTGTAATTTGTACATCAGATGTTCCTAAGGGTCGCTTTTCCATAATTTTTGCTTATAGGATTTGGGATTTTTGATTTTAGATTGGCAGTCAGTGAAGATTCTAGCAATTCCTGTTTCTTTTACCTCTACCCTTTATCCATCTTGGCGTCAAATTAAATCAGAAGTTAAAGTAAGTGCTTATGGAACCATCAACTATGACTATTCACGCACTTAAAGAATGGGCAGTAGCCATTAATGCCTTGGAAGATGGCAAAACAATTATGGTACTCCGTAAAGGGGGTATCCACGAGCATCATGGACGTTTCCAGGTTGCTCACCAGCAGGTTTTGCTTTACCCGACTTACGAACATCAACAGCCTTTTCTCCTGAAACCAGAATATAGAAATTTTGTATATCCTGTAACTTCAGGCTGGCATCCAGAAACAGTTCCTATTAGTAGCTGGGCAGAAATTACAGATATTTTGCCAGTTAGTGACGAATCTGTTGTCGGTGCTTTGCTACCCTTCCATATTTGGAGTGAGAATTTTATTAGCGATCGCCTCAAATGGAAACCCTATCAGCCATTATATGTTCTCCTGCTACGGACTTATAAGTTACCCCAACAGCAGGAAATCCCCTATAACCCTAAATACGGTGGCTGTAAGTCATGGATTGATTTAGCACAACCTATTAGCACCGAAAATTCAGCACCGGTTTTGTCCGATTCTCTATACTCCCAGGTAGTCGGGGAAATTCGCTCTGTCATTGGCGATCGCTTATATAGCCCATCGATTTAATACACAACTGTTAAGTAAACAGTAGCTATTCATACACAAACTTTTGTAAACAGGGAGTAACATCGGATAAACACAAATACTGATCCGTGTTTATCTATTGACTCACTCAAGGGTATACACACCGATGTCATGATTAGTCAGTTAAATCATCTCAAGTCAGAACCCTAAGTCTAGCCTGATTTATAGTTGTTTCTGATTGAAGGACTGTCCCATTCTTTTATGGATGATAGAAAATTACCCTTAAAGGGTGAGGTAATCTTGACAAAAGTGTGCCATTATGCATTAAAGCAGAATCAAAGGAGCTTGCTATGCAAAAAAGAATGTGCTGGTTATCAAAATCGGGTAGTGATGAAGAGAAAATTTTGCATTTACAGATAGCACCAAATGAGCCTTGGCGTCCTTACACAGCTTGTCCACAATACAAAGTCCCAGATTACGATATACCAGGGGGTTCTAAAGGCTATGCAACTTACCAAAAGCTGTTAAAAGCAGGTTGGACTTTGGTTCCTAGTGCCCGGGCAAATGAGTTTATTGGTGATTTTGCTCAAGTTAGACGTTATGAGTGAGGGATTAGAAATTAGAAATTAAGGATTAGGGATTAGGGATTAGGAGTTATTATTGTTCCCCATCTTCCCCATCTCCCCCTACTTCCCCTATTTCCCCATCTCCCTCTACCTCTATTTGCGGCTAACAAATACAAATCCTCGTGTTTTACGAGAATCTGAATCAATAGTGTTCATTGCCTTCCACAAATCTGCTGCTTTTACCCACACTGGTGGATATTTATAACGAGAAACATCCAAAATCAAAAATCTATCTGTTTTTTCATTATAGGCAGCTAAAGGTGAAATATGACCACCTCTATTTTGACCTATTTCTTTGCGTAAATAGTTGACAACAACAAAATTACCAGGCTGTTTGAGGTTTGATGCTGCCAATTTGCGAAACTCTTTTAAGGATGTATTTTCTGCATGATAAACTTTAGTATCAACATCATAGCTGGCAAATAATGCCCCCAATTGTTCTAGGGTCATACCCCGACGTGAAACTACTTCAGGTCTTAACACTTTTTGGGTTGCTTGATTGTTAAATAAATTGTCTTGGGTAAAGATGCGATACTGTCTATACTTGGGGGTTTCTGGTGCAGGAATTTTTAAGGCATTTAACACCATAACCATGGTAGCAACTCCACAATATGCTAGATTATCTTGGGTGACAAAATGCATAGTTAAGGGGAAAAAGTCTTCTCTTGATTTACTTTCAACTAATAATTTTTCTCCTGGGTCTGAGTTAAAAGGAATTAAACTGGGAGATATCGTTACAGTTTGGGCAAATGCATTACTACTTGTAAGTAATAAACTCCAAAAGACTGATTTTGTCAATGTTTTTAAAGGAGACAATTTAATATTTTGCATGGTGAAATGCTAGATAAAATTGCAATTATCAGTAACGAGTACTAATAATTATAGTGTATAAGAGTTATAGAGGTATAGAAATATTGGCGTTGCTGAATCGCGGTATGAATCGAGATGTTCCAGACGCGAAATTTCGCCGAGATGTAGAGACGCGAAATTTCGCGTCTCTACAAGAGTTTTTGATAGCCAAAAAACCAATTTCATACTTCAAATCAGCAACGCCGAAATATTTATTCATGACCCATTGGAGAATATTGTTAGAAATAGTGTACAAGTAAAACTAAGATTAGTTTGATAAGTCAGTCGCTGCTAATGTTTCAAGCTATTTTAAGTCATATCTTGCATCATTTTCAACAAGCACGGAGAAAGCGAGGCAGCGCGTTGCGGGGGTTCCCCCCGTTATAGCGACTGCCGGGGTTTATCAACGAAAAATTAGGGTTTTGGCAACTCAATATTTGCAATAAACCCGGTTTCTGACCCTGATGCAAAATGTGTGTTAAGAAGTTTCAATGTAGGGTGTCTTGTCGCGTAGTGCAACGCACCATCAACAATTTAAAAATTGCTAACTACAAACCTTTCTTTTGTCTAAATTCTTGTACAACATTTTTAACTTTACGTAATTCACCTTCCACTAAATAGTTTAGTTGCTGGATTTCATCTGCGGTAATTGTTCCAGAGAGTTGGGATACAGCTTTTTTGATTTGGGGATATTTTTGCAAGGTTTCCTGACGAATTACTGGTACTGCTTCATAGGGTGGGAAATACTGTTTATTATCTTCTAATACCACCAAACCCAAACGGGCAATTTGTCCATCGGTAGAATTAGCCGCTACTATATCAACTTGCTTCTGAAGTAATGCCCGGTATAATAATCCAGTATCCATGATTTTGGGGGATTTACCAAAGCGTAAATCGTAGGTTTTAGCTAATCCCGGAAAACCATCTTCCCTTTCCATAAATTCGTAGCCGAAACCAGCACGCCATTGTGGTGTATATTTCGCTGCGTCAGCAATACTTTTGAGGTTATAACGTTTGGCGACTTCACCACGAACAATTATGGCGTAGGTATTTTCAAACCCTAAAGATTGCATTACTGCTAAGTTAAATTCTTGGGCGTAAGTTTGTTTAACACGTCGATAAACTTCCTGGGGATTATTAATTACTTTTTGCTGCAAAATAGCATTATAAGCTGTGCCTGTATACTCAATATAGGCATCAATTTTACCAGCAGTGATGGCATTATGACAGACAAAAGAACCACCCAATCGCGGACGACGGTCTACTTTTAAATTTGTGGTAGCTTCTATTTGTTGTGCAAATAATTCTCCTAAAATATCTTGTTCGGTAAAGTTCTTGGAAGCAATGATAATATCACCGCCACTAACACCAGGATTCGATTTACAACTGACGCAGCTAATAGCTACAGTCAGGGATAAAAACAAACAAAAAAATATTTTTTTCATCTCAAATCTGACTAAACCCAATTTTTTCCAAATCGGCAATTTAAACATATATTAATCAGAAAAATTCACCATTATCAATGACTAGTCTTAGCGGATTTTCCTTTCATTAAATGACGTTCTAAAGTACCAATTCCTAAATCAGCAATTAATGCAATTAAGGCTGCGGGAACTGCACCCGCCAAAATCAATTGATTATTGACTACGGAGATTCCCCGGAAAATAAACACTCCTAAACCACCAGCACCAATAGCAGCAGCGATAGTTGCAATTCCAATGGAGATTACCGTTGCTACCCTTACCCCCGCCAGAATGACTCCCATAGCCAAGGGAATTTCTACCTGTAACAATAACTCTGTGTCCGTCATTCCCATACCTCTTCCAGCTTCTTTAATGGAGGGAACAACCCCAGTAATTCCTGTGTAAGTATTACGAATTATCGGTAACAGGGAATATAAAGTTAAAGCAACAATTGCTGGAACCGCACCAATACCGCCGATAATGGGTACAGGAATTAACAAGCCAAATAATGCTAAACTGGGAATAGTTTGCATCACATTAGCAATACCCAACACTGGTTGACGCAAATCGTGACGACGGGTAATCATAATCCCTAGGGGAATGCCCATGAGAACAGCAATTGTAATGGAAATTACTACTAATAGTAAATGTTCTAATGTCCGTTCTAGGATTTCCGGACCATATTTAATTAAGAAAAAATCACTTAAATTCATATGACAGGTTTAATACATTCCATAAACGCCCTCGCTTCTGGGTGTGGAGATTCTAAGAATTGCTCAGGAGTACCCAAAAATACCATTTCACCCCTGTACATTAACCCAATTCGGGATGCTAAAACAAAGGCTTCTTGAATATCGTGGGTGACAAAAACTACTGTCTTCTGTAATTCCTGCTGCAAGCGTTTTAACTCTGTTTGTAGTTCTAAACGAGTAATGGGATCGAGTGCCCCAAAAGGTTCATCCATCAATAACACAGGAGGATCTGCGGCTAAAGCCCTAGCTACACCCACTCGTTGTCTTTGTCCCCCAGATAGTTCATGGGGATAGCGTCCTGCAAATTGTGCTGGATCTAAACTGACCAGATGCAACAGTTCGTAAACTCGGCTTCTTATTTGTTTTGTCCTCCAACCTTCCAAAGCGGGGACTAAACCCACGTTGCGTTCAACGGTAAAATGGGGAAATAAACCAATTTCTTGTATTACATAACCAATCTTGCGTCGCAGCTTAATTTCATCCCACTCAGTTGTAGGAGTACCATCAAATAACACTTCTCCTTGGCTTGGTGTAAACAGATGGTTGATTAATTTCATCGTCGTGGTTTTTCCGCTACCACTGCGACCTAGTAATATTAGCACTTCTCCCTGACGAATGGTGAAATTTAAATTTGATACTAAGGGGCGATTATTAACCCTAAGGGTAACATCACGGAATTCTACGGCTATTTGCTTATCTACTGACATTTCTTATATCAAAATAGGCTAAAACGTTAATATACTTAGTATTGACGGGAATGGGAACGCTAACACCAAAGCACATAAACGCTGATAATGTCAACTTTTATTTAACCAGTTGATGGATTTTGGCATTCGTTACTCAATGATAGATGATGAAAAGAAGGCAACTTTTGGAAGCGGGTACAGCAATCTTTGGTGTTGCATGGTTATCCAACTATTTAGCTAGGAGATTAGAAATTATGGCTGCGACTTCAAATAATGAGTTTGCAATTACTAAAACAGAAGATGAGTGGAAAAATATACTGAACCCAGAACAGTTCCGGGTGTTGCGCAAACATGGCACAGAACGTGCTGGTACTAGCCCTTTAGATAAAAACTATGAATCCGGTACTTACGTATGTGCTGGATGCGGACAACCATTGTTTACATCGGAAACCAAGTTTAACAGCGGTACTGGCTGGCCCAGTTTTTATGCACCTATAGAAGGGGCGATCGCCACATCTGTAGATAAGTCCCTATTTATGACTAGGATTGAAGTACATTGTAGCCGTTGTGGGGGGCATTTGGGACATGTATTTAACGATGGTCCTAAGCCCACTGGACAACGGTACTGTATGAATGGTGTAGCGATGGAATTTAAACCCGCAGAAGGTTAAAGAATTCTAGTGTGACGGGAAATCCCAGGGTAAAGACACCCCAGGGTAAAGACACCCCAGGGCAAAGACACCCCAGGGCAAAGACACCCCAGGGCGGGGAACCCCAGGGCGGGGAAACCCCGCCCCTACAGTTTCTCATTTAATACCAAATGCAATCACACCCTTGACGGTTCCTCTGAAGCATTTGGTGTGTAATTCGTGCCATCATCTAACGATTTCTCTGTTTACACAGAAGGCTAAGCCAAGGAAATATTAGACTTCTTGCGTGAGGTCGGGAACTCTTCAGGGGGAACACCGAAGAGTACCTTATATAATCTGTTGCCTGTTGCCTGTTGCCTGTTGCCTGTTGCCTGTTGCCTGTTGCCTGTTACCTTACTCTTGTAAAAGGCACTTTTGCAAGAGGTATATTGCTTTTACTGCCTTCGGTATTCTAAGATTACCTATAAAAATTTCTTCCCCTCTTCCCATTCTTAACCGTCTCACTTAATTCGGTAATCTTCTAGCGACACAGGAATAACCTATCTTATATCTACTATTTACTACATTTTTTTGATATGTAATGATATTTTATGTTACTAATTATTATGCCAACTTGGCGATACTTTAAGAGATTTTTATATTATTATAAGAATAATTTTTTATCAAGCTTATGATGCCAATTTGGCATCATAAATTATCTCAATTAACTTTGATAAATCTCTCAATTCTATTTAACAATTGGAGAAAAAAATGGCAAAGATAAACAGTTTGGTATTTGAAGACCTAAATGCTGACGGCATCCAAGATGCGGGGGAATTAGGCATTCAAGGTGTGACGGTGAAATTGTTAGATCGTCGTGACAATATCCTAGCCACCACTACCACAGACGCAGAGGGCATATATACCTTCGACGATCTCGGACTAGGTCGTTACAAGGTGATGTTCGACAACCCGGATGATGGGGTGTACAAGTTCAGTCCACGACAGGTAGGGAATAACTCAGCTATTGATAGTGATGGACCAATTAGCGATTTATTCTGGTTGCGTAACGATGAATTCAACGACACCATCGATGCGGGGCTTTATAGAGAAGTCAGCCAAAACCCTACTGAAGATTCTGGTAATGGGGATATTGTGGTAGAAACGCCAGTAATTCCTGAAAATGAACCATCACCAACGGAAGATATTGTGGTAGAAACCCCAATAATTCCCCAAAATGAACCATCACCAACCTTCTCACGATTCAATTCTGAGGGGGAATTAGAACAGTACTTGGTCGATGATGCCCTCAAGAAGTACTCGAATTTGTTCGGTAAAGAGTTTTCTTTTGGGATATATCCCTATTATGATTATGATTTTGCAGTAGATATTTCAGGGAATCTAGCTACTACCGACTCATTGAGTTTTAGCGCTACCGGTGACTTCTCTGAAACCAACACCCAAGAGGAGGGAGTGGATGAGTCTGATCTAGTCGAAACCAATGGTGACTTTATTTACCAAGTAACTGGTGGGGATTTAACGATTGTTGATGCCCGTAATCCAGAACAACTTAGCATTGCTTCGGAAACAGATTTAAAGGATCTAGGCAATATCCAGGGGGCTTATCTTTATCAAGATAAGTTAACTGTAATTTCCACTGCCTCACCTTGGCAGTTTTGGTCTACCTCGTTTATCAACTACAATCCCACATCATTTAACCCCACGGTCAACGTCAGTGTATTCGATGTGTCTGACCCCACATCCGTGGTATTAGAAGAAAAGTCAGAACTAGATGGATATTTACTCTCATCCCGTGCAGTGGGTGACCAGGTATATGTAGTTACTCAAGCTGCTTTTGGATTACCTCAACCGCGACTAATATTTAAGGAACAGGAACCTGCAACTACCTCAGATCCTGTAGATACTTCCAAGGAAATTGTAGACATTTCCCAGGATATTACTCTTGATACTTCCAAGGTTATTGATGAGTCTTTGCTCAAAGATTTCGTTATAGAGGATATCATAATAGATTTTCCTATTTGGGAACAACGTTACGAAACCGAAGAAGAATACCTAGCCAGATTAGAAGGTCAAGTTCTGGAAGAAGGTTTACCGAACTTTACTACCGTTGATAGCCAAGGTCAGATCCTACAGTCAGGATTGTTAAACGAAGCCGAGAACATCTACAAGCCCCTGGAAGACAAGCCTGTGCAGTTGACCTCTGTCTCTGTGTTCGATGTAGATGATACCCAAGCAGGAATCCAATCATCCACTGGCATTTTTACTAGCGGTGCTAGGGAGGTTTATGCATCCCTCGATAATCTCTACTTGCTGGAACCAGATGCAGCTAATACAGACATCTTAAAGGTCAATCTTGACACATTGGATTTAGCTGCCATAGGGGAAGCACCCGGTCGAGTACTTAACCAATTTTCAGTAGATGAAGAACAAGGCTTTTTACGAGTCGCTACCAGCACTGGCTTTAATAATAGTTCTGAAAATCACCTGTACGTTTTAGAACAACAAGGGCAAAACTTAGAGATAGTCGGTAGCGTTGAGGGTATAGCCCCTGGTGAAAGAATGTATTCGGCTCGTTTCGAGGGTGACAAAGGCTTTATGGTCACCTTTGTCGAGAAAGACCCATTTTTTACCTTCGATTTAAGTGAACCTACCAATCCCAAATTAGTTGGCGAATTGGAACTTCCTGGTTTTTCCAATTACCTCCAGGTGATTGAGAATCAAGACAATACCCAGGTGTTAGGCATTGGTAGCGAGGGGAATGACTTAAAAGTCACTCTCTTTGACGTAACCGATTTAAAGAATCCGCAAGAGGTAGATAGTTTCGTGTTTGAGGGTAGATACAGTTCCTCAGAAGCTCGATTCGATCAGCAGGCAGTCAGTTATTTCCCTGAGTATGAAACTCTGGCTATTCCCTTCCAAGGTACTAGCGGAAAAGGGCTGCGGGTGTTCGATGTCGATGCCCAGTCGGGTTTTAGTACCAAAGGAGATATCATACACGAAGGGGGACGGATTCGACGCAGTCTGCGAATCGGCAACGATTTGTATGCGATTTCCAACGAACGAGTCACAGTACACGATTTAGACAGTCTGGAACTCAAGAGCGAGGTCATTTTATCTGATTCCACTAGCCCATTATATCCAACTGTAACAATAGATCCAACTCTGTTGAGCCTGACGGCAGTGGAATCCATTGCACCTGTGGAATCCAATGTCATTAACGACTCTTTCAGCTTGGGAACTGGAGATAACGTCGGTTCAGTTAGTATAACTCAAACTGATGATATGGTATCTGTTTCAGCATCTGCAAGTTCAGGAATCACTGACGGCAATCAACTAGGGGATTTCGCAAGTATCTCGGCGATCAAAACCTTTTAATTGAGTAGGGTGCGTGGGATGGGCATCTTGCCTGTCCCTGGGACATTCCTAACGCACATTACCAGCTTGTCAGCTATTGCTCATCTACTTTGCAGCTGGTGGGTTGAGCAAGATGCCCAACCCACAAAAATTTTATAGCTCACTGCCAAACCTCTGTTAAATCTAATACAAATCCTGGTAAAACATCTTCCCCCGATAAAGTGGTGGGATTATCTAATACTTCCACATCTTGACCTTGCCTATATATCTCCACTTTGCGGTTTTGATAGTCAATTAACCACCCCAAAATAGTTCCGTTTTCCATGTATTCCCGCATCTTTGCCCGTAAGGTATCGAGTTTGTCAGAGGGCGATCGCAGTTCCACAACAAAATCTGGACAGATGGGAGCAAAACCCGTTCTTTCTTCAGGAGTGAGTACTTGCCAACGTTTTAACTTCACCCACGATGCATCCGGAGAACGGTTAGCACCATTAGGCAAGTGAAATCCCGTAGAAGAATTAAATGCCTTACCTAGCTTTGTTTGACGATTCCACAACCAAAGTTGTCCTTCGATGTCTAGGTTGCGGTTCCCCGTATCACTCCCTGTAGGTGGCATAACTATTAACTCTCCAGTGGCGGTTCTTTCTAGTCTTAAGTCACGGTTGAGTGTGGCAATTTGTTGAAATTGCTCCTGAGTGACTTTGAAGGCTTGGGGGATAACGATGGTAGGGTTTAGCATGGGGAAGATTCCACTGGCTGCTAATTATCTTTACTGTACTAGAAATAGGTTATTCCACAGTTTTTACAAAACTAAACATACATTAGTTTTATTGTGCCTGTATACTTACTTTTGACACTCCATCGTCCTATAAGGACGAGGATTCTTGGTTCATTGACACTCCTTAAATCTAGAGCGGACGCCGTCGATCCTTCTTACCGACTTCCCGCAGAAAAACTGC
>JAAUYD010113233.1_pt1 | contig 20068 bp, 12 predicted proteins | sample 7278101 | NCBI WGS metagenome assembly JAAUYD01 (sample SAMN14350128, study PRJNA611818) | marine sediment metagenome | isolation source: surface marine sediment (0.6m) | place: French Polynesia: Moorea | collected 2018-08
CGATCTGATCAACACGGTGGTGTTGATCGGTCCCGACGGCATCCTGTCCCGCTATCGCAAGGTCAACCCCTGGCTGCCCTGGGAAGTGCATACCAGCCCCCACGATCTGCTGCCGGATTACGCCCTGGATCCCTTTCCCGTGGTGGACACGGAGCTCGGTCGTCTGGGGGCGGCGATCTGCTACGACTGGCTGTTCCCGGAGACGATTCGCGAGCTGGCCTTCCGCGGCGCTGAAGTGCTGATCCGCGTGTCCGCCTACATGGATCCCTGGGGCACGGCGCAGCCGATGGACTGGTGGACCCTGATCAATCGCACCCGCGCCATCGAGAACACGGCCTACGTCGTGGCAGCTAATCAAGGCGCTAGCCTGCGTCACTACCCACCTTTCTCCTGGCCAGGGGGCAGCATGGTGGTGGACTACGACGGGCGCATCCTGGCCCAGGCGGAGGCCGGCGGCGGCGAGCGCGTGGTGGTGGCGCCGATCAACATCGAGGCCTTGCGCACGGAGCGGGCTCGGCGCACGGGCCATGACATGCGCGCGCACCTGCGCAGCGAGGTGCACGGCTACCTGGCGACGCCGCACCTGGCGCCCGGCGGCCGCGAAGTGCCGCAGGCCACGTCGCTGGCCGATCGTATCCAGGCCGCCAAGGCGGCTCTCCAGCCCTCGTCCGGGAAGGATCAGCGATGAACGGCCGCTGGTGCGCGTTGCCGGCCCTGCTGCTGGTGCTGACCCTGAACGCCTGCGGGCAGCGCGCCGAGAAGGACGCCCTCTCGCCGGCGATGGTGGCCCTGAACAACCGCGGCGTCGGCCTGATGGGCTATTTCGACTATCCCGGCGCGCGCGAGGTGTTCGAACAGGTGGTCGCCGCCGACCCCCAGTGGATCGATGCGCGCGTCAACCTGGCCATCGCCACCCTCAATCGTCAGCAGGAGGGCGACGAGGCGCGCGCCGATGCGATCCTGCAGGAGGTGCTGGGCGAAGCACCGGAGCATCTGCGGGCGCACTTCGTGGCCGGCCTCCTGCGTCTTTACGAAGGCGCACAGGCGCAGGCCCTGGTGCACTTCCAGCGCGTGGCGGAAGCAGACCCGGACGATGCCTACGCGGCCTACTACACCGGCCAACTCCTTTCCGGCGACGACCCGGAGACCGCCCTGGTCTGGTTCGAGCGCGCCATCGCCAAAGACCCGTATCTGCGCAGCGCCTACTACGGTGCCAGCATCGCCCTGCGGCGCCTGCGCCGTCGTGACGAGGCGGTCGAGATGCAACAGCGCTATCTGCGTCTCGAGTCGAACCCGCGAGCGCGTCTGGCGGAGTTCAAATACACGCGCATGGGCCCCCGGGCTAACGCCCTGGCCGTACCCGAGCGGCCGGCGTTGGCGCCCGCTGCGGGAGCCCCCGACGGTCCCGTGTTTGCGCAGGCACGGACGCTGATCCCCGAGTGGCAACTGGCCCCCGATGCGAGCCTCAGCACGGCGGACCTGGACGGCGACGGTGTGCAGGACCTCTACATCTCCGGTGCGCGAGCGCAGGCGGCTGCCGCGCAGGCACCTTTCGCCAGCGTGGTGTTGCGCGGCGAAGGGGATGGCGCCTGGCAGGCCGCGGCGGGCCATCCACTGAGCGGGATCGAGGCGGTGGTGGCCGCCGCCTGGGCCGATCTGGACAACGACGGCGACGTCGACGCCTACCTGTGTCGCGACGGCAGCGACCAGCTCTGGTATCAGCAGGACGGTGCCTGGGAGCAACGGCTCGAGCTCATCGACGTCCAGCTGCCGGGCGATGAGTGTCGCGACGTGGCTATCTTCGATGCTGACCACGACGGCGACGTCGACATCTTCGTCGTTGGCAGTACTGCCAACGATCTGCTCAACAACGACGGCGATGGCAGCTTCCGGGCCCTGGCGGCGACGCAGGGACTTGCCGGCGAGGGCGACGGGCGCCAGGTCCTCGCCCTGGATATCGACGCCGACCGCGATACGGACATCGTCGTGCTCAACGGCCAGGCGCCGCACGCGCTCTATCTGAACGACCGCCTGTGGCAGTACCGCCGCGTCGAGCCTGCGCGCTTCGTCGGGGCATCGGCGCAGCTGCTCAGTACGGGGGATGCGGACGCGGACGGCCTGGCGGAACTCTACCTGTTGGGGACGACAGGTGAGTCGTCCTCATCCACGGTAACCGTGCTCGAATGGCAGGACGGAGACTTCCTGCCGCGAGCCAGTGTGCCGGGCCCGGCGGACGCGCAGACCCTTGGCCTCGGGGACTACGACGGTGACGGGGCCATGGAACTGCTCGTGGGCGGCGCCGAGGGCTTGGCGCGCTTCGATGCCCTGGCGCTGGCACAGGGGCGCAAGGCCGCCGCCGAGTCCGTCTCGTCGGCGCCGGTCGGTGCCGTGATTCCCCTGCTGGAGACGGTCGGGGCAGGGCCGGGGCTGGTGGCGACGCACGCCGACGGTGCCCTTGCCTGGCACGCACCCGGCAGCGGTCGACATCCCTTCGCAGCCTTCAGCTTCGTCGGTCGCGAATCGGAGGCGGACGCCATGCGCTCCAACGCGGCCGGGATCGGCACGCGTGTGGCCCTGCGTCGAGGTGAGTACTGGAGCGTCACCAGTACCTTCGACCGCTATTCGGTAGCGGGTCAGAGCCTGCAGCCCTTGAGTCTGGGGCTGGGGGCGAGCGAGCAGGCGGACTTCGTCGCCATCGACTGGTCCGACGGTGTCTTCCAGACCGAGCTCGATCTGCCGGCCGGTGCCCTGCATCGGATCGCCGAGACCCAGCGCCAGCTGGCCAGCTGCCCCGTCCTGTTCGCCTGGAATGGCGAGGAGTACGACTTCGTCACGGATCTGCTCGGCGTGGGGGGCATCGGCTTCCTGCTGGCACCGGGCCAGTACAGCGCGCCGCGGCCCTGGGAGCGCATGCTGCTGGAGGATGATCAGCTGGTGGCGCGCGAGGGTCGCCTGGCCGTGAAGCTGACCGAGCCGATGGAGGAGGTGGCCTACGTCGATCAGCTGCAGCTGCAGCAGGTGCTGGTGCCGCCCGGCTGGCAGGTGCTGCTCGATGAGCGCCACAGCACGGATCCCGCGCGACCGCCCAGCGGCGAGCTGCACTGGTATCGCGACGTGCTGCAGCCCGTGGCCGCCAGCAACGATCGCAGCGAGCAGGTGCTGACCAGCCTGCTGCAGGCCGATGGCGTGGCCGCACCCGTCGGCCCCCGCGACGATCGTTTTCTGGGGCGCCTGCGTCGGCCGCACGTGTTGACCCTGGAGTTCCCGGCGGCCCTTGGCGATGGGGACGGTCGAGGGCGCTGGTTGTTGGCCGACGGTTGGGTCGAGTATCCCTATTCGCAAACGCTCTTCGCCGCATGGCAGGCCGATGTTACCTATGAGCCTCCTTCTCTGGAGGCGAGCGTGGACGGGCAGGCATGGCAACCCGTGGCCACGCAGTTCGGCTATCCGGCCGGGATGCCGCGGCGCATGGCCCTGCCGCTGGGCGATCTGCCCGCGGGAACACGCTTCCTGCGCCTGCGCGGCAACCTGGAGATCTACTGGGATCGGGTGCGCGTGGCGCTCACGGAGCCGGCCCCGGCGGATGCGTACGTGGCAACGCTGGCCCTGCGTCGGGCGCAGCTGTCCCAGGTGGGGTTCCCCGTGCGCACCACCCACGCCCAACGCCGACCGGACTTCGACTACGAGCGTCGCCAGGCTTTCTGGGACACGCGCTACATGCGCGGTGCCTACACAGCCTTCGGCGACGTGGCCGAGCTGGTCACGCAGCAGGATGATGCCTTCGCCCTTGTCGGTGCCGGCGAGGAGCTGCATGCGGAGTTCGAGGCCGGCGCCGAGGTGCTGGCGCCAGGTTGGTCGCGTCACTATCTGCTCACCACGGCCGGGTGGGCCAAGGACATGGACCTCTACACGCGCGACGGCGATACGGTGGCGCCGATGCCCCACCGCAGCGACGATCCGGCGGTGCTGGCCCGGCGTGACGCCTTGCACGCGCGGTTCCACACCCGGCCGCTGTCCGGCAAGTGATGGCATCGCCCATGGACAAGACCCGTCGACCGCGCCCGGTGCTGGGGCCGCGCCTGCGCATGCTGCTGCAGGGGGTGCTCGCCCTGTTCGCCCTGCTGGTGGTGAACTCGGTCTACCTGGCCGGTACGTCCCTGCTCGAATGGGTGAGTGGCGCGTCCTGGCAGGGGCCTGTGTTCCAGGTCATGTTCCTGGCGCATCTGGTGCTTGGGGTCGTACTGATCGCCCCGTTCCTGATCTACGCCGTTCTGCATGCACGCAACGCCTGGCATCGCCCCAATCGTCGCGCCGTCGCCATGGGCCTGGTGCTGGCCATCGCCGGCGTGGTCCTGCTGGTCAGCGGTCTGGTATTGACGCGCGCCATCCCTGGGCTGCCGCTGACCTCGCCGGCCCTGCGCCAGCCCCTTTACTGGCTGCACGCGCTGATCCCCCTGGTGGTGGTGTGGGCCTTCGTGCTCCATCGCCTGGCCGGCCCTGCGATTCGCTGGCGTGGCGGCGCCGGCTTGTTGGCAGGGGCCGTGGCCGTGACCCTCACGGTCGGCGCCTGGAACTGGTGGGCGTCCAGCGATGGGCCCGCCGTGGCGCAGGGCGAGGAGCGCTACCATTTGCAACCCTCCCTGGCGAAGACCGTCGACGGGCAAGCGATCGCCGTCGATGCGCTGGTCAACGATCAGTACTGCGTCGACTGCCACGCCGATACGCACGAACGCTGGTCGGCGAGCGCGCACCGTTTCGCATCCTTCAACAACCCTGCCTATCGCTTCTCCGTGGCCAATACGCGAGCGGAGATGCTGGCCCGCGACGGCAACGTGGACGGCACGCGCTTCTGCGCCGGCTGCCACGACCCTGCACCGCTGTTCAGCGGCACGCTGGAACGGGCTGACTTCGATCCGGACTCGCGTGCCGGCCAAGCGGGCATCACCTGCACCGCCTGCCACGCCATCACCAGCATCGATTCGCCGCGGGGCAACGCGGACTACACGATCGCCGCCCCACGCCACTATCCCTTTGCCGGCAGCGAGGGCGGTCTGGGTCGGTGGGTCAACCATCTGCTGATCCGCGCCAACCCGGAGTTCCACCGCCGCACCTTCCTCAAGCCCCTGCACAAGACGGCCGAGTTCTGTGGCACCTGCCACAAGGTGCACCTGCCCGAGGCGGTCAACGCGTACAAGTGGCTGCGCGGCCAGAACCATTACGACACCTGGCTCCTGAGCGGCGTCTCCGGCCACGGTGTCTCGAGTTTCTACTACCCGCCCGCGCCCAAGAGCTGCAACGACTGCCATCTCAAGCCGATGCCGTCCGAGGACTTCGGCGCCGTGGTGCGCGCACGCGGCGAACCGCCCACGGTCCATGATCATCTGATGGCGGCGGCGAACACGGCCCTTGGCCACTGGCTGGACTTCCCCGCGTGGAGCGACGAGGCCTCGCGCGAGATGCTCGAAGGGGCCCTGCGCGCCGATATCTTCGCCGTGCGCGAGGGCGGCGATCTGACCGGTCCGTTGATCGCGCCGCTACGTCCCCAGGTACCTACCCTGCGGGCGGGCCAGAGTTACCTCTTCGATGTGGTGCTGCGTACGCTCACGCTGGGCCATCCCTTCACCCAGGGCACGGCCGACTCCAACGAGGTATGGCTGGAGGTGCGCGCCAGCCTGGATGGTCAGCCCCTGGCGCACAGCGGCGCTCGTGATCCGCGCAACGGCGAGGTGGATCCGGGTGCCCACTTCGTCAACGCCTTCGTGATCGATCGCGAGGGGCGGCGCATCGATGCGCGCAACGCGGAGGATATCTTCACGGTCCTCTACAACCATCAAATTCCTCCCGGCGCCGCCGACGTCGTGCACTACGCGTTGACGTTGCCCGAGGATGCGCAGGGGACCCTGACCATCGAGGTGCAGCTGAACTATCGCAAGTTCGACACGCGCTTCCTGTCCCTCATGCAGGACGATCCGGACGTGGTGAACACGCTGCCGATCACGGTGATCGCGCGCGATCGCCTGAGCTTTCCCGTGGGTGGCGAGGCAGTGGTCGCGGCGGCGCCTGAGGTGCCCGCCTGGCAGCGCTGGAACGACTACGGCATCGGTTTGCTGCGTAAGCCCGGTGTGGGCGAGCTGCGCCAGGCCGAGCAGGCCTTCGCCACGGTCGAGGGCCTGGGCCGCGGCGATGGCAGCCTCAACCTCGCTCGCGCCTACCTGCGCGAGGGGCGCGTGGACGAGGCGGCGCAGGCGCTGGCGCGCGCTGCCGGCAGCGCCGATGTGATGCCCTGGGTGGTGGCCTGGTTCAACGCCCAGGTGGATCGCCAGAACGGCTTTCTGGACGAGGCCATCGGCCAGCTCGAAGCCATCGTCGGCAATCGCTACGCGCAGGCCCGCGAGCGCGGCTTTGATTTCGCCGCCGACTACCGCGTACTCAACGAACTCGCCCTGACCCACTACCAGCGTGCTCGCGCCCTGCGTGGGGAGCGCCAACGGGCGGGCCGCGAGAGCGACCTGGAGGCGGCACGCGCCTGGTATTCGCGCACGCTCGAACTCGATCCGGAGAACCTGGCGGCACACTACGGGCTGGCGCAGGTGTACGCGGCCTTGGGGCAGGACCCGCAGGCCGACTATCATCGGGCGCAACATGCTCGCTACAAGCCTGACGACAACGCCGCCGATCTGGCAATTGCGGCGGCACGCCGAGCCTACCCGGAGGCGGCTCGCGCCGCCGATGCCACGGTGATCTATCCCCTGTCGCCGCGAGCGGCGGCGCGATGACCGACCCCCGTGAGGGCGATCGGGTCATCGGCCGTGCGCTGAAGCTCTCGCTTCTGTTGGCCCTGGCGGGTGTACTGCTGGTCGCCCTGGCGTTCTGGGTACTGCAGCGTTCGTCGATCGGCGAGGCGGTTTCGGACAGCGGCCCTGGCCTCGCCCAGGAGGCAGCCACGGATACCCGTGCCCCCGAGGCGCGCTTCGTCGATATCACCGATGTCTCGGGTATCGACTTCGTTCACGCCAGCGGTGCTGAAGGCGAGAGCCTGTTGCCCGAGACCATGGGCGGCGGCGTGGCGTTCTTCGATGCGGATGGCGACGGCGATGCGGATCTGCTGCTGGTCGACGGCGGCACCCTGCCGGGCGCGCCGTCACCCGCCACCGCACCCAGTCTCGCCTTCTACCTGAATGACGGCAGCGGCCAGTTCACCCGCGTCGACGCCGAGGCCAGCGGCCTCACGGGAAGCTTCTACGGCATGGGTCTGGCTACGGGCGACTACGACGGCGATGCGCGCATCGACGTGTACGTCACCGCCGTCGGTGCCAACCGGCTCTATCGCTACCTCGGCGAAGGTCGCTTCGAGGAGGTGACGGCCAAGGCCCGGGTGGCCGGCAGCGACGATGCCTGGAGCTCCAGCGCCGTTTTCACGGACATTGATAATGACGACGATCTTGACCTGTTCGTGGTCAACTACGTGGCCTGGTCGCGGGAGATCGACTTCGAGGTGGACTACCGCCTGGCCGGCATCGGCCGCGCCTACGGTCCGCCCACCAACTACCCCGGCAGCGCGAGCTTCCTGTTCCGCAACGAGGGTGATGGCACCTTCAGCGACGTGTCCGAGGAGGCCGGCGTGGTGGTGCTCAACCCCGCCACCGGTGCCCCCAGCGGCAAGGGCCTGGCCGTGATCGCCCTGGACGTGAATGGCGACGACTGGGTGGATCTGCTGGTGGCCAACGACACGGTGGGCAACTACCTGCTGCTGAACGACGGCGACGGCACCTTTACGGAAAGCGGCACCACCGCGGGTCTTGCCTTCGACAACACGGGCACGGCCACGGGCGCCATGGGCATGGACGCGGCCTGGTACGACGACGCTCAAACCCTCGGCGTGGCCGTGGGCAACTTCGCCAACGAGATGTCCTCCTACTACGTGAGCGAAGTCTCCAGACCCGGGGCCGATGGGGCGGATCACCCAGTGCCCGTGTTCACCGACGAGGCGGCGATTGCCGGCATCGGTGCCCCCAGCCGCCGTGCCCTGACCTTCGGCCTGCTGTTCTTCGACTACGACCTGGACGGTCACCAGGATCTGCTGCAGGTGAACGGCCACGTGGAGGACGAGATCAACGTGGTGCAGCCGAGTCAGCAGTACGCGCAATCGGCTCAGCTGTTCTGGCGTTGTGCCGCTGCCGACTGCGCGCGGCCCTTCGTGGCCCTGCAGAGCGAGGCCCTGGGGCAGCTGGCCCAGGCGCGCGTCGGCCGCGGCGCTGCCTATGCGGATCTGGAGGGCGACGGTGACCTGGATCTGCTGCTGACGGCGATCAACGATCGCCCCCTGCTCCTGCGCAACGACACGCCGGCCGAAGGCCAGGCGCACTGGTTGCGCGTACGCCTGCGCGATGAGCGGGAGGGCAACGGCAACCGCTTCGGCCTGGGGGCGACGGTGCGCGTGATGCTGGCCGACGGCGCCGTCCATCAGCGCCTGCTCAGTCCCGCCAGGTCTTATCTGTCACAGGTCGAGGCCGTGGTCAGCTTCGGTCTCGGGGCGGCGAACGTCGCCGAGAACGTCATCGTCCGTTGGCCGGACGGGGTGGAGGAGGGCTTCGGCCCCCTCACCGCTGACGCCCTGTGGGAGCTGCGACGAGGTGAGTCCGAGCCCCGTCGCGTCGAGCGATGAATACTGTTCGCTGAGTCGCGCCTGTGCCCGCTTCAGCCGGTGACCGCCTTCAACGCAGCCAGCGCTCGCTCTCGCGCCAACTTGTGCGCCACCACGGGCTCGGGGTAATCACGTCCCAGCTTCAGGCCCACACCCTCCATCACCTTCGCCGGTGCCGCCACCGGTTCATGGATGTACTTGTCCGGCAGCGCAGCGATCTCCGGCACCCAGCGGCGAACATAGGTGCCTTTGGCATCGAACTTCTTGCCCTGCAGCGTGGGATTGAAGATGCGGAAGTAGGGCGCAGCATCGGCACCGGAGCCCGCCGCCCACTGCCAGCCGCCGGCGTTGTTGGCGAGATCTGCATCCACCAGCGTGTCCCAGAACCAGTCCTCGCCCGTACGCCAGGGGAGCAGCAGGTGCTTGACCAGGAATGAGCCGACGATCATGCGCACGCGGTTGTGCATCCAGCCGGTGGCCCACAGTTCGCGCATGCCGGCGTCGACGATGGGGTAACCGGTCTGACCCCGTCGCCAGGCGCGCAGTCCCGCCTCATCGTGGCGCCAGGGGAAGGCCTCGTACTGGGGTTTGAAGGCGTGCTCGCCGATGGTAGGGAAGGCCAGCAGCAGGTGGCTGTTGAAGTCGCGCCAGCCGAGTTCGCGCAGGTAGGCCTCGGCGCGCGGGTCGCTCACGTTGCCGCCCACCTCGTTGGCCACCAGCTGCCAGATCTGCCGCGGGCTGATCTCGCCAAAGCGAAGATGGGGCGAGAGGCGCGAGGTGCCGCGCTCGCCGGGGATGTCGCGTGCGTCGTGGTAGTCGCCGGGGCCCGTTTCCAGAAAGCGCTCCAGGGCGGCCAGGGCGCCATCCTCCCCGGGGCTCCATTGGTCTGTGAACGCGCCGGACCAGTCCGGCCGGGTCGGCAGCAGCTGCCAGTCCTCCAGCGCGTCGCCGGCGAGCGCTTCGCCATAGGGCTCGAGTGCGTCGGGGGCGGGTACCGGTGCTTTCGGCGGGTCGGCGCGCAGGCAGGCGCGCCAGAAGGGTGTGAAGACCTTGTAGGTGTCGCCGCCGCCGGTGAGGATGCGCCCGGGTTCGAACAGGAGTCGGCCAGCGAAGCGCTTCACGGCAACGCCCCTGGCGCCCAACGCTTCGTTCAGTTGCTGCTCGGTCGCCACCACCCATGGCTCATAGCCGCGACTCGAGTAGAGCGCATCGGCGCCGGTCTCCTGCACCAGCGCCGTGAGGGTCTCGACGAAGCGCCCGCGTCGCAACAGCAGCGGCACGCCGAGTCGAGCCAGCGATTCGCCAAGGCGCGTGAGACTGTGGTGCAGCCACCAGCGGCTGGCGCCGCCCAGGGCCCAGTCGCCGGGCGTGTGGTCGTCGAGCACGTACACGGCCACCAGCGGTTGCCCGGAGCGGGCGGCGGCGTGCAGGGCGGGCTGGTCGGTGATGCGCAGATCGTCGCGAAACCACACGATGACAGGGGATGCACTCATGGGGCCTCCGGCATGGGTCGGGTACGGTTGAGGCTCAGGATTTGCGCCTTCACATCGCGCTGCAGCTCCGGGTGGCGGAGGATGCATGAATGGCAAAGGGATTGGATGCGCACGTTGCGGGCCGCCGCCAGGGTGCTGCTGATGGCTGGCACGATCACCAGATCGAGGGGCGTCCAGTAGCAGGTGATCGGTCGTTGCGCGAGCGTATCGAGGTCCTCGTTCAGCTGGCGCAGGAAGGGGCTGCCCGGGCGCATCTGGCGCACGCCGGGCAGCGGTCCCAACCAGGACCACTGGGTGCCGCGGTGCGGGGCGCAGACCGACAGGAACTGAGCCGAGCGCTGGATTCCGCCGAGTCGCTGCAGGTAGTAGCGCGAGACGATGGCGCCCATGCTGAAGCCAAGCAGATGCACCGGCCTGTCTGCAGGCACCTGCTGCTCGATGTGTTCGGCCAGTTGCTCGGCCAGGGCCTCGAGGCGAGCGCCGCCGTGGTTGGGCTTGAGGTCCGGCGCCGTGCTGACGATGCCGGCGCCGTCCAGCACGCGCTGCAGGGGGCTGAAGATGCCGCCGCGATCCATGATGCCGTGGACGAGCACGGCTATCGGTGCGGGCGTACTCACGAGCGCGTCTTGTCGGCGAGGAAGCCTTCTGCTGCCGCGAAGATCTTCTCCCGGCGAGCGTCCTTCATCTTGTCCAGGGTGCGGGTCATCATCGACAGGCGGGGATTACTCGAGAACTGCTGGCGGTGGCGATCGATGAAACGCCAGTACAGGCCGTCCACCACGTCGCACCACTCACCTTTGCGATAGTCGCTCATCTTCAGCAGGTAGTTGGAGCCGCAGATGTAGGGCTTGGTGGCAAATATACCGCCATCGCTGAAGATACCCATGCCGTAGACGTTCGGGCCCATGACCCACTCGGAGGAGTCGACGAACATCTCCATGAACCAGTCGTGCACGCGATGGGGGTGGATCTCGCACAGGGTCATGAGGTTGCCGAACACCATCAGGCGTGGGATGTGATGGACCCAGCCCAGGCGCTGCAGGTCGCGAATCGAATCGTCAAGCGGTGGAATGCCCGTGGTGCCCGCGTACCAGTCGTCGGTGAAGTCGCGCTCATGGCCCCAGTGGTTGCGGGCAGCCTGGGTCTCGCTGTGGTGGCGGTAGATGCCGCGGATGAACTCGCGCCAGCCGATCACCTGACGAATGAACCCCTCCACGCTCTGCAGCGGCAGGTCGGGCTTGTCGCGGTGCGCGCGTTCGACGCGTTCGAGCACGTCCCGGGGCGTGATCAGGCCCAGGTTCAGCATCGGCGTCAGCACGCTGTGGAACACGGTGGGTGAACGGGTGGTCAGCGCATCCTGGTAGGGGCCGAACAGCTCCAGTCGCTCGTCGATGAAGCGCTTCAACCAGGCCAGGGCCTGGCGTCGCGTGACGGGGAACCAGAAGCGCGTAGCGTCGCCGGGATGGTCGGGGAACTCCTCGAGCACCAGGTCGATCACCGCCTGCGTGATCTCATCCGGGTGACGCTCGGGAATCTCGGGCAGGGCCTGCGAGGCGGGTAGCTTGCGCCGGTTGTCCGCGTCGAAGCTCCACTGGCCGCCGACCGGGCTATCGCCGTCGTCCTCCATCAGCACGCCCAGGCGCTTGCGTTCCTGTTTGTAGAACTCGGCCATGAACGGTCGCCGTGCTCCGTCCAGGTATTCGGCGAAGCGCTCGCGAGGGCAGAGGAACATGGGGTTGTCGAGCACCTCGACGTCGAGGCCCCCGGCTTTGGCGAAGGTATGCAGGCGGGTCTCGAAGGGCTTGTCTTCCACCTCGAAGTGGATCAGCGCCGTGGCACCTTCGCGTGCTATGCAGGCGGCCAGCTTGTCCTCGTAGGGTGTGTCGCCGTCTTCCTCCAGCGAGTGGTACTCCACTTCGTAGCCCGCCTCGCGCAAGGTCTGCGCATGGTGGCGCATGGCGGAAAGAAACAGCACGATCTTCTGCTGATGGTGTCGTACGTAGGTGCACAGGTGACGATCTTCGGCCATGAAGATCAGTACGTCCTGTGTGGCGGGCAGGGCGCTGGGTGCGAACAGGTGATTGCCGAGCAGGGGCATCACCTGTCGCGAAGGCGTCTTGGCGTTACGCTTGGTCACTGGTGCTCCTGGGAAATCGGTGCCGTCGCAAAGCGGGGGATAGCTATACACTTTCGGTCGATGGACCGGGACCGTTGCACTTCCCCGAACCGGCTTGGGAGCTCCGACATGTATCACGATCTCACTGGCGCGATCGGCAGTGCGCGCAGCGTCGCGGCAGGGCTTGCCGGGGCCTTTGCCGTGCTGTTGCTGATGATGTCGTCCGCGTCCCCGGCGGCGGCGCAGGACAGTACGACTGCAGCGAGCGATGCTGGTGTGCCCACGCACCTGGTAGTGCGGGCTCGCGCCCGCGGGGCGAATTACGTGACCACGGATATGGGGGTGAAGGTCACCCTGCGCGACACGGCCACGGGCGCCGTCCTGGCCGAGGGCCTGACCATGGGTAACGTCGCCGGTACGGACACGGAACTGACGGCGGCCTTTCGCACCACCCTGTCGCTGACCCGGCCCACGCACATCGAGGCGAGTCTGCGTGCCCCCCTCAGCTACCCCCATGCCAGCGTCAGCGCCAGCAGCACGGCCTGGGTGTTGCCGGGCAAGCATGTGACCGGGGAGGGCTGGGTGCTCGAGCTGCCTGGCTTCGTCGTGACCCTCATCGATCCGCCGCGTCAGGTGACCCTGGCGGAGGATTCGACCCTGGAACTCAGGGCCAAGGTGGTGATGATGTGTGGCTGCCCCACGGAACCCGGTGGACAGTGGGATTCCAGCGCCTACGAATTGCACGCCACGCTGCTGCAGTCCAACGCCACCATCGATCAGACCACACTCGCCTACGCGGGCGAGAAGAGCACCTACCGAACGAGCCTGCGCGTGCCGGCCGCGGCGGGCCACTACGAGCTGATGGTCACGGCCTATGACTCGGCGACGGGCAACGTGGGCGTAGCGCGCACGCCTGTGGAAGTGCGCTAGCCCGGGCTGGTCCCGTTACTTCGCGTTGCCGAAGTGGGCGTGGCGCACCGTATCACCGGGCGCCAGGGACAGCTTTTTCGCCAGACCTCCCTGCAGCTCGAGCACGGCCGTGACCGGGCCTTCGGAGGAGCGCCGTGTGAGCGTCTGCGGTTGCGCATCAGCGATGATGTTGGCCACCGTGCCGTCGGCGCGGATGAACAGCATGTCCAGGGGGATGAGCGTGTTGCGCATCCACATGGCCACGGGCCGCGCCGGGTAATAGAGAAACAGCATGCCCATGTCTTCGGGCAGTTCACGCTGGCCCATCATGCCCTGGGTCTGCTGCTGGGGAGTGCTGGCCAGATAGACCGTGAAGCTGTGCTCGGCGCCGTCGGCGCGCTCGATCGTGAGCCGATCGCGAGTGAAGTCCTCGAGCGTCAGCCAGTCAGCCGTCTGCTGGGCCTGGCCGAGGCTGGCCGCGCTCAGGACGAGCGCGGCCAGGATCATCGTGACAGGTAGTCGGGCTAAGGACATGTGCGGCCTCCGGGCCGATCGTCAGTCGCGTTGGCGTTCGACTGGCGAAGGCCGCACATCGCTGCCTTACTGGATGACCTTCAGGGTCACCCGGCGGTTGGCAGCGCGGCCCTCGGCCGTCTCGTTCGAGGCGATCGGCTGGCTCTCACCATAGCCGCGGGCACTCAGGCGGTCGCCGTCGATGCCGTTGTCCTGGAGGTAGTCGCAGACGGCCACGGCGCGACGCTGAGACAGGTTCTGGTTGTACTCGGCGGCGCCGCGAGAGTCCGTGTGGCCGTCGCACTCGACGACCAGGTCCGAGTAGCGACGCAGCGTGTCGACAGCGCCGTCCAGCGTACGCACCGAGCTCGGCAGCAGCACGTCCGAGTTGTTCTCGAAGTTAACGCCCGGGAGGCTGATCTCGTCGCGGATCTCGCAACCGCGGAAGTCCACGCGGGCACCGGCCGGCGTATTCGGGCAGGCGTCGTTGACGTTGAGCACGCCGTCACCGTCGTCATCCAGGGTGCAGCCGTCTTCGCCCACGGCAGTGCCCGGCGGCGTGTCGGGGCAGCGGTCGCGGAAGTCGGGCACGCCGTCACCGTCGCTGTCGAGGGCGCAGCCGTTGGCGTCCACCTCAACACCGCGCTGGGTGCCGGGGCACTGATCGATGCGGTCGGGCACGCCGTCGCCGTCGCTGTCCAGCTCACAGCCGGTGGCATCGACGATCGCGCCGATGGCCGAGTTGGGGCAGCGATCCGAGTCGTCGAGAACACCGTCGCCGTCGCTGTCGGCCGGAGCAGGCTCGCTGGCCTTGCCGATGGGGAACAGGATACCGGCGGACACCAGCACGTCCGTCAGGTTGGCGCCGTCGACCAGGTCGTTGCGCACGCGCACTTCCGTACGCAGCCTGCCGGGGGAGTCGCCGATGCGGAACAGCGCACCAGCGCCCAGCGACAGGGCCATGTTGTCCGTGTCCTCGACGAAGCGCAGGCTCGGATCTTCGGCGATGTTCGAGTTCAGCAGGCCGACACCGAACAGGGCGTACGGGGCGACCACGCCCTGCGTGTCACCGATCGCCAGCAGGTCCAGGTTGACGCCGAACTGGCCCGTATCGTTCAGGCCGTCGATTTCGCCGCCGTTGACGTTCAGTTCCAGGCCCAGGTGGTTGCCGAGCATGCGGCCGACACCCAGCTGGCCACCGATGCCGTCGTCGCCGAGGCGGTCATCATCGGGCTCAATGAACGACACCATGGGCGCAATCCACCACTGGCCCTTGTCGATGATGGCGTCGCTCGATTGGGCAAGCAGCGTCGGTGAGGCGACCAGCAGCAGCGCGGCCAGGCCGGTCGCACCAGCGATTCGGTTGATGGAGGAAACGAACATGGTACGTGGCTCCTGAGTTTTGCTAGCTATCCATGCCGGAACGTTATTTTTTGCGGCGCAAGGATACCGGCTAAACGCGGCTGTCTTCCACAGGTTTACGAATCTTTGCCTCGGCGGGCGGCGAGGGCGGTCAGCGCGGAGCCCAGCACCACGATCAGCGCCCCGATCAGGCTGAGCGCGTCGACCGGCTCGCTCGTCAGCCGCGCCGGCGCGAACCAGGCGAGTATCTGCATCAGGCCGATCGTCAGCAGGGGAGTCACGGCCAGCACGGCGCTTACGCGGGAGGCCTCCCAGTGGGCGAGGGCTTCGGCGAAGCATCCGTAGGCCACCACCGTGTTGAGGCAGGCAAAGGCCAGCAGGGCCAGGCCGACGCCATTCAGCGACAGCAACTGCTCCAACTCGGCCAGGGGCAGGAACAGCACGACGGCGGCCACGTAGATGCACCACATGATGGCGTCCGATCGCCAGTGCATCAGCAGTTGCTTCTGTGCCAGCGCGTAGGCCGCCCAGCTGACGGCGGCAGCCACGACGATCAGCACGCCGTTGCCGAACTCGTCCAGGCGCAGGATCTGCGCCAGGCGGGCGTGGAAGTACAGACCCAGTCCGCCGATCACCAGGCCGAAGCCCAGCCACTGGCGCGCGCTGAAGCGTTCGTGGAACAGCACCAGGCCGCCGAGCGCCAGAAACAGGGGCGCCAGCTGAATCACTACTTGTGCCGCGCTGGGCGTGACCCGCGCCAGGCCCAGCAGATAGAAGATGTAGTTGCCGCACAGGCCGAGGATCACCAGCAGCAGCAGAACCCGCTGGCCACCGCTCAGGCGCCAGGGCGCCGGCAGGCGCCCGCGCCAGGCGAGCCAGGCGCCCACCAGGCCGGCGGAGGCGGCGAAGCGATACCAGGTGAGCGTGTAGGCATCCATGCGCTCGAGGAGCAGCTTGAGCGCAATCGGCAGCGAGGCCCAAAGCACGACCGTGACCAGCGTGAGCGCCAGGCCCAGCTGCCAGCGACCGGAGGTGACGTGCTTGGCCATGGGGGTTCCAGAGCAGGGGCCCGAGGTCCGGGCGGTGCGCGATTGTACTGCTGGCGCGCCAGCCGTGCTCGCCGCCCTTGCAACCGTTGTCGGCGTGGTGGTGGTTTGGTCGACGGTCGCTTACCATGAGGGCCCGTTGGAACGAGGGATGAGGAATCGATCGTAATGAGCGAGGAGATCAGCGGCCGTTTCGTCAGCCGGCTCACACGAGAGACCCTCGCCCTGGTGCTCGCAGGAGGTCGCGGCAGTCGCCTCAAGCACCTGACGATCAACCGGGCGAAGCCCGCCACTCCCTTCGGCGGCAAGTTCCGCATCATCGATTTCCCCCTGTCGAACTGCGTTAATTCGGGTATTAGGCGCATCGGCGTTCTCACACAGTACAAGGCTCACCCGCTGATTCAGCATCTGCAGCGCGGCTGGAGTTTCCTGCGCGGTGAGTTCGGTGAGTATCTGGAGCTGTTGCCGGCGCAGCAGCGCGTGGACGGTTCCTGGTATCAGGGCACGGCCGATGCGGTTTACCAGAACCTCGACATCATCCGTGCTCACAAGCCCACGCACGTGCTGGTGCTGGCCGGCGATCACATCTACAAGATGGATTACGGCCCCATGATCGCGCAGCACGTGGAGCGGGACGCCAAGATCACCGTCGGCTGTATCGAAGTGTCGATCGACGAGGCGCGCGAATTCGGCGTCATGTCCGTGGACGATGAGTTGCGGGTCAAGGCCTTCACCGAGAAGCCCAAGAATCCCGATCCTCTGCCGGGGCAGACGGACATCGCCCTGGCCTCCATGGGCATCTACGTATTCGACGCCGACTTCCTGGCCGAGGAACTCACGGCGGACGCCAAGAACTTCGAGTCCAGTCACGACTTCGGCAAGGACATCGTGCCGCGCAGCGTGCCCGAAGGCACCGTGTGGGCCTACCCCTTCCGCGACGTGAAGACCCGCGCCCAGCACTACTGGCGCGACGTGGGTAACGTGGATGCATTCTTCGAGGCCAACCTCGAACTGGTCAGCGTCAACCCCGAGCTCAACCTCTACGACCAGGCCTGGCCGATCTGGACCGAGCAGCGCCAGTCGCCGCCGGCCAAGTTCGTGCTCAACGACCACGAGCGCCAGGGCGTGGCCGTGAACTCCATGGTCTCCGGTGGCTGCATCATCTCCGGTGCGCGCATCGAGCAGTCGCTGCTGTTCTGGGATGTGCGGGTCGAGGCCTACAGCCGCGTCCACCGCGCCGTGGTCATGCCGGGCGTGCGCATCGGGCCCCATTGCCGCCTCAGCAACTGCGTCATCGACGAGAACGTGCACCTGCCCGAGGGCACGGTGATCGGTGAGGATCCCGAGGCGGATCGCGAGCGCTTCTTCGTGACCGCCAAGGGCGTGGTGCTGGTGACGCCGGACATGTTCGGCGAAGAGCCCAGCGTCTAGCAGCCTGTTGAAGAAGCCCCATGCGGCACGATCCGGCGTTGCCCATCGGCGAAAAATGCTCATGTACTGGCGTGTGCACTGCGCTTTTTCGCCGACGTGCGCCTTGTCTCGCACTCGCCTGGGACTTCTTCAACAGGCTGCTAGTGGGTCGTTGGGTAGATATGGTGACGCTCGCTGAGCGTCACCATGTTTACCAAGCGCCCCACTAGCCCAGCCTGGTTCGGACCAGCGCCGTGCTGCCCGGCGGGTTCACCCGCGCTCAACTGCCGGCTGATGTTAGGCGCTGGGTCCATCGCTTCTACGGACGCCTGCGCAGCCTCACCTGGCTCCTGCTGCTGGCCCTGGTGGCCCTGCACTTCTCCGCCTGCTACGTGCTGCTCACGGGACTCGGCGAGCATACGCTCGCTGACCTGGACGTCTTCTGGTACTTCTACATCACCACGGCCACCACCGTAGGCTATGGCGATTATTCGCCGCAGACCGTCGGCGGCCGCTATGTCACCACCTTGCTGGTCATGCCGGGTGGCATCCTGCTGTTCACCTCTGCCCTGGCCAAGCTCGCCCAGGCCTTCATCGATCAGTGGAGGAGCCGTATGAAGGGATCCGCCGACCTGCAGCATCTGCAGGATCACATCGTGGTCGTCGGCTGGCACGGTCGTCGCTCGCAGCGCATGTTCGAACTGCTCAAGGCCGATCGCAGCGAGGAGCGTGCCATCGTCATCCTGGCGAACCTGCCGGAGAATCCGCAGCCGGAGGCGGCCTACTTCGTCGCCAGCAGTCTGCTCAGTGATCCGCAGTCCATGCAGCGCACGGGAATCGCCCAGGCGGAGCTCGTGATCGTGGTGGGGCGCGATGACAACGAGACACTTGGTGCATCCCTGGCCGCCGGTGCCTTGAACAGCAAGGCCCACCTGGTGGCGTACTTCATCGACCCGGCGCCCGCCAACATCCTGCGCCTGCACTGCCCTCAGGCCGAGTGCATCGTCTCCATGTCCATCGAGAACACGGTGCGGGCGGCGCAGGATCCGGGGACCTCACGCCTGGTGCGCCATCTGCTCTCGTCCCTGGACGGCAACGCCAACGTCTACCGCATGGCTGTGCCGGGCGGGCGCCACGAGACCACCTATTGGAAGTTGCTGGTCCACCTGAAGGAACAACATGACGCCACCCTGATCGGCATGGATCACGCCGGCGAGGACGGGGTGCTGCTGAACCCCGCGGGGGACACGCCCGTGTGCGGTGGCGACGAAGTGTTTCTCATCGCCGCCCAGCGCTTGAGTGCGGATGACGTGGATTGGGCGGCGGTGCTGGAGGCGCCGGCGTCGACCGGCGTCGAGGTGCCGCCAGGCGACAGCGAGCCACGAGCTGACTAAGAGAAAGCATAGGGCAGCCGTGGCGGCATGCGCCTACTCCTCCTCCGTGTGCTCCACGATCAGGCGATGCGCCGTGAGGCGCAGGGCGTTGACCCGGATGAAACCGCGCGCGTCCTGCTGATCGTAGCCGCCGGCGATGTCCATGGAGCTGAGGTTCTGATCGTAGAGCGAACTCGGGCTCGAGCGACCCTCGCCGATCACGTTGCCCTTGTAGAGACTCAGGCGCACATCCCCATCGATCAGGGCGTTGGATTGGCGGAAGGCGGCCTCGATGAAGTCCATCTCCGGTGAGAACCAGAAGCCGTTGTAGATGATCTCGGCGAAGCGCGGTGACAGCATGTCGCGCAGGCGCCGTACCTCACGGTCCATGGCGATGCCCTCGAGGTCCCGCAGGGCGAAGTGCAGGATGGTGCCGGCGGGCGTTTCGTACACGCCGCGCGACTTGATGCCCACGTAGCGGTTCTCGACGATGTCGATGCGGCCGATGCCGTGGCGGCCACCAAGGTCGTTGAGGTAACCGACCAGGGCCACGGGATCGGTGACCTTGGTGCCGTTGCCCAGGTCCTCCACTTCTACCGGCATGGCGTCCTTGAAGCGCACGACGATGCGGTCGGGCGCATCTGGCGTGTCCTGCAGGGCACGCGTCAGCTTGAACATGTCGGCCGGCGGTGCGGCGTCGGGGTCTTCGAGCATGCCCGCCTCGTAGGACCGGTGCATGAGGTTCTCGTCACTGGAATACGGCTTCTCCGCCGTGGCCTCCACCGGGATGCTGTGTTCGGCAGCGAACGCGAGCAGGTCTCGCCGGCCCTGGAAGCGCGCCAGGAACTCCGGGTCTTTCCAGGGCGAGATAATTTCGAGGTCCGGAGCGAGGGCGGCGAAGGCCAGCTCGAAGCGCACCTGGTCGTTGCCCTTGCCGGTCGCACCGTGAGCCACCGCCGTGGCGCCGACGCGTCGGGCCACCTCCACCTGCCGCCGGGCGATCACCGGCCGCGCAAGCGCCGTGCCCAGCAGGTAGCGGTTCTCGTAGACCGCGTTGCCGGCAATCGACGGGTAGATGAAATCCCTGACGAACTCTGCCTGCAGGTCTTCGACGAAGACTTCGCTGGCGCCGGTTTCGCGGGCGCGGCGCGCGATGTCGTCGAAGTCTTCCAGTTGCCCGACGTTTGCCACGTAGGCGACCA
>JAAUYD010145474.1_pt1 | contig 20068 bp, 21 predicted proteins | sample 7278101 | NCBI WGS metagenome assembly JAAUYD01 (sample SAMN14350128, study PRJNA611818) | marine sediment metagenome | isolation source: surface marine sediment (0.6m) | place: French Polynesia: Moorea | collected 2018-08
ATAAAATGGTAGAAGAGATGGCCGAACAAGGTTGTGCTGTCGCACGTTGATATACTGGTCAAAATTCATCCCCACCTAAAATGTGAATGTTCCTGATAGTATTTTTAGGTTGGGACTTCTTTTGACATTTTTGTTAAACCAATCTTAAAGACAGAAGTATGTAGGTATACTACAATACCTTGATACTTTTAGATCCTCTTATACAGTAAGAGTGATTCATTGATTCTTTTTGATAAAATAAGTTAAGCGATCATTGATGCTTTATTATCAAAAGTCAAACGACTAAGTCCTCATAAACGCTTCACTGCTTCCACTTCCACCTAAGCAACCATGACTTCTAGCCACTTCCCTTCTTTTAATTTATCAGAAGCCGAAACTTTTGCCCAAGTTTTGAAACAGGTTTTGTTAGGAGTTTCATCAGCGAATACAGATAATTTTTTTGAATCTTTAGTCTTACATTTAACTCAAGTTTTAGGCGTTGAATATGGGTTTATCAGTCAGTTAAAATCAGAGACATCAATCCAAGTTTTAGTAGGATCTGTGAATGGTAAACAGTCAGAAGTGTGGAGTTACAAAATAGATACAACCCCTTGTAAAAAGGTAATACAACAAGGAAACTTTGTTTGTTCTGGAAATCTAAGACAACAATTTCCTGATGATATTTGGTTACAAGAAAATAAGATAGAAAGCTATATCGGTAAGGCTATCTATGATCAAAAAGGTAAGGTTATTGGACTGATTTGTATCATGAGTATTCATTCTTTACCTAATTTAGATTTAATAGCAGAGATTATTGATTTTTTTGCCCTTAGTGCTACTAGAGAATTAGAAAAAATGCAAGCAGAGAAACAGCTTGAAGACATTAATCAGAATTTAGAAAAGCTAGTTCAAGCAAGAACAACTCAACTTAAACAAAGTAATGATAATTTACGACAAGAGATTCAACGAAGGAAAAAAATTGAATGCCAATTAATTAAGCAAGAACATCAGTTGAGAGACCTAGTTTATAATATTGATAACGGAATTATTATTGTTAATAAAGAAGGAAACATTAAATTTGCTAATCCTGCTGCTTTAGCTATTTTTGAGCAACCCTTAGAAATCTTATTAGATTATGATTTTGGTATTCCAATTATTAGTGATAAATCCGTAGAATTAGAAATCATAAAAACTGAAAATAAAATGGGTTTAGTAGAAATGAATGTCACCTTAACTGAATGGGAACAAGAATCGGTTTATTTGGTTTCTTTTAGAGAAATTACTGAAAGAAAGAAAGCAGAACAAGCACTGATAAAAGCTAAGGAAGAAGCTGATTTAGCTAATCAAATAAAAACTGAGTTTTTAGCCAATGTAAGTCATGAAATTCGTACTCCTATGAACGCAATTTTAGGATTTTCTGAGCTTCTCAAGTTAAAGTTAAAAGTTAATGATCCTCGCCTTTATGGATATGTTGAGACAATTTATAATAGTAGCAAAGCTCTTTTATCTTTGATTAATGATTTACTGGACATTAATCAAGTTGAATCGGGAAGAATCGAATTAAATTATCATCGTTTTTCGCTGAGAAAATTGATCAAAGAGGTTATCAATGTTTTTGAGCATCAAGCATCCAGAAAAAAATTAAATTTATTAATAGATATTAAAGATGATGTCCCTCAATTTATTAATTTTGATTCTCTACGATTACGTCAAGTTTTAGTTAATCTTATCGGTAATGCTCTTAAGTTTACGACAAAAGGTCACATCAAAATTATGATTAGTATTCAAGATATACAAAGAGATTATTGTACCTTAAATATTGCAATTGAAGATACAGGAATTGGTATTAAAGAGGAAAACAAAGAGCGAATTTTTGAAGCTTTTACCCAAAGCAAAGGACAAGATAATCGTCACTATTCGGGAAACGGATTAGGTCTATTTATTACTCAGAAAATTACGGAATTTTTAGGAGGAACTATAAGCTTAGAAAGCGAATGGGGAAAAGGCTCAACGTTTACTATAGTTTTTCCTAATGTAGAAATTATTAATTCAATGGAAGCTTTAGAGGAAAAATTACCTCAAAAAACCTTAGGTGATTTTGAAACAATAACAATTTTAGTCATTGATAATATTGCTGATAATTGTGATTTAATTGAAGGCTATTTTATGGGAACTGAACACAATTTGTTTTTTGCTGATGAGCAACAAATGATAATTAATATCTTAGATAATTATGATATTGACATTATATTAATTAACTTAAAATTTGACATTATCAATAATAGTTTAGCTTTATTAAATAACTTAAAAGAACAGAATAAACTCAAAAATACTCTGGTAATTTCAATGACCAAGCTTCCCCCAGATATGACTCAAAATAATCAAAAGCTTTTTCAAGGATTTCTTGAAAAACCCCTTAATTATTCCCAGCTTGTAGAAGTTCTTAGTGATGTTTTGGGGCAAAAAAAAGAACAAACAAGTAACATAGCATTTTCCTTGACACCACTAGAGTATCAAGCTATTCATAATGTTTCTGATTTACTAGAAAAACTTCAAGAAATAGAAGAAAATTCCTGGAACTTGATGCGTTGTAGAATGGTTTCCTCAGAACTCAAACAATTTTCCCAAAATCTCCAACATTTGGGACAGACTTATAATTGTCAAATTCTCATCAACTACAGTGAGATGTTAGCCAATCATCTTCATGCTTTTGATGTTGAAGAATTGTCTAATACCGTAGAAAAATTTCCGCAAATTAGAGTTAGTTTACTAGATGCTTCTAATTGTTTAAAAAAAGATCGGAACTCTCAACCCTAGTTTTGCTTCTATTTTGAAAGGAGGTTTCCTACTCATCCTAGGAAATGCTCTTGTCACTAAAAATCCCTATGTACCCCTTTTGATGAACCACTGAGATAGTTGTCTTCATTCAAGTCACTATCTCTCCTCTCATCAGGGGTTTTCCTCGTTAAATTATAGTAACTTCGCTTTATTTCCCTAATTTTCTACTTTATTAAAACAATTTTCCCTTAATTAATTCAAAAAAATCTCCTTTTTTTGGGACTGAAGTATTATTGTTAACCTGCTAAACTAAGATTAAAGGCAAAACGCACTCACAAATAAACATCAACCTACTGCCTTTGTCCGACATCTATATTCTGTTTCTAGAAAGCGTTTTCTTAGACAGTTTTAGGTGTGAGGGGTCATTGTTTTGAGGGAGGAGTTGGCGTTGGTGATAGCAATATCATCTCTCCTCTTTTTCTTCTCAAACATTAGTCTATTATTGACCCAAAGTGAAGTAAAAAAAATGAAAAAATTACCAGGACTTTGTATTGCCCGTTCCCTTACGTTTTATGGAGTTACTGTATCTCTAATCTTAGTGGCCTTGTTATGAGTTGTCAATATTTGAGAGAGGAAGTGACCCTTTTTCATCAGAAGAAGCGATCGTTTGTGTGAGGAGATAATTGAGAATTGTGCGTACAGCAATAATAAGAATTAATCTGGCCAGATCATCCCAACGACTAGAGATCATCGTCTTCAAAATACTTGCCCCCACCAAAAAGCTTAAACCCAAAGAAAAAGAATAACCCATAGCCAAACGACTCCGTTGAAACGCCTCTGTTGTTTGGGGTTTAAACAATAAATCTTTGAGGAAAATAATTAAAGCCCTCATAATGCCAACAAAAATGACAAAGAGGGCTAATAATTGACATAAGCTGGTTAATAGTTCATTACCAACACTAACAATTAAGGCCAGATTTTCACTCATGATTTGAGGGAATAGAGATTGATCATTTTCCTTTATTCTCTTTCATTAAATTGACAAACTTCTCAAATAAATAGTCTGCATCGTGGGGACCCGGACTGGCTTCGGGATGGTATTGTACCGAGAAGAAAGGTAAGGTTTTATGGGATAAACCGGCTACCGTGCGATCGTTCAAATTCAGATGGGTAATTTCCACCTCTGCATCTAAGGATTTTTCCGTTACCGCAAAACCATGATTTTGACTGGTAATTTCCACCTTTTGTTGCAGTCCACAGGGTTGATTTAAACCGCGATGACCAAATTTTAACTTAAAGGTTTCAGCCCCCAAAGATAGCCCTAAAATTTGGTGTCCCATACAAATGCCAAAGGTGGGTTTTCCCTGTTCAATTAAGGATTTAACCGTACTAACGCCTTCGGTAACGGCTGAAGGGTCTCCGGGTCCATTGGACAAGAAAATACCATCAGGATTGTACTTTAAAATTTCTTCAGGAGAAGTGTTAGCAGGAACCACAATAATTTTACAGCCATAACTAGCTAATCGTCTTAAAATATTGCGTTTTACGCCAAAATCAATGGCCACAACCGTTAAACTGTCTGTAGAACTATCACCGTTGTTCGTATTAAACGCCCAATGACCATCGGTGGGGGTTGACCACTCATAAATTTCCTTGGTGGTCACTTCCTTAACTAAATTTAACCCTGCCATAGAAGGGGCTGACTGTACTTGACGCAATAATTCGCTTTTATCTAAGATTTCTGTAGAAATAATCCCATTCATTGCCCCCACAGAGCGAATTTTACGGGTTAATGCCCTGGTATCAATGCCATAAATACCCACAATCTTATGACGAATCAAATAATCAGGCAAGGACTCGGTTGACCGCCAATTACTGGGACGATAAGTTATGTTACGGGCAATCACCCCTTTAACCTGGGGTTTTTCTGATTCTTCATCATCGGGGTTGACCCCTGTATTCCCCAACTCAGGATAAGTAAATGTCACAATTTGACCACAATAACTGGGATCGGTCAAAACTTCTTGATATCCTGTCATTCCCGTATTAAATACTACCTCTCCCACAGTGGTTCCTTTCGCACCGAAGGATAACCCTTCAAAAGTTGTTCCGTCAGCTAACACTAATAAAGCAGGTTTACCCTTTGCCATTGCCATAATCATTAAGTTTTTGATACTAAGAGGGGGTGAAACCTAGCGGTTAACGATACACTAGATCAGGCAATCCATAAAGTCCTGATGTCCTAGCCACTTGTTGAGAACAGTTTACCTCTAGGTTACTGGGGATAATCTTAGCAGATGCTTCTGGGGTGTTAAGGTAGAGTTGAACTGCCAAAAAGGTAGGTATAATCCCATGAGTCCCAAGAAATTAACCAACGACGACAAACAAGAAATTCTTAATCTTTATCGTCAAACCCCAGAAACCACCTCTACCTTAGCTGACCGTTACGGGGTCAGTAGTTCTACTATTAGTCGTTTTTTGAAGAATACTCTATCCGATGTGGAGTATGAAGATTTAATTCAACAAAAACGTTTAGCCAGAACCAATAAGTCTCAAGCTGACTCAGAAAATTTGATAGACGTTCCCCCCAAGCAGAAAAAACCGACTCTCAAAAAGACCGAGGAAATTTCTCAGCTAGACACGCCTTTAGTGACTCCATTAACTAAGGAAAATTTAGACTTAGTTGAGTCTTCTGTCCAGACTCCAACTCAACAACCCTCTTCAAAACCTAAGCCAGTAACGGTTAAAAAAGAAGCCCCCATATTAATTCCCCAAGAAGAAGATGAGGAACAAGCAACAGAAGAATTGGAAGAACTCAATGTGGTTGCTGTGGGAGAAATGCTAGGAGAAGAGTTAGAGGATAGTGACGATGACTGGGATGATGAAGAGGATGAGGATGAAGGTGACGAGGAGGAAGACTATAATGAGTCTTTATCCACAGCAGAAGATATTCAAGTTCTACCCCTATCAGCAGCCACCTTCCCCAAAACTTGTTATCTTGTTATTGATCGTTCTGCTGAATTAATTGCAAAACCTTTAAAAGAATTTGCCCATCTCGGTCAAATTCCCCTGGACGAAGTACAACAAAAAACCTTACCGATTTTTGATAACCATCGAGTGGCCCGTCGTTTTTCCAATCGTTCTCAACGAGTGATTAAAGTCCCTGATGGCCGTCTTCTTTACAAAACTTGTGGCTATTTACAAGCTAAAGGGATTACTCGCATCCTGATGGATGGTCAAATTTATTCTCTAATCACCAATTCAGACTAAAGTGTTTGAACACAATCTTATAAGGTAATGATGATAGGGGTTAGCATTTCTGTTAACCAAAAGAAGCATAAAAATTAGACAAGATCAGTAAGATTTCAGTAACAAAATGAACATTATTTACAAATTCGATAGTTATAGGCAGGATTAGATAAAATACTTTACAAAAGAATGTGAGTAAAAATAAACAACAAATAAGTTTTTTTACAAATTAGGCTTAATGATACCTATTGGATTTTCTTCGGAGTAAAATAAGGAATACGAACACTTTGCTCCTGTTAACTCAGGATAATTAACAGCAGTGGATTGATTGCTCTGTTATTGAGATAACATCTTGTTTACATTGACTAGACAACAATTCCGTTTACTGCGATTTATCAATTTACCATCTTTAAGTGTGTCTAATCCTATTATGAATATTAGTCACCTACTGCGACAATATGAACAAGGCCACCGAGACTTCCCAAAACTTAATTTAACTGGGGTCGATTTATCAAGAGTCATGTTAATTTCCGTAAATTTAACTAAATCGAACTTAATGGGAATTAACCTCAGTCGTGGATTTTTAACAAAATCTAATTTAAGTCAAGCCAGTTTAAATTGGGCTGATTTGAGCTATGCTAAACTAAGCGAAGCCAAAATGATTGAAACGGATTTGACGAAAGCCGATTTAACTGGGGCATTTATGGTTAAATCCATTTTAATCAAGGCCAAATTAAGTGGGGCGAATTTATCTTATACTAATTTACGGGCTGCTGATTTATCCTATGCTAATTGTTGCGGGGCTAATCTTCAGAAAATTAACCTCAGAGAAGCTAATTTAACAGGCGTGAATTTTAATTGGGCTAATCTATCTGAAGGCCGTTTAAGTTGTGCAAATTTACAACAAGCGTCCTTTTTTGGGGCTAATTTAGGTCATACGTTTATTAAGGAAGTTGATTTAAGTTATGCCAATTTAGAAGGAATTAATTTTCAGGAGTCCCGCCTAAGTTATAGTAACCTACAAGGGGCGAATCTTCAAGGGGCAAATTTTCAAGGGGCAAAATTACGTCATAGCAATTTACGTGGGGCGAATCTGCAAGGGACTAATTTAAGAAATGCAGATTTAGAAGGGGCCGATTTAACTAATGCAATTGTTGAAAATGCTGATTTAACTAATGCTACATTTAGGGAAACGAAAGTCATCGGAACTTACTTAAAATCCCAAACTATTAAACCTAATTCACCACAATTAAAACTTCAAGAAACCTCTAATTATGCCGCTTCCTTTGAACTTTTGCAAACTAGATTTGCTGTTTAATTATTAATGATTATAGAACAATTTAGTTATCAATGAATAGTAGCCACCACTGTTCACTGATAACTGTTCACTGTCTTTTTATTTATTCTTTTGTTGATTTTTAGCTTGTTCCATGGCTATTTGTTTCATCGCTTCAAAGGAATTTCGATTTGAGGTTCCTTCAATGGCTTTAACAGCTAAATCTTGCACTTGTTTCAGGGAAGCTTCTAATTGTTGAGAGAGACTTTGACGACGAAGTTCTTGATTTTTGATGGTTTCTTCTAAAGCAGCAATTCTTAATTCATAGTTGTCTTTTTCTCCTTCTATTTCTTTGATTCGTAAGTCAGATTTTATTTTCGCTTGATAGTTTCCTATTCCTTTTCCTTCTTCTTTACCTTGTTTTATTTTCTGTTCTAATTCTTCTTCTAATTCTTTAACTTTGGCTTTTGCTTCTTCCTGTTCTTTCTCTTGTTTAGTGATAGTCTCTTCTCGTTCTTTCCATTGTTTTTCTTTGGTTTCTTTAGCCTCTTTTAACTCTTGATATAAAGCTTTTTTTTCTGCATCATACTGTTCTTCATCCAGTTGTCTTTCTAACTCTAAATTATAAACATATTGTTCTTCATCTCGCTTTTTATTCATTAGATATTCTCGATCTCTTTCTCGAATTTCTTGATTATAATTTTGCTTTTCTTTATGCCAATTTTTTTGTAATTCTTCTAGTTCTTTTGTTAAAGTTTCTTGTTGTTTAGTTAATTCTTCTTCATTCGTTTTTGCCGTATTTTGATACTCTTCGATTAAATTAGATAATGTTTCATCTTCAATAGTTTCTATATTATGTAATTCTGCTAATTCTCCTAATTCTTCTGTGTCAATTTTATTGAGTTCTCCTAATAAAGAAGCTTCTGTTATTAATTGTTCAGATAAATGACTAACTGCACTGCCAAAATTACTTTGTAATTTTTCTAAGTTTTGAATAGTAAAATTAATATTATTATTAGGAGTTTCAGTTTGAGGTTTCATGCTCTTTTTTTTAGAAGAATTATCAGGTTTATTTTCTTGAGTAACAGTTGTAGTAGCCGTTGGAGTTTGTGCTAGTTGTTTGACTTGTTTTTCTAATGCTGATTTTTCTTGCATTAATTCTTCGTAAGCTTCTAAAATTTGAGCTTTTGTGTTCTTAGAGTTAATTTTTTGAGCCATAGTTTTTACCTCTATTTAATACTTAATTGGTATTTAATTATTGCCTTGAAATGCTCTTAAAGCTAAGTTTTGTGCTTGATTAGTGGTGTTTTGTAATTGAACCGTTAATTCAGCTATTTGTTCATTATTTTGTGTAATTTTGGTTTCTAAGGATTGGATTTTTAATTCATAGCCTTGTTTACTTAATTCCCATTCTTTTTCAATTAAATTTATTTTAACTTGAGCTTCTTTATCAGCATTTTTTATAGCTTCTCCTTTAGCTTTATTATACTCTTCTTTGATTTTTGCTTCTAATTCATCTATTTTATGCTTATTTTCTTCAAATTCTTTTGCCTGTTGATTTAAAAAAGTTTCCCGTTCTTTCCAAGCCTTCTCTTTAGCTGCATTTAACAAGTGTAATTCTCTTTCCTGCTGACGTTTTTTCTCTTGATATTCATCCTGTTCAACTTTTCGTAATCGTTGGGTTTCATATTGATAATTAGCGGCTTCTTGTTGCCGTTGTTTATTGATTAATTTAGCTTCTTCTTCTATTCTTATTGTCAACTCTTGGGCTTCTTTTTCCCAACTATCTCTAGTTTTTACTTGTTCTTTTTCTAAAGCTTCTTTTTGTTGATTACTTTCTTCTTGTAATCGTTTTAATTTCTCTTGATATTCTTGTCTTAAAATATAAAGTGCATCAGCCACTAATCTAACTTGACGCAGTTTTTGGAGTTGTTCTTGTTTAACGGTAATTGCTTTTTTAAGTTCATCTAATTTCGTGGATTCTGTTGTTAAATTTTCGGATAAATTTTGAATAACTTGCCCAAAATCTAATTGCAGAGAAGCCATACGGTTAACAATATTATTAACCGTGTATTCACCAGCTTTTTCTAGCAATTGCTTGTTTTTTTCCTTTTCTAATTCCTCCTCTTTGGTGATAATACTCGATTCTTGTTGATTATATTTATCTAAAAACTGACTAAAGTTAGATAAAATTTGCTCCTTAGTTACTGTTAAGGTTTCTTGCGCCATAATGCTAATTTTCCTCTATAAAAATGCTGAAAAATCGGGCAACCTATTTGATGCGGTTTCCTTAGACTTTCTGGAATTTTCTCAAAAGTTGATTTTTTAGTCAACATTGCTATGATAAACTAATATTGATTTTTTAGTCAAGTGTGATTCAGAAAAAAGTTACCCAGGAGAAACCGTGAGTCAAAGTTTTGGTCAAGTGATACGTCAAAGGCGCAAAAAGAAGGGATATAGTCAAAGGGAGTTAGCCGAGAAGTTAGACATAGATTTTACTTACTTATCTAAGTTAGAAAACGATAGGGCTAAATATTCCCCGAAAGAGGACATAATTAGAGACCTAGCTGCTTATCTAGACTTAGACGCAGACGAGTTAATCTTTTTAGCAGGGAAACTCCCGGAAGATAATGAGGACTTTTTGCGAGAACACTATAAAAGTATGCCCACTTTGTTTAGGAGAATGAAAGAAAATCCCAAATTTGCAGAAAAAATATTTAATCAAGCGATACAAGAAGATAAGGAGGGATAAACCATGCAGATATTTAAGCCATTTCGTTTTATTTCTAAAAAAAGAATTGAACAGGAAACCATCAAAATTTTACAGGAGATGGAAAACAGCCCAAACTATCACTTAAAATTTCCCATTGATGCCAGTCGAATAGCGGAATTTTTAGGGTTAGATGTGGTTTGGGATAATATTCCCAATGATGAAAAAGGAATTATTGCTGCGAGAATTTTCCCCTTAGAAAAGTTAATTGAAGTTAATGAATTAATTCCAAAATTAAGGGGAGGATTTGGAGAATCTACCATTGCCCATGAAATCGGACATTGGGTGTTACATATCGATAAAAATATGGTTAGAAAATGTTTATTAACCGAAAAAAACGTTATTAAAGTTGATCCTTTATTATGTCGTAATGAAGTTAACTTAAATGGAAGGGAATGGCAGGCACAATATTTTGCCAGTTGCTTATTAATGCCTCGCTTTAAATTGATAGAAATCTGTGAAACTCGTAATTTACAAAAGTGGAAAGAACTGTATCATATTTCTGAAGAATTAGGGGTAACAATTTCTAATTTAGTTCATCGCTTAAAAGATTTAGAATGGATTGAATTAAAGGAAAATTCTCGGAAAATTGAACTCAAAAAATAGTGGCGTAAACCTTTTAATTAACTACAGCCAACTCTCCCTTATTGATCTGCCAACAACGATCAGCAATTGAGAGTAATTCATCAGGGTCATGGGAAACAATTAATAATGTCCAATGTTGCTTTAATTTAGACAAAAGCTTAGCCAATTGTTTCCGCATCGACCAATCTAAGCCTGCAGTTGGTTCGTCTAATAATAATAAATTAGGCTGACGAATTAACTGAACTGCTAAGGCTAAACGTCGTTGTTGTCCTCCACTTAATCGATGGGGAGATGTATTAAGGGGAATGTCTTGTAATCCAACTTCTGCTAAAGCATTTCTAATACTTTCTGTGGTAATTTCTGGATGACCTAAGCGTAATTCTTCTAAGACATTAGTACCACAAAAATGTCGTTCAGGAAACTGAAAAACTAAGCCACAGAGTTGTTGTAATTCTAAAAAAGTTAATTCTTGATCTCGCCAAAAAATACTTCCTTTTGTTTGTTGGGCTAACCCTGCTAAAATTTCTAATAACGTTGTTTTTCCCGAACCACTTGGCCCTACTACCAGTCCTAATTCTTGGCACCCCAATTCTAAATTAGTAGCCTTCAAAATGGGATCAACGGTTGCAGGGGGATGATACATAACATCTTTAAGATATAGCATTACTTAATGAATCATTGCTAAGGGTTTATATTAATGAGTTAGTATTTTACTTTTTCATCTTCTATTATATATTAAAATTTTTTCATGATGCTTTTTCAGAATAATCACATAACTGAATCAGACATGGATCATTTTGACTTTAGATTAACTCATCAACTAAGTACCTGGACAAAAATAAACGTTACTTGTTTAAGTTAAGCAGAGGAGGCAGAGGGTGCAGAGGACGCAGAGGAGGAGGATTTATGTTGATAAGTTCAGTTTATATATATAATTACAACTATTTTGTCAAGCCCTCTTTACAAACCGTTATATTATTTGTTAGATTAGTTGACATAGAGAGCCAAAGGAGGCAACAAGGATGTACACCACCACCCAACTTGACAACGGTATTCTCAACAACTACGCAGTAGAACCCCAACCTTACTATGCTGAGTTTCCTGCTCCTTTTCAACAACGTCGTTACTTAGTTCAAGGAGCAATCGCTGCATTATTCGTCACCAGTTTAGTTATTGTTTCTGCTGTGATTAGCTAATAATTAATCTCTTGCTTGACCAATCTCAAATTCTTACGATGAAACCTCAGTCAATCTGGGGTTTTTTCTGTTTATCTGTTACTAAATCCAGGGTAAAATATTACGAAGAATACTCCATCTTTGTTCATTTTTCTACCCTTTTATATACTAAATTAAGTTAGTTTTCTATTAGATTTTTGAATTATTTTTTTAACTCAAATGTTTAACAGGGTCAATTCATAAATTGACCCCAATCAATTTACCAATGCCAAACTTGTTCGTAATTCTCAAACAATTGAGGCAATTTTTTAAAGGACAATTGTTCAATTCCTTCTAATAGTTTTTCTTCGGGAATGCCTCGTTTAGAAATGTCTTCACTGATAGCATAAACTTTCATACCTTTGTCAAGACATTGTTGTAAATCTTCATCAAGTTTAGCAGGAAAACTTTGTTTCCATTCCCCAAAAGAAAGCCCTTCTACCACTTGTCCTTTGACGGCATAATTAACGGCATTAGCTCGCAACAAAATATCTACGTCACCGCCGATACTTTCTAAAACTTGAATAAACCAAACAACAGGATCATCTTGTTCTTCAATGGTACAACGATAAGCGGATTGAATCACTTGTAATACTTTCATATTTTCTCCTTATTTTGTGCCAATAACTAAGGTTCCATTTGCTTCTTTAGACCATTCCCAAAAGTCTTTAGGTGCGCCACGACGACAGCCTTCGATAGCATCGTTAACCCCTCTCTCATCGACGCAAAGTCCACAATTAACCCATTCTAATTCACAACCTTTGCTTTTTGCTTTATTGAATAAAGCTGCGATCCAATCTTTGGTTAAAGGATGATTTTCTTCATCAAATGTACGACCATGAACACTATTAGCGTGGGGTTTTTGATGGGCAAAGGCTAAAGAAACACCACCTTCATAGGTAAATACTTTAACATCGTATCCCTTATCTAAAGCAGCATCAATCATCCGAAAAGCAGTGGTGGTTCTAGCTTGTTCAAAAGGACCATCCATCAATAAAAAACTCAGAACTATTTTACTCATTTTTTTGTTTCTCCTATTAATTATAACCACATCATTTTTTGTCCTTCACTCATGGCATCAACAATAGATGCAACGGTAGAAACTTCAATTTTAGTCCCTAATTCTGTGGTGTCAATTCCTCGTTCATCTAAGGAAAATTTATCAACTAATAATTTTACTTTTTCCAGATTAGTTAATCCTTGAGAAGCCACCGCAGAACGAGATCCTAAGACCCCATTTTCGATTAAAAATAAAGTAACATCATTACCAGCATCAGCGAGATCAGAGGCAAGATTATAGTTATTATTTACCTCTGGATAATCAAAGGGACTTTGTGATTCAATTAGAAAATATTTAGCCATTGATTGCTAGGTTGTAACTTGTTTGAGGAGTAATTATTTCTCATGCTATGATGAGATGGTTGAGAGCATTTCTGGTTCTCAATGTCATCGAAGTTCATGGCTATCAATCTACTATCTCTAACCATCGACTTCTCCCACAACCCTATCACTGACTTTAGGGATAAGTGTTAATTTTTCCAAATTACTCAAGCTTTGCTCATATTTTGCCCATGGTTTGTTACAATTGAGGTGTCTTAAAAAGGTTTATTCCCTAGAGGTTAAATACTTTGGAGCTCTCAAGCAGCAAGGTCGTCTAGGCAATCTTCAAAGACAATGAATATTAATGGAGATAGATAGTCAAGAGCCGTAGCTGTCATAATTTAGGAAAATTTCATAATATTTCTAGAATTTAGCAGTTAAATCTTACTCTAATTAATCTACTCTATTAAATGCAATTGATTCTAGGTGGTGTGAGATGTTAGAACGTTTATTATTAGCGAGTACGGTAACGTGGTTGCTTTATGTATCATTGCAGTTGGGCCAGTCCCCTGTAACCCCTGATCCCATTAATCAAACAGCCAATCGCGTTCCTGTTGAGGAACAAATATCATCCCCTCGTAGTCCTGGTTTTGGCAATTTTACCGTTGCTCAGAAATAAGGGTTATACTTGCAAGTTAAAAAGGTTATCGTTACCTCACACACCGAAAATTTCACAACCAAATAGTAGGGGCGAATATAAGTTCGCCCCTAATTAATAGCTAGAAAACTGAATTAATAGCTAGTTTCAAGCCGTTTTCTCAGCTTCTGTTTTGATATAAGGTTTACAATCATAAGGCTGTACACCAATATCTTTATAGTCGTCTTTAGCCGGACTAAAAATTCTGGCAAAGCCTTCTGTAAAATATTGTACAAATCCTTGTAACATATCATTAAGTTTCATACCATCTGCCTCCAACTCTTGTGCAAGAATTATTAATTTGTTTATCCGCTTTTCAGTTCAAAGAGAACAATGTTTTCCTCTTCTCTATTCCGATTATCTAATAAGACGATTAGATTTTACCTATGTTAGTAATAAATATTGAATTTTCTTTATAATACTTCGCTAACTATGAGGGATCATTTTAAGTTATATAAACAAATATGTCTTTTTTTATCAAAAATGGTTGAAATTCCCACTAATTATTATCCCATTTTAGGGTAAACTGAGTAAAAATTTTAGCTTTTTAAATCATGTCCTTGAACACCTTAGTGGATCTGCTACGGGATAGAAGCATTGCACAACCGAATAACAAAACCTATACCTTTCTCCATGAAGGAGAAACTGAAGGTGGGAGTCTCACCTATGGCACCTTAGAACAACAAGCGAAGGCGATCGCCAGCCATCTTCAGTCCCTCGATGCAAAAGGGGAACGAGTTTTACTGTTATATCCCCCTGGACTGGATTTTATCGCCGGTTTTTTCGGGTGTTTATATGCAGGGGCGATCGCCATTCCTGCTTATCCCCCTCGCCCGGATCAGTGCCTTTCTCGTTTAGAAGCGATCGCAACAGATGCCGAGGCCAAATTTATCTTAACCCTTAATCCTCTAGTTCCCTATTTACAAGGTCGTTTTAGCATTAGTCCTATTTTAAATAGTTTAAAAATATTAGACGCAAATACTATCATTCAAACCCAGGAACACCCTTGGCAAGATCCCAATATTAACGCTGATACCATTGCCTTTCTGCAATATACCTCTGGTTCCACAGGCAAACCCAAAGGGGTGATCATTAACCATGATAATCTACTGCATAACTTAGAGATGGGTTATAAATATGCAGACATTACCCCCGAAACGAAAACCGTCAGTTGGTTACCCTTTGGTCATAATACCGGGTTAGTGGTGGGCGTATTACAACCCTTATATGGTGACCATCCGGTGATCTTGATGTCACCATTAGACTTTCTACAAAAACCTTTACGCTGGTTAACCGCTATTTCTCGTTATCGGGCCACCCAAAGTTTAGCCCCCAACTTTGCCTATGACTTAACAGCCTTTTCTACCTCTCCCGAAGAAAAAGAAACATTGGATCTCGCTTGTTGGGAATTTGCCGTTAGTGGGGCCGAACCCATCAGGGCCGAAACCTTAGAAAGATTTGCCAAAACCTTTGCCAGTTGTGGGTTCCGTTGGCAAGCGTTAAGCGCAGGTTATGGGATGGCCGAGACTGTGGTGGGTATTAGTCTAGGGAACAAAGAAAAACCCCCTCTGATCCTTAATATTGATAAAACCCAGTTGCAAGAAAATCGGGTGGTAGTGGTGGATAATGAAGAGGACAATAGTCAAAAACTGGTGGGATGTGGCACAACAGGGACAGAACAAAAAGTAATCATCGTTAACCCTGATAGTTTAACCCAGTGTGATGACTACGAAATTGGAGAAATTTGGGTATCTGGACCCAGTGTAGCCCAAGGTTATTGGAATCGTCCAGAAGCAACAGAAGAGGCGTTTAAAGGCTATTTAAAAGATACTCAAGCCGGCCCATTTTTACGCACGGGAGATTTAGGATTTATCTTAGAAGAAGAATTATTTGTGACTGGCCGTCTCAAAGATTTAATTATTATTCGAGGCAAGAACCATTATCCTCAAGATATTGAGTTAACGACGCAAAGAAGTTATACCGCACTGCGGCCCAGTTGTAATGCAGCGTTTTCAGTGGATATTAACAACGAAGAAAAACTGGTTATTGTGCAAGAAGTCCAAGAAACAGCCATTGAATCATTAGATCAAGATCAAGTTTTTAATGCTATTCGTCAAGCTGTATCTCAACAACATCAATTACAGGTATACGCCATCTTGTTACTCAAACCGGGAACCATTCCCAAGACATCGAGTAATAAAATTCAACGCCATGCTTGTAAAGCAGGGTTTTTAGATGAGAGTTTGGAGGTGATTGCCACTAGCAAACAACAAGAAGTTAATCTACAACAACAAGTTTCTTTAGATAGAAACACCCTTTTGAGTACTCCTCCTCAAAAACGTCAGGAATTATTACAAGCTTATCTTCAAAGTTTAATTGCTAATGTCTTAAAAGTTGCTCCCTCAGAAATAGACTGGAAACAACCCTTAACCAGCATGGGACTGGATTCGTTAACCGTAGTACAGTTAAGTGATTTATTGCAAGAGAATTTAGGATCATCTTTTCAAGCGACGTTAATCTTTGAATATCCGACTATCGAAGCGTTAGCTAATTATTTGGCTACCGAAGTGTTTACCTCTCAAGGGTATAACCTTGGTTTAGTCGAAGAGGAAACCAACCTAGAGACTGGTTTTACCTCTCCTGTCATTGCTATTCAGTCTCAAGGGAGTAAACCACCCTTTTTCTGTGTTCCTGGGGGTGTGGGGACGGCGTTTTATCTCCATGCTTTAGCTTATCATCTGGGAGACGATCAACCCTTCTATGGACTGCAAGCGCGGGGAATGGACGATCAAGCCATACCCTATACAGATGTCGGGGAAATGGCTGCTTATTACATCCATGCGTTAAAAACCATTCAACCGCAAGGCCCTTATTATCTAGGGGGTCATTCTTTTGGGGGTCAAGTGGCCTTTGAAATTAGCCAACAATTACAACAACAAGGGGATGAAATCGGTTTATTAGCCATTTTTGATATTCCTGCGCCCTTATTTAATAACCTGATTGTGGTGGGTTGGGATGATACAAAATATATGAGTGAAGTGGTGAAGTTATTTGAGTTCTTTTTAAAGGAAAATCTGGATATTTCTTACGATGATCTCAAAGGTTTATTTCCAGGTGAACAGTTAGACTATGTGACGGAACGTTTGGCTAAAAAGCTTCATGTCAACCCGTCTAGAATGGCCACAAGACAAGTCAGAGGGTTTGTTAAAGTATTAAAAGCAAGTGTCTATGCTATGGCTCATTATAAACCTCAAAAACAGTATGCTACTCCTATTCATGTGTTCCGTAGTAGTGATGTCCGTTTGTGGGAAACGGCTAATGGAATTAATGATACCATTCGTACTCAAATTCAGAAAAATATGTCCTTTGGATGGGAGCAATTGTCTCAGGATTCTGTTACCTTTACTTCTGTTCCGGGGGATCATATTACCATGATGCTTGAACCTAATGTTAAAGTGTTAGCCCAGAGTCTGAAAATGAGGTTATCAACAACATAATTAATAGTAGTGATCGCTGATTTTTAAGTTATTAAATCGGCGATCGCATTTCTTTTGTTAATTTTCTGTCAACTCGCTTAGCTTTTTTGAAAAATTTTTCATCTAGGGGGGGAATATCAGAGTAATCTATTGCTTCATCGGGCATATTTTCTAATTCTTTCGCCCGCTCTTCATTCATAGGGGGAATTTCATCAAGATGTTTATGTACAGTAGTCATAATATAGTTTTTGTTCCTATTTATTTGCTCTTCTTGCTGAGATTAAACCGTGTTAAACCTAATCAACTAATCAGCGCACTGCTTTACAAACATCTTTAAGCTCGCACTGATATCGGACGAAACTCACTTAATTCTTGTTCAGATAAGGGTAAACAATCTGAGTCTGTTTTGGCTGATTTTTCAATTTCTTCCTCAGTCATAGCTTTAACTTTTTCCCAGTTTGTTTTACCATAACTAGGGTTTTTAGGATCAAGTTTAACTCTGGTAATATTCTCGTCGTTCATTTTTGTTGGCTCTCCTGGCTGAAATAATACGATATGTGGTATCTCTTTTAGTATAAACAACAAATAAAACCACTTGATTAACGATACCAATTACTTGTATTCTAGTTTCATCATAATTCCGTTTATCTTCCCTTTCAAGAGGTTTAATACGGTTAAACCTAATCAGCTAATCAGTGATCGCGAAAAATTCAACCAGTCATTGATAAAATGATTGACAAAATGATTATTAATTATCTATAATGGCAGATTGTGTGAACTCTAGCTACTTTTAAAATCTTGGCTAACGTAATTGTAATCGGCGCTCAATGGGGCGATGAAGGAAAAGGGAAAATCACAGATTTATTGAGTCGTTCAGCAGATGTGGTGGTACGACCCCAAGGGGGAGTAAACGCAGGCCATACTATTGTTGTACAGGGACAAACCTTTAAATTACACTTGATCCCTTCAGGCATTTTATATCCTGAGACAGAATGTATTATTGGTTCAGGGACAGTGATTGATCCCAAAGTGTTACTCGAAGAATTACGGCAACTTCATAACTTAAATGTGGCAACGGATAATCTGTTTATCTCCCAAACCGCCCATGTTACCATGCCTTATCATCGTCTGTTGGATCAAGCATCAGAACAAAGACGGGGCAAAAAGAAAATTGGTACAACGGGTAGGGGTATTGGCCCAACCTACGCCGATAAGTCAGAAAGGACGGGTATTCGAGTGGTTGATTTAATGAACCCCGACGAACTCCAAGAAAAATTAGAATGGACAATTAACTATAAAAACGTTATTTTAGAAAAGCTTTATAACCTAGACCCTTTAGAGCCAAAAGTTGTTATTGAAGAATATATCGATTATGCAAAACAACTCAAACCCTATGTGGTGGATAGTTCCCTGAAAATTTATGAGGCCATTCAACAACGAAAAAATATTCTTTTTGAAGGGGCCCAAGGAACTTTATTAGACTTAGATCACGGCACTTATCCCTATGTTACCTCTTCCAATCCCATTGCAGGAGGGGCTTGTGTTGGGTCAGGTATTGGTCCGACGGTCATTGATCGCGTTATTGGAGTAGCTAAAGCTTATACCACTCGCGTCGGAGAAGGCCCCTTTCCCACGGAATTACACGGGAAAATTGGGAAATTATTAGGCGATCGCGGGGCTGAATTTGGGACAACCACCGGCCGTCGTCGTCGGTGTGGTTGGTTTGATGCGGTGATCGGTCGCTATGCGGTACGAGTCAACGGGTTAGACTGTTTAGCTATCACCAAACTAGATGTCCTCGATGAGTTAGCTGAGATCAAAGTCTGTGTCGCCTACGAATTGGACGGCCAAACCTGCCATCATTTCCCCAGCAACGCCAGTGAATTTGCCCGTTGTACCCCCATCTATGAAACGTTACCAGGATGGCAACAATCGACGGAACAGTGTCGTAATTTGGAAGATTTACCCCAGGAAGCCCTAGACTATTTGAAATTCTTAGCAGAATTGATGGAAGTGTCTATTGCGATCGTTTCTTTGGGGGCCAGTCGGGATCAAACTATTATCGTTGAAGATCCCATTCACGGGCCGAAACGGGCCCTACTGAATGCCAATGGTGATCCTCTCACCACCCATGAATAACTTTATTAACACAAGAGAGAGTAATTCTTATGTCTTTATCTATTGAATGTCAAAAACGCCCTGAAAATATCAAACCAAATGCTTTACGTCGTGAAGGCTTGATTCCTGCTACCTTATACGGTCATAATGGCACAGAATCTATGCAATTAACAGTGAATCAAAAGGAAGCAGCGTTAATGCTTCGAGGGGTAACCGTTAATGAAACAGTAATTGATGTTAATATTCCTGATTTGTCTTGGAATGGTCAAGCTATTATCAAGGAAATACAGGCCCATCCTTGGAAGCGTAATCTTATTCATCTTAGCTTCTGTTACGTTACACCTGAAGCTTAATCATTAATAATTATAGGATTAGAGGTTAACCAATGTTAACCTCTTTTTTATTGTCTCACATTTTGGATTGCTGTTAAAACAGCCTTGATATAACGTTTCATGGACTCATGAGGTACATCTAAATTTAACTGCTGACTCCTGTTTTATCTTAAATGTCGGATTGAAGACCCTCGGTTTTACCGAAGGGATGAAAATCCGACCAATATATAAACCTATTTTAGCTAGGTTAAATAAAGTTTACACACACAAAAAC
>JAAUYD010093802.1_pt1 | contig 20064 bp, 14 predicted proteins | sample 7278101 | NCBI WGS metagenome assembly JAAUYD01 (sample SAMN14350128, study PRJNA611818) | marine sediment metagenome | isolation source: surface marine sediment (0.6m) | place: French Polynesia: Moorea | collected 2018-08
GCTCAGTTGCAAGTTACTTCCCCCATCTGGGATGCCCCAAACGAGATAAAGCCCCTGAAAATTGCCTTCGAAGATGACTCTCGGGAAGCTAAATCCAGACTCAATGGGCGTCATTTTCAAGAGTGGGTAAGATATAGGCATAAAGTCAGGCGATTTTGGAAGATTCCCTATCGGATTCATTGCTGCGGCAGGAAAATATTGCTGTTGTACTCTCGATGCTTGTCCACTACCGGCTGGACCTCGAATTTCATCGAGTTTAATGAGTTCCTTCCATCTCTGCTGATTGGTCCGTTTCCACTGGATATTGTGTTTTTTACTGTCAGGGCTACTTGTATTTTTCCGAAGCTCGACCTCAGCCCCGGCCTGCCCTTGAGGGCCACGAATTTGATCAAAAGTGACTAGGCTTTGCCAGGCACTACCGCTTTGATTACTCCGTTTCCATTCAATTCGATCAGGATTTTGCTTAGGAGCCGTGCGCAAATTTACGTACGGTCCAGCCTCACCCTCGTCCCCCTTATCCCCTTTATCTCCTTTAGGACCCTTACCATTAATGAGCCACTCTTGAAGCAAGCGAGTATGGAGCAAATATGGTCGAACATCATTAATAATTTGGTTATGCCCATCGAGAATCCAATTCTCTGCCGTTTCATCCTTCTTGAAATTAATTGACGCTAGCAGCAAGCAGGTATCCTCTTGGTTTTCTGCGTCGATAATCTTTGGTCGATGTATAGTTACCCATGCTAAGAAAATTTCACGCAGCATCTCAGACGCTTCTTCTTGAGGTAGAATGATCTGACCCCACGTTTCTAGCGCGGCAGCTCGAGCAGCAGGATCTAATCCCATGTAATGCCGAAACAGTCTAAGGACGCTTACCGGCCCTATTGGCTTTGGTCCGATCGGAAGAATTGGATCAATTGGTATCGTTCCACCTGGTATTGGACCAATCGGCATAGTACCACCCGGGATAGGTCCAGTCAGATCGTCTGGCCGCGGTGACGTAGGAGATTCAGAGTCATCGGCGTCAATCGACGAATCGTCTTGAGATGATCTGATTTCAATGATTCCCAAAAATGCGCCTAGGTCTTTAATCAGCCTCTCTTCTGGATGTTGCGGCGGTGTGAGTGTCAAATCGATGCGAAAATCATCCCGAATGCGGGTGAATTCCATGCTTTGATTTTCGGTACGACACGGATCCCCAAAGATCGGCTCTTGTTCATCACAACACTCGTCGTAGCACAGCACGACGTGAACCATTCGCTGGACGCGGTTTTCAGCTAGCGGGATATCTTTCAGGTTGGCTTCGATCCAGGTGGAAATTTCAGCACACTGGCTCGTTGGCACCCGAATCTCGCGCCCAAGCCGGTCGATCGCTACGCCTGGATCAACAATTACTTCGATATTTCCTTCAGAATCAGTTACCGTTACATTTAATCCCCATACGGTGCCATATCCATGCAAATGACGATTATGAGATCGATCTTTGTGCAAGAAGTAAACCTGATCCTGCTGGAACTCCTTAACGCCCAAAACCTGTCCCAATACGTATTTGACGCGCATATCGGCCGCTAAATCTCCGAGTTTTTGGGTGCACTCGGTAAAATGTTCATGTGCAGATGTGTGATTTCCGTTATGATTTGTCACTGCCCAATCCTCCTCATTCGCCTCGTAGAACGAGGCGATTACGTACGTTGTCCGGGTAGCTTGGTCCTAGCGTTCCTTCACCTAGCCCGATTTCTCCCAATATGTGGGGCACAAAGTAGGCCCCATCTCCAAGAATGGTATCGACCCCCAGCCGAATACTGCCCACGCGGAACATATTCCAGTAACGGCGCACTTCAAAATGGGTGTGAGCCGGTTTTTCAAATGAAACTAACCGCTCTATCTGCTCCACCTGCGAGGCGGTAATACCAACCGGAAGAAGCACAAAGAAACGGTGAGCCAAATCATCTCCCGATAATGAGGTTGTCTCCTCAACTCCGCCCTGAGCGGCTATCGAATAAAAGGCGGTCTCAAAGAGTTCGATAATGCGTACTGGTCGACAACCGGGATCTTCTTCATCTTTGAAGATTGATTCCGCATCCGGGTCAAGCGCCAGATGCACGAGCTGAATCAACCCTAAACGCGTCCCCCGCCTCTGGAAGAAATACATCGCATTTTCCAGCAGACGCCGTCGCTGAAGCTCAGTCCAGGTGGGATCAAGGGCCAAACCAACCCAGCCGGCCAGCCATTCAAGCGCTCCAGCCGGAGCTGTGCGGGCATCAAAGTAGACTTGCACCTGGGCGATCAACCCTTCTAATGTCGTCAGCAACCCTTCGGGATTGGCCAAAAACCGCTCGAGGAAATCAGCTGATATTTCGTCCCGTTGATAGACAAGAGGGAGATAACGTTTTAGGTAGCTAAAGCGGGGATAGTGAATGCGCATGGCTCGCAGCTGGGGGGTTGCACGCCCGTTGCCATGGAGCGTAATGGCCAGCTGCATGTAACGTCCCTGAAGCTTTTGAAAGAGAAGCTCCCATGTTCCCGTCTGAGAACGATCTGCCTCCGATGGGTGCAAAAGGGATCCATATGGAATCTCAGAACCGGCCTGCCGCAGATACAAGCGCTCTTCTGACCGCCACGGAGCCAGAGGGAGATCCCTTTTCAAATCAGCGGCACGTGTTTTTATCTCTATGCCAGTCTGGTGAGGGATGCAGCCGTCTATACACAGCCGATGCCATTCACAACCCAGCATTTTGCCGTCAAATACCGGTGATTCAAGTCGGGCCTCCGTCACATAGCGGCGGCGAGGCAGTTCGGTAAGTGCCAGCCATTGAAGGGAGACATCAGCTCCACGAAAGTCAAAGAAAGGGATCCTCAAATTGGAGAATGTGACCAACCCCCGTCCTCCATAGTGACGTAGCGGATAGTAGGCCGTTACAAGCAGGATCTTGTATTTTTCCTCATCATAGCGAACGGTAAACTCAAATGTCTGATTGCCGTCTGCCCGAACCACATAGAGTGACCCAATTAGACCTTCTGTCGGCCGATCTCTTTCATCTGCATTTGTCTGTGCAGCAACAAAAGCGAGATCATGCCCAATGATGTTTAGCTCCGGCTTAGGAGTTGACTCTTCCGTGGCCAGCGCTCTCTGCTGTTCGGCCTCTTTTTCTTGCAGCTTCTCCAAAACCTCCCGATGGAAATAGCCCATCGATTGATCCCGATCATTATAGAAGTAAAGCGTCGAAGCTTGCGGGTTTGTATTATCTAAAATGACAAAATGATCTTGATCTATGCTTTCAATGCTTATCGGCTCAGCCACATCATCAGCTAACTCCAACGGCTGCGGTTCAGTTGCCGTTAATATCTCCCTTTTGGGCGCGTGAGCGTCGGTCGGCTGAAAAAGGGCAGGTTCTCTTTGTGCCGGTCTTCCATCTCCATAAACTGTTGGTTGGAGAGTGCCGTCATAGACCCACACCAGTTTTTCAACCCGGTCAAGCAGCAAGAAACCACAGCCTGACGCGGGAGCCATGTCAAAACGATGGGCGGTTTGATTTTTGTGTTTCTGGTCGCTTGGTGCCGGCAGCCGCCGACGTAGAGGTTGTCCGCCGGTGTGGAGATCAAAGAAAATGAGTTCTCCACGGAGCGGAGAGCCGATCACCAGATAATGATCTTGGGTAACCGTCAAACCAGAGAATCTCTCGTCAGGTGGTTGATCGGGGGGAATCTCAGGTGAAAATGGACCGGGCCGCTCCGGAGGTGCTTGATCTGCGGGTGACCAGTAAATCTCCGGTTGTGCAGCCAGAGTCCAGCGGACCCATATCTGGCGCTGATCTTGGCTAATCCAGAACCAGTTGCCGTATGGATCTGGTGCAGCTCCACGCCGTTTGTCGATAGACAATTGATCATGACCAGAATATTCCGGGAAGCGGAAGAGAGCTGATTTTAAGCGCGCCCCCTCTCGCTTAGTATCGTACGTCCACTTCGACTCACTTCGATTAGGGATTGGATCAAAGCCCTCCCAATCCCCTTTGCCGAGAATAAGATGATAGCGGGAGCCATTGACATCAATCACGGTTAACATCCCTCCGGTATCACCGGCACGGCTGCAAAAGTAACCCCTTCGGAAACGCCGCCTGGTGACGGGCCCCACTGTAGTTGGTCAAGCGATGTGGCGCTTCCGAGAGTGACTTCAACCTTGGCCAAATTGGGGAGTTCAACCCCATCCAAATCAAGGCGAGGAAGAGCGGAGATAGTGCCATCGGTATTGATTTTTCCCAATAGAAGCTGGTCTTCTTCGACCAGCTTGACCCCGTCTACCCGGGAGACAATCGCCTCAAGTTCACGCGGTAAGATCGGATTTTCTAAGACCCACCCTTGCCCGGAACGGCCACCAAAGAGAGGGGAAAGGAAGTGCTTTAGGGCTTCTTTGACCGCATTGATCACTGGAGCGCTTGCGCGGCCCCCCATCACCTTGATGCCAACCGAGACCACTATATCGATATACTTGGGTCCGGTCACGTGAAGCTCGGTTGTAATTAGGCGCCGGGGCTGCAGATAACGGCAGACTATCTCCAAGAAGAAGCGATCTGGCTGTGGAGCGTCGGGATTTAGGCGATCAACAAGGGGGATGACCAACACGGTTACCGCCCCCGGTCTACCTTCCAGCTCTGTAGGCTCCGGTATATCCTCAGGGTTTTGCGGATCAGGCTGCTTTGGGCCTTTTTCGGCCAAGATTTCAACCCGTGCCAAATCGACACCCGGAGTCCGCAGCGTCACTTCGTAAAAATCTTTTGCAGAAACGAGTCGGTCACGCGTACGTACGGTAGCCGGGATCAGCTTCTCCGCCGTAGCCAGATCTTCGGCCTCATCTCCACCCCAGGTTGGGAGCGGATTGCAGATGTGGAAACCGGAGGGGAGCTGAGGACTTTTATTGATTGTGCCGATGCCAACATTTCCCTTTCTACCTCCACCGTAGGCATAGCTGGCCGTGATTGCCAGACCGGCTGGTGGTCGTCTGCCGTGCTCCCCATCCCCAAACGCGACCTCACCCGATTCTGGATCGAGGACAAAGGCGGTTGACGGATGGCGAAAAGCTTTGGATTCATCCGGTAAGAGGTAGCGCGGCTGTCTCCGGTCGGGGAGCCGGATTTCAGGTGCGGCGGTCAAAATATCTTCTATACGTGTCCACTGTTCCCCATCAACGTACAGCTCGATCGTATCAGGCTGAACCGGACGATTAGCCAAAAAGAACCGCTGATCCGGCTCACCGGTTCCCTTTCCAACTGATTCTCCTTTTACCAAAATCTGCTGCAATACCTGAACCGCGTTAATGCCCACCCAGCTAATTCGAGCCGGGATCGTGGGATCAGGAAGCCGCATTCGGAGCCAGGTAATGACTCGATCACCTAAATCTGTTTCAGCCAGCGTAGGAGGGGCATCACCCAACCCCTCTTCACCTGGTTCAAACCGCCACACGCCAATATTGTCCAGTTTGCTAGGCAAACGCACTTCAAGTGTGCCGGGCTTTCTCAGTAGCCCCTTGTCACCCCCCGGACTAAGTAAAGCGTATTTAGGATCATCAGAGGGAGAGTTGGGGTCGGCGATCTCCCATATGAGTGAGGTCCCAGAGGATTCCTCTTCGGCACGACCAGGCTTAAGGTTCATGCTGTTCTTATCACTCGCCGGCATGATTCCGATAGAGAGCGTTTTGCCGACTATTGCCGCGCGTACATCTTTCCACCGTTCATCATTATCATCCCGGCTGCTCGTCTTCTCATCTTGCGACCGTCCCAATAGAGCGATCCACAAACAGCCATCGGTTGTCTCTTCACTGATATTGATCGCTGGAAGGGCACCATCACCTGTTGGTTGAGGCAGACGGGTTGTTTCATAATAAGTCAGACCCTTGAGCGCCTGCTTCTCCATGACATCATAGTAAAGACGCTGGTAAAGGTTTTTTGTTTGCTCATCGAGGCCGGTCTCATCCACCTTGCGCTTGTAATAGATACGGGTCTCAAGCGGCAGAACCGCCAGCCCCTGCTGCGTTTGGTAGCGCACATCACCAGCCCGCACCTCCAAATCTTTCTCAAAGGTGTATGTCTTTAGCGGCCCGCGCCGATTCTCGATCGTCACAAAACCTTGTGCGGCAGCGGCCGGCCGAAGACGCATCCCCAAAAGTTGTAAAAATTTACGCCGATTGCGGGCCGGAATTTGGTTGGCCCGATAGAGCATATTCTCCGTCAAAAAAGCAAAAAGCTGGAGCAGCGTTATTCCTGGATCGGCATCGTTAAAGTTAGTCCATTCTGGGGTATGAACTGGAATCCGGGCCAGGGTCTCTTCCAAAATTTGCTGATAATTGCGGTTATCTAAGGGTGGAACAGTGATAGCCATATGATTTTCTCTCTAAACATTTCACCTTAGCTGCCAAGCAAAACCGATAAACCGATTTCGTCGGACTGCTGTGTGGCGACGAGGCGATAAGCGATGGTGATATTGGCTCTCTGCGCCTCGTTCGGATCGGCGTCCACCTCGACTCGCTCTACCTCAATACGGGGTTCCCACAGACGCAAAGCATTTTGAATGTCTTCTTGGAGCATGCGCCGAGTTGCGACAGTATTAGGCTCAAATAGGTAACGGGAAATGCCAGCCCCAAAGGTGCTCAGCATTAGCCGCTCACCCTGTTCGGTAAGCAAGATCAACTCAATCGATTGGCGGATATTTGGACTGCCCTCCGACCATTGCCAGCGGCCATCTTGGCCAATGCGTGGCGGGAAGGCCAATCCGCGTCCAAATAATTTTCCTTGATCCATATGGGGCTACTCCTTGGCCTTCAATCCCGGCAGCTGGAAGCAGGCAATTAGGTATGGGACCCACTTAAAGATATAGTCGAGCAGCAGCACGATGACGATGAGTAAGATGAGGGCGCAAATGGTGATGATAGGGATCGAAAGGGTACATATCTTCCCAAAGGTTAGGCTGCTCGTTTTACAATCGCCGGCCGACGGATCGGGTAAATCTTTATGAAACGGCCACGGCAAGACGGAAAGCACCATATCGGCAAAGGTGATGTCGGTCGCCTGACCAACCTGGCAGGCAAGCGTATCAGACATCACAAAGGCGGTGTTTTTGGCAAATTTCCGCAATCCACCCGGTGATGTGTCTATCGGCAGCGTGATGCGGATCGGCCGGGCCGGGGCTTCGGGGTCAAAATAGGAGGCCATCTTAAAGGGAACGGTCGGTTCGCTAATCACCATTTCCGCCTCCCCAAGAGGACAATACGGCCGTTCGTAAACGCAGCGTACGACAAACCAGCCCTCATCCTCATCCATCTTTTCTAAAGATGTCTGCTCGTTATCACTAAGCTCCTTTTTCAGTTCATCTAAACGCCTCTCCGCCATCAACGAAAGCTTCTTGGCTAACGGAAGCGGGGGGGCAGATGTGGGTTCAATGCGAGATTGAGTGTTAACGGTCTCCTTCAGCACAGCTTCGATGAAACTTTCTAGTTGATCGACCAAATCACATACATTGCGTCCGCAAAGCAGGAAGTGCTGCTCCGGCCATGTATGTTCCTCCTTTGTCATCTCGCTATACTCAAACTTGGCTGACTCTAGATCCTCTTTATGTTTTAAAACTTCTTCTAAGGCCTCGGCTAGCGTGGTGCCATCTTCGCTATTTTTTCCCTGCAATAAGTTTCGCAATTGTTCGATTTTTTGAGTTGAAAAATCTACCTCAATGCCGATTTCTTGATCTTCCGCTTGAAATGTAACCCCTGTATTCCCATGAATCACCTTTAATAGATCATATAGGCTGGGTAAGGACTTCTGATCGATATCTGCGGGCGTCTTTAACTTAATCTTCCCCGGATCATCCTGGTCCCAAATACCGGGCAGATAATTCTGCAAAAATTCAGCTAAATCTAGCAGAGCGTACCAGGATTGGGTCTGGAGCTGATTGCGCATTTCAATAACTTGATTTAATAATTTCCCCCGCTCCGCTTCTTTAAATTTAGAGGATTCATCTAAATTATCGATTTCAGTAGCATTTTGCTCAATTTCACCTCGATAGCCATCTTTTTGCAGATTCACTATTCGAGCCTTTGTCCGGTTGATCTCTCGCCAAGGTTGAATGACCCTCATATCTAAATAGGTGAGCAGGCGCAGCCTGCGATCTTCTTCTTCTATTTCGAGGAGCTGCGCCTCATCTAGTGATGTGTCTTCTTCATCCCCGTCAACGACAGGGAATTGGGGAGCGTGGACATACGTCTCACGGCGAGAAACCGGAATCAGGCCGGTAAACATCCGCCGCTGGACACCTTGATATCCGGTATACCTTACCGGCGAGAGCGGAATGCGTTCCTCGTCAGAGTTGACGCGCGGTGGCTGATCGAGGGGAATCCAAGCCTCATCGACAAAAGCGTATTCAACATAAGTATTCGCATCTATCGGATCGACCGGGGTTTTGAGCTGTGTACGGACCAAGCGGCGCATCACAAAGAAGACGTTTTCGCGCCGTCTGAAATCAAGAATCTTGTCTGGCAGGCTGGGAATCCGGCAGACAAGACTAGCAGCTAAAAGATAAAAGCGGCCGTGGGCCGACTGATAGAGGGTTAACTTCTTCGGGACGGGAAACGGGGGTTCACGAACGGGATCACTCAGCAAGGGGGTCCTTTGCGGCTCACGCCATGATTCCTCTTGAGCTCGCCACTCGTTAAAACGAGTCGGTGCCGTTTGCGCGATTTGCAGAAATTCCTGAATAAAGGTGTCGTTGTCAAAGCGCAAGATGGCCGGTTTAAAAAATGTTTCATCGGCCGCATCAATCCCCCAAAACGCCTCGCCAGTTGTCCAGCCCACTTCGGGTGCGCGTACGCGGGTGTGTAAGGCTACCATATGTTTCCTGCCCCTGGAGTATAGGTTGAGCTGACGGTCACATTGGTAATGTTTGTGTCAGATTTTACTACCCCACTAAAGGTGCTCATCGGCACGTTAACATTCATGGTACTGGCCGAGATATCGATCGTCGTCGCATTGATGCTCAGCACCATAGCCGCGTTGATATTAATCCCGGAGCTCCCCATCTCAATCCGATTCTCATTGGCATCACTGATTTCAATACTCGCCGGGCTGTCTTGGCACATGATGTGCTGCCCTCCCGGCGTGTCAATCGTAAACTGAACACCGCCACGTGTGTCGTCAAAGATAACCTTGATTCCGCTGCGAGAGGTAATCGAGCGAATATCATTGTTCTGACTCATAATCTCTGGTGGATTGTCAACCCCATTCCACAGTCCACCTAGCACGATTGGAAAGCGGGGGTCTCCCCCTTCAAAGGCGATCAAAACCTCATCATTGGGCTCGGGTATAAACCAGGTTCCTCGATTGACACCGGCCATGAGCGTGGAGACTCTGGCCCAAGTGTCATACGGGTTCCCATCTGGGTCTGTGGTCCAGGGAAGACGCACACTCACCCGTCCCAAGCTTTCAGGATCTTGCACATCTGTCACTAGCCCGATATAGACGCCGTAGAATCGCCCGCCCTGTCCAGCGGTTGGCATATCGTTTACCCACATATCCAATGGTGTGTTACCGTTTGAGAATGTCATACAAATCCCTTTTTTAGGTCGATTCGATCCCCGGCCGTTCAACCGTGAATTCAGCCACATAACCACCACCGTCTGTCTGACGGGTAAAGACGTGCTGAACCTCTGTCACAGTGTAGGGACCGCTAAAGAGGTCACCTAAGCCTTCTAGCGTCACCTGACGTCCAACTCTCAACCGAGCATCTCCCCATGCCCTCCCATGCCCTACCACAAACTGTCGTGCATGCTGGCGAAAAATTGCTTCCGCTGCAGCTTGTGCCTCAATAGTCGAAAAAGGAATGTGGCGGGCGATACGTTCATTGCGCTCACCAAAAGCCGACTTCAAGATCGCCGACCCGCTCTGGAACCCATTGAGCTCGCTTCCTAGACAGGCGTCGGTTGCCGTATAGCTCAGCCCTTCTTTGGCCTGTACATCCCAGCCGCTAACCACCACGCCGCTATACTGATGGGCTAAATCGGCCAGCACCTCAAACTCAAGCAACCCCACACCCAATACCAAGATATATTCATCGCTACTCAGGGTACGGCGTGATCGTTCTTGAACATGCAGTGTGCCGTCTTTGACCCATACCTCCGCATCGTTGCGACGGGCACGATCCCGGATAAAAGCCAAATCACTTTGATTGATCTGGGCGATAGTAGCCGGTCCATTGTCTACAATATCAATCTCAGCTTTTAAGCTATGGTCTCGAGCGATTTGCTCAAACATATCCCCATCGCTCATCTCCTCAAATACGCGCGTGCGGCGGCTCATGCGCAAATCCATCAGCCGATCCTCAGCCAAGATGGTGATTGAAGCGGGATCGGTCGCGCTGTATTGGGCTTCAATACCGCTGATGCGGCCGCTAAATACGGTCCCTTCCCCCTCATCGGTACCCATCGTGACCTGAATCTCTGTGCCGAAATCTAGCAGCTGACGATTGAGATAGGGATAGTTTTTCTCACCGTCCCCTTCCCAATTGCCGAAGCGAGCTTCGCATCGATAGAGGCCGGCCGTCGTCTCTTCAACGATAATTGATAGGAGCGCTGCACTTAACTCGGCTTGCATTGTTCCATCGATCTCAATTCCGGCGTCTGGGCTTATCATCCCGGTGGAGGCACTGATTTGAGGCATAGTTTCTCCTTTTAAATCTAGGGCGGATACAGCTTACCGGGCCGCTACCCGATAGCGGCGGCGCATAAATTTCTTGATGACCCGCTGAATATCTGTCGGTCGTGGACCAGTCGGTAGCTGTTTATCCGGCTCTACCGGTTTGGTTTTATTGGGAGTTGGTGGGGGGACGATGACTTCGAGCTCATTGATGATGACCGACATGTTTATTTCTCCATAGGTTTAATAAAAGCTATCGATTAAAAGTGATTTTTTCGCGTGCAAGAGCGGCCGCTCTTTCAGAAAGCTGGCCAGCGATATCAGAAACACTTGCTGCGGCCGGGTTAAACCCGGTCAAACTTTCGGCAGCTGCTGACAAACCGGAAACCGGGTCATAGCCTATTCCTTCACCAATGGCTGCTCCTAGCTGTCCCCCCACCTCCACGGCTGCGCTAAAATCAAGCAGCTGTCCCGGCGGCGGAAAACGGGGGTTTTCAATCCCATTGGCAGCGGCCGCCGCCTGCCAGTTGTCACCCTCTCCCGCCTTTTCGGCCGCTTCTTGGAAGGATTCGTTCTCTGATGCCGACGTAAACGGATTGGTGCCTACTCCTGTAGTTTTATTGCTATTTCTATCACCCGGCTTAAAAAAAATACCCTGCTGGCTTAATCCAAGAGAGACAGTCGCACGAAGAGGTATGCCATCTTCCGACCAAAGCTCAAGCGTCTCATCCATCGATTCGACAATTCCATCAAACCAAAACTTGCCCCACTTGAAGCGTACTCCAGGTGGTATATAGCGAGGCTTTTTCCCTTTTTTCTGCTTCTTCCCTTTATCAGACAATTTAGGCTGAATAAATTTATTGATCTCCTCAGTCATGGCTCGCACATCTTTGTAGCGCTGCTCACCCTCATTTCCATTTCCCGGTTTGCTCGAAGACCGAATCGGCATGGAAACATCAAGGACGAGCTCGAGGGTCATCTTGGTGCTGCCCCGGCCGACAAATTGAGCAGCAGCGTTTTTAGCTTGATCATTGCTTTGTACCTGGTTACTGTAAGTTACCCTTAAAGAGGCCGGATTAAACTGGACTACAAATTTGAGTCCATTATTTACTTCTTTGGCAATCCCTTGCTTATTCCAACTGATTTGAACAAGCTCTGCTTTGGTCAGCTGTCGCTGGGTTTCAAGAATCGGCTCTGCCATTAGCGTGTCTCCTTCTGGACTTGACCAGGTGATTCGACATCAAATCCCTCATAGACTAGAGTCATCTCTTCAATCGCTAATCCCCCTTCTCGGGCATTGAGGGTCGGAGTCCGCAGTTTTGTCGGCAAGCAGCCATAAACTTTGAACACCAGTTCCGGCTGCCGCTCATCCTTCCCGCCTGCGGTTTGACTCGACTGCAATGTGATACGCGCATCATAGCGCAATCCATGGCCTGTAGTTTTTATCACCTCCGAAAACCATTTCCACAGGCTAACATCACGGGTCATACCCCGTTTTAGGTTGAGCTGAGCGTATGTGACTGGTCCGGCCAGGTGAATTTGACGGGTATTATTTCCCCCTTCTTTTATTGTTTTTGGTTCCAAAGTGATCTCCAAGCCATCGACATCGCTAAAAGCCGCCTCATACAGCGGTTTTTTTTCTTCATTTGCCGCTTGTCCGGGCTGGCTACGATCAAAAAACTCTACTTTGAAGCTGAAAGTGTTGAGAAATGGGTCTTGCGCCATACCTTAGCCCTCCTGTACCGTCAGCATGCCGTCGGCTTCAATCAAGCGAATAGCAATGAAGACGAGCGGTTGAGAGGGGGCCACGCGAAGCTCAACAATGAAGTGCCCCTGACGGCGGCTCTCAGCCGTATTAAGCCCTTCGTCGACCGTAACGCGAAATGCATCTGAGGGGGTCGAGCCGGCGAAGGCACCTCGCTGAAAGAGATCTCCAAGTATGGCTTCCATACTCTGCCGAACTCGGTTACGAAATGCGGCCGAATGTGCGTCAAATAGGTAGAGACGACCCTCACGCAGCGCAATCCGGCGTAATAGAATGAACAAACGGCGCACACTTAAGGCGACCCACTCTTTGTTATCATTGAGTGTATGAGCCCCACTCACAATATAACCTCGAGGCGAAGGCTGAATCACATTGATCCCTTGTAAATAGAGATCATCTGCATCTGTCGGGTTAAGTGTCGACCCCAATCCCAATGTGTTCATTAAAACCCCATTTGCCGGAGCCACCCATGCCCCTCGACTCCGCGTGCGGCGAGCCATGAAACCACAAACCGCTCCATCCGGTGCTACGGAAAAGAGATTGCCATCCTCGTCACGCTCTACTAGATGAGGATAGTAGAGAGCTGCATAGCTAGATGTGTTCCCGTTCGTGTATTGGCCAAGCAAATCATTTTTATACTCCCACACATCCCTCGCCAGAAAGGCTTGCGGTGGAGAGAGAACGGCTATAAGATCGGCCCTGGCAGCCGCCATGTCAATCATCTTTTGGTGAACCTGCTGAAGCGACCGCTTGGGAAACGGGCCGGTCAATGTATGCCATACCCGCTCTACTTGGGACATTTGCTCAACAGGAATCGAAAACGCCGTCTGATTTTCATCTTCTTCAACTATTGACGGTTCATCTTCAATAGCCGGTTCGCCTTGAAACAACGCCTCCGGCTTAGCACATGGATCAGTTTCTTCCATCTCCTGTGGAAGAGACTGAGATACGGGAGGGGGTGGCTGAGCCATCATCCATCCCGGCTGGGTTACATCTGGCAAGGCGATCAGGCTGATCTCTTCGATTGGGATCAGGCTATGCAGTCCCTCTAACGATAGTTCCTGTTGATAGATGCGATCAAAGGCATCCTCAAGCAGCGTTTCTCGTGAAGATCGGCGCAGGAAAGGATCCATGAATATCTCCTCTAAATGCTTTCCCCACCGTTCTGCTGTCAGGTAGAAGGTGCTCGCATCTTTAGGAAATAGGCCGTCACGCACGATTGCACTTTCTAGAGAAGGGGTCGGGAAAGGGATGCGCCACTGATCTTCAAGGGCTTCTATACCCAACGGAATCAAGGTTGCGTCAGCTTGATAAACGGAGGCAGAAAATGGAAAATCGAGTTCAAATGCCTCTGTTTGAAGCTTAGCCCCCAACGTGCTATCCGGTAGGTGGGATAGACCAGCTGACTTCTGATAGAAGATTTCATCCCGACTGAGATAGCCGATAAAACGCGAGTGTGAAACGTGCAAACCTAGTCTAGATAGCGTTTTCGGAACATCGTCCCCAGATCGAGAACTTAGCGCAAATCCGATCTTGCGCACTCGTACAATCTCTACCTCCTCCTCAGAAAGATCCTTTGCTTGCCAACCGGTCTTTAACTTAACGGAAAGTCTCCAAATCTCCTTTTTAGAAGTTGGAAAAAGATTTACCTGGTCGATCAGAAGCCAGTAAGGCTCTTTAGGTGGGAAAGTCTCAGCTCGCAGCCAATCACCGGGCTGCAAACCGCTCAGCTTCTGAGCAAACGCTGCGGAAAGGTTAACCCCACCCACATTGTCTCGAGCTAAAGTCAGCTTCTCACCCACATATTTAAGCTGGTTAAATGGCAAGTCTACTTTCCCACCGCTTGGTTGAATCCAGCAGCAGCTGTCAATTTCCAACCCTTCGGTTGGAAGGAGATGCGGTAAGGTCGAAAACCAATAAGCTCGTCCTTCGATGACCTGGATTTGGGAACTGCGGCTAGATTGATTTGATTGGCTTACGCGATCGATCGCCAAGTAGGCGATACACCTGCTACCTTCGATGATTAGCATCTCTCCGGGCTGGAGAAGATCATATTGAGATGTCTCGATTTTAAGCGAAACTCGGTTCTGTAACCGACAGATGCGTTGTGTGCTGCGAACAGGTGTAAAGGTGATCTCGCCCAGTACCGCAAATCGATCCGACCAGCTTCCCATGCTGCGTGCGTCAACCTCGGCCGGTAGATAGCCGCTGGCATGCTCCCTCAAAACACCTGCCAAAGGAAAGCGATTGGTATCCCCTTCAGCAGCCACCCTTACAACCCAACAACGTTGTCCACCTTGAGCAAAGAAATCGCGTACCGTTGGCGCAAGCTGAGTCGTTTGCCAGCGGCTCTGGCCCGCATCCCAGGCGAGCTTCTGCTGCCTGCCAAAGATGCGGTAAAACTGATTGACCTCTTCGATTAGCACCGGAATATGACGCGGACCTCGCGGCGCAAAGCCGACAAATCCGACAATATCCATGCGTGGTAGGTTTGTGGCTGTCCGATTTTCATATGTAAATTGGATACCGGGCAGCGGTCGTAGGGGTTTAATCACGCCGATTGATCCTTTACAGTTTACTTAATATCTACCCGCTCGGCGGCCAAGACCAGCTCTTCGATGGCGACATCCGTCCCCTTTCCATTGAAACTGGGGGCGGTGTACTTGATCGGAACAGCGTTGGACAGTTCCCATTCCATCACGACATCGGTGCGGGCTTCATTTTGAAGCTGAATCACCACCGTGCGACCGGCATCTTGAGCCCCTTTGCGCACCGTATCAAGCCACTCATATAGGTTTAGCACCCCGAGTACTCCCCGCTTCAAGGTGACATCACTCACTTTATGCATGCCAATTACTTTGATGGGGGCATTCTCTTTGTGATTCCCTGGCCGATACTCCTGAACAGTGACCTCAACTCCCAGGCCGCTGACCTCTTGGAATCCGGCTTCAGGCGCATTAGCATCTTCATTGCCCAGCTTAACGAGAAAGTTAAAGGCGCTATATGGGCGATCTTTGCGTTCCTTTGCCATGGTTTAATCTCCTAAAATTGTTTTATTGGTTGCTATCAGCGGTCCATTGACCGATACGGAAGATGACAAACTCGGCCGGATAAAGCGGCGCTACCCCGATTAGGCAGATCATGCGCCCGTTGTCGAGGTCATTTTGAGTCATCGTACTCCGATCACAGCGCACAAAGTAGGCAGATTCAGGTTCGCCACCCGCTAGTCGATCGGAGACCCATTCGTTATAGAGAAAATTATCAACCGCACGGCGCACATTCGACCACAGCGTTTCTCCGTTTGGTTCAAAGACGGCCCACTGCGTGGCTAACTCTATTGACCTCTCAAGATAGGCGAAGTAGCGGCGAATATTGAGATATTTCCACTCCGGATCAGAGCTGATAGTTCGAGCACCCCAAATACGGATCCCGCGCCCTTCAAAGGCACGGATGCAGTTGATACCCAACGGATTCAAGACATCCTGCTGCGCCTTATTGAGCATCACCTCCAATCCGATCGCCCCCCTCACCACCGCATTGGCCGGAGCTTTGTGAACCCCAACTTCAACATCGGTGCGGGCATATATCCCTGCCATAAATCCGCTTGGAGGAACCGACAGCTCCGTATTGCTGATCGGATCGATGATGCGCACCCATGGGTAGTAAACTGCGCCATACTTGCTGTCCATGAACGCTCGATAATTGCGCACTTGTCCCAGCGATTGATTATTTTGGCTGTCTAAAACGGCCACGCGATAGTGCATCTTGGCACAGTGGTTGAGGAGATGCTGATTGATTTGGCTGATTGATACATCTAGAGCAGGATCACTTCCCTTTACATAGGTGGCGCCCGGAGCTGCCAAAATGGAAATATCTTCTAAATCCTCAAAACTCTTGAGGCCAGATTTTACTTTGCTGTTATCATCACCTTTGCCCTCATACTCTGCGGATTCAGGTCTTTTTCCATCACCTCCGTGACTTAACATAAATGATTGCAGTGTCATTTTGGGAGCTATATCACCTTCTTCATTTACATCAAAGGCAGAACGCCCTATCAAGTAGCCAGCCAATTCATAATCTGGCGGAAGATCTGTCTGGTCATTGACCTTTCTTAGCACAAGCGGAGTTTCTAACGCCTGCATGCGATTTGCTATATCTAAGGCAAAGAGTCCATTAAAGCTATCGTTGAGCCGCCCTTTATCTGATGAAACTGTTAGGTTCTCCCACTGCATCGGTTGGGCATATTTACCGGGCAAAGTCACTTCAACAGAGAGGTTGAGAGGTAGAACTTGGCTATACTTAGCGAGATCAGCAATCGGGATATCATTGCCGCTTTTTTCAAATAACCATTGACCGCCAGTTTTGTTGGCGTGGCATAGATCAGCACGCCCATTATGTACGACCACAACGAGATCGCCATGCCGGACCTGTCTTGCCTCTTTATTTCCATCTGCCTTCCATTGAAAGACATTTGCGCCGAGTCGACTGCGGACAGTGGCCAGCATATCCCCCGCTGCGCCGGGGAAACGGGCACTTAGGCGAGCTTTTGCATCCCGCTCGGCAGCGCGGAAGCCATATTGAGCATACTCTGATGCCTCTTCCACAGCGGTGGTGATATCGGCATTATTGATAACATCTTCTGCAGAGGACCACAATGAGTATGCCTTCTTAACTACATCTACAGGGTCAGCGCCTGGATTAAAGGGGTAATTTGGCACGGTAAACGCTAGTTTGTCCACGTTTAAAACATCGGATTTGCCTTTTAGGTTGTCGAGTTGCCCCTTTAAAACATTGTATTTGGCTTCTACATCTAAATCTGAGGGGATGTCATTTTCCTCAGCCCCCCCTTTACTTTCTCCATTATTTACCGCCCCACTAAGTTGTTGTAGCAAGTCATCAAAGGCAGTAGTCTCTTGATTCGTTAGTCCCGCATTACGCACCAACATTGCCTGAGTGAAGACATCGTCGAGGTCAGAAAGTTTGGTTTCAACAGCCGCTTTCTCAGCGACATCTTGAACAAAATTATCCTTCCATTCCACCAATTTCTCCTTGACATCATCTACTTCAAAATCGATATTTGGCGGATTGGCTTCGGCGGCTGAAGGTGAAGCTCTTATTACCTCCGCAGCAGCTCCTCGAAGCGCCTCTCTGGCAGCCTCTTTTGTATTCGGATTAAGAACGAGCTCAAGCCCTTCTTTCGCACGCTCCAAAGCGGTGATAGTCTCTGCTGAGGCCTTTTTTGCCAAGGCCAATGTCTCTGCGTTGATAGGAGCGCTTGCCGGGATCAATGTGGTTGCTATTCCCTCTTCTTGATCATCTTTCGTATATGTGCGGGCTACATAGAGGCGGGAACCACCGTTGTCAAAAAATGCACGCACCGCATGGGCCATGAAATTTGGCACTTCTTGTTCACCATACATCAGCGGATCTAATCCGCCGTATATGCGCTCAAACTGATTAAAGCTAGTCAACAACTCTGGCACACCATTTATGGGACCAAAGCGGGTCGGGCCAATAAAGCCGGTTGTGCTGGTACCAACACCCTCAATCGACTTGGCACGAAAACTCGTCTCTTCAACGTATACTCCTGGGGCAAGATATTCCGGCATGCCGGTTTACTCCTTTATTGGGTTCTTAATTCAGCCATCATCCTTTTTTGGAGGCTTGATTCGAAGATAATTTCCCCCCTCATTCTGTTCGTTAAAGGGAGTGTGCAGCACATGCGGCTGCTCGAACTTAAGTTCAAAAGTAAGCATGTTGGGTTCATCTGGGAAAACGAATTCATTGGCTTGTGCATCCCATTCACACATAATGCGGGCCTGGCTCTGTTTTAAAATAGAGGCGTAATTCGGGAACTTTGATATTGAACCATCAACCTTCATTTCTAATCTGGTTGGAAGCGGCTCTTGGGCTTGAATCGCGGGGTCATAAAATACCTGCAAGGTTAGCCCGAACGTCTGCGCCCGCAGCGGCTTCTTGACTGTAGGTTTAGACAAGGCCGGATAGGAAAGCGGCATCTTTAGACGCCCATTTTGATCAGCCATCCCGTATGAAACGACCTCAACTTCCCTCAATGCCGGATTCTGTGGGTCAACGGTGTAATCAAAAACATGTTCAGTACTTGAAGTTTTCACAAGCGCGAAGCGAGCTGGTGGAGGATCATCTAGTGCATTTCCCACCACCAGATCACCTTCAATTATGGCCATGCCTTCCGGTGCCGGTCGGTTTACACTTGAGAAAAGATAGACACCCCGGTTGTCTTCAAATCCGTCTGGCCAATCAAGATCATCACCTCGATAAATCCCCTTGTGAGGTATACCGGTCTTAAAGACGATTGGAAGATAATCCCCGACCAAATCTCGCACTTCAATAAGGGCATCAAACCGGCTAAGGTTGGGTTCGACATGATCTTCCGTCACTCTTTCTTCCGGATGTAGGCCGAAGAAGACGATAACACCGCTTTGATTGGATCGGCCTATGACCGGCCTTCCGACCAGATCTCCATCGGCATTGAGGCGTTGAGCGATGACATGTAGATCGTTGGCCGGCCGATTAATGGCCGCATCCCAAAAGCGGACGCCCAAGGTTGTGTAGGTATTAAGCCGTTCTAAAATCGCCACCTTCATATGCCAGCACCCTCCAAAATCCCTATATCGGTCACGCGCGCCTGCACATCTCCTCTACCGGCGACCTCGCGTCGTGATTGGATAAGCACCGCTCGAGCCAGGTAAGGTACTGAAATCTGATACGCTTTTTGTCCATCGCTCAACCGCTCCCACAGGGTCAGCAGATCTTCCAGCCTCATCTCGCTGATAACGAGATCAACCGCTTCATCTGCTTCAAAACAGTTAGGGTACTTTTGATTGAGAATTCTGGCCGGAATCGTGGGATAATCTTCCAGGGTGCGCATCATCCATCCGAGTAAAATATTTTGAGTTTGGGGATTATCTCCCCAGGCGGTTAAAAGCAGATGGAGGTCAAGTGGCAGTATTGTTCGTTCTCTGTGTCCATTAGGCATTATCCGACCGGGAGGTGTGCGATGGGACAAATTTGGCAATGCACGATATGGGAAGACTGTCACCCCCGTTTTGACAAGCTCATGCTTAACAAATTCAGTCGCATTATAAACCGCAAAATTGACCTTCAAATTTCCCAAATGAAGATACGGTGCGTCCTCAGTGTATGCGCTTTCTAGAAGATGGAGGATTCCATCACTCACAGCCGCGATAGCCCGTTCGTCCGCCATAAGACCTCTCACCTCAGATTTTGATCCAATAATAATAAAGCAGGTGGATGTCTTCTCACCGTCTGCTGTGTGCCTCTTGACCGTCAGGTTACAAGATGCGGAAACTTTTCAAGATTGGATTTCTGACATGACCCCCGAGATTTGCCCGAAAGAAATAAGAGGATCCGTTACAATACTCAAATTGGACCGGTGGGGGCATTCCTTCATCTTTCATGCGCGAGGTTTGGGCGCCAAACAACCACGAAACTGTTGGCGAATTCGGCCTTGCAAAGTAGGGGCTGGAAAAATGTGAACTGACCTGAGAGAGGTGGACGTTGAGATAGGAAAGACACAAGATAACCTTGAAAGTAGAAAACTGTCAAAGCCCCGAAAAAAACTCCGATGCAAAC
>JAAUYD010076556.1_pt1 | contig 20059 bp, 16 predicted proteins | sample 7278101 | NCBI WGS metagenome assembly JAAUYD01 (sample SAMN14350128, study PRJNA611818) | marine sediment metagenome | isolation source: surface marine sediment (0.6m) | place: French Polynesia: Moorea | collected 2018-08
GATCGATATTGCCCATCCAGACGACCGGGAAAAGCTGGTCGAGCAGGCCAAGAAAAAGAAGATTCTGTTTGCTGATCAGATATTTCTATCTAAAAGCGCACGGCTATATCCCATGGAAATTACAACCGAAAGGATTTTGCGGGATGGGTTGAGGGTGCGTTTTAGGGCCATCAAACCCTCTGATGAAGAAGCCATGCGCCGTCTTTTCTACCGTTTTTCCCATGAAACCGTCTACCGTCGCTTTTTATATCCCATTTCCACCATGCCACATAAAAAAATGCAGGAATACGTAAATATTGACTACAGCCATGTCATGTCTGTGGTTGCCCTTACCGGTGAGCCCGATCAAAACACTATAATAGCAGAAGCCCGATTTGTCAGAGACGAACAAAGCTTATTCGGCGATTTGGCTTTTGTTGTCGATGAAAAATACCATGGTCAAGGGATCGCAACGGCTCTATATGAAATGCTGATACCGCTGGCAATCGAACGTGGCTTGAAAGGATTTACCGCTGAGGTACTGGAGGCAAACAAAAAGATGATGAATATTTTTGAAAATGGCGATTTACCGGTTAACGTCCGGGTGAAAAATGGTTTGTATGAATTGACCATACCCTTTGCAGAACATCAGTTCCAGGCAGTGTAAGAGAATATTTGGTCGATTTTTCGAACTGTTTAAATTTTTACGGTAACCACCGGGCAGGGAGCATGCAAGATGACGTACTGGGCCGTTGATCCGAATAATAATTTGCCAACTTTGGATTTTTTTTCTATCCCGAGAAATATTTGATCGATGTCCTGATCTTCAGAGAATTTTACCAGCTGCTCGCCCGTAGTCAGGTCGGTCAGAAGCAATTGTACCTCATATAGTGCTGCATCTTCACCTAAAATTTCGTTTATCTCATCTTCGAGATTTAGCTCCATCTGCTTAACTTTAGAATGCTTCAAAGGCTCAATACGGACAATAGCGTTAACGACTTCCAGTTTTGCATTCCAGACTTCGGCATGCTCTTTAGCTACCTTTAGGGCTTGTTTGGCCTCAGCGGTTCCGTTATAACATACCAAAAACTTCATCGCGACCTCCCGCAGATGTTGAAAATCAGTAAATACCTGAATCTCATATGAATATTAATCATACAGTTTAATAATTTTTGAAAACAATAAAATGTAAAGTTGTTAACAGCTTCCAAGATTTCTAATTGTTAAAACTGAGGGTTTTTGCAAATACTAATATCTTAATCAGCAAGGCCTGTGGTTGTCAATTGAAATGCTACGCTACTGGTTAGGTCGTCAGGAAATATATAGCCAGAAACAAAAAAAAATTCCGAAACCATGCTTGATTGTGATGGTTTCGTTTAAAAACGGTTTACGGTTTAGAAAATCGAAAGAGAATTTTATCGAAATACCCAATTTTACCGTCATTGATTTCGATTCCTTCGGCTTTAAGCATTTTAATTTTTCTCTGAATTGAGCTTCCGGATGTCTTTCCTTGAAATCCTCCCATCCGACCGGATGAGGCAACGACCCGATGTCACGGCACTTCAGGCGCATAGGGATTTCTCTTCATGGCCTGACCCACACCCCGGTAGGCTTTGGTACCCAGCCCATGGGCAATTTCTTTATAGGTTGTAACACGGCCTTCAGGTACTTTTCGTAAAAGATCATAGGCCTTTTCGGCAAATGTTCTCATCTCTCTACCTCACTTTAATTGATTTTTAGGTGTCGTTGATATCTATAAACTAAGATTGGACGCCTAAGTCAAGCATTTGTATCGTTTTTAGTGATACTTTTTTTTCAATCATTTCTGTATTATAATCAATGCACTGTTTAGATGTCACAAAATTGCTAAAGAAGAGATGCAAAGCGGAAATTGGCGATTTGAAAGCGATAAATAACAATGACGAATACATCTTTGAAATCGATAATCAATGGCTTGTTGAATAGGACCACCACTCCGTCGAAGTCCGATCCGGATAAAGTGAACGCCAAAAGCTTTGCGGATAAACAAAAGGCTGAAGGGGCCGTTGACCGAAGGGATATCGGGCTGGGAGAAGTCCCAATAGAAAAAATTGTGGGAAGCGTCGGCCGTTACCATGACTTTGACAGCCAGTTTCGGTTAAAAAAAGACCACGAATCCAGCAAATTTAGACGAATCAGGCAATCCATGGAGATGAACAACGAGCTTCCTCCGGTTGATTTATATAAAATCAAGGATGAATACTATGTTTTAGATGGAAATCACCGTGTCGCTGCCGCCAGGCAGTTGCAGCGGGAAACCATTGCGGCCCATATCGTGGAATACCTTCCCTCTAGACAAACGCTGCAAAACATTCTTTATCGTGAGAAAACAAATTTTGAATTGAATACCGGTCTTTCCAACAAATTAGAGCTGACCGAGGTCGGCCAATTCAGTTGGTTGCTGGAACAGATAAAAGAACATCAAACTGCTCTGGGTCAACTGACGGCGTCCCAACCATCATTAGAAGCCGCCGCCGAAGATTGGTTCAATACGGTTTACAAGCCTTTGGTAGATATTATTAAGCATGGTGGACTTCATAAGGCGTTTCCAAAACGCACCCTGGCTGACTTGTATGTATATATTTCCTATCATCAGTGGCACAAGGGAAGAGAAGAGCGAAAGTACGGGGGTAAGCTAAATGAACTGATTGCCGACAGCATGGAAAAATTTCGTGTAAAAGTTTTGGAACAGTCCGAACATCCGTTTCCGGAAAAGAAACAGGTAACAACAGCCTTTATCATGATCAGTGTATCACCCGAATTGGAGCAGGAAATTGTCGAAACGCTCTATGCCTACGCAGAAGTAAAAGAACTCCACTATGTCCCGGTTGATTTTGATATCATTGCCAAAGTTGTTTTGGAGCGAGATCTGCTTTCCTCGGAATCTGAAATCGTCCGACAATTCGTTCAAAAAAAGGTTAGGTGCATTCCGGGGGTCACCTGGACCCAAACCATTATTACACTGGCATCTAAAATAAAAACCGAGTAATACTTTTATTTCTGTTTATCATCCGGCCAATATATTATTATCACGGTAGCTCCAACTTGCAACGACCGCCTGTCCTTCAGACAGCCCCTTTCCAAACCCCATGCCTTCCCGGGTCATGTGGACGGTGAGGAGCATATTGGTTTCCTCTAATAAAACCGTGAACTCACTGAAATCGCCTTGGTAAAACACCTCCCTTACCGTACCGTTGAACGAGGCGTATTCTGTCGGATCCAACGGCCTGCCCTCTGCTTCTATGGATCTGATGTTAATCAACTCGGGGTGGATCGAAAACCCTGCAATGTCCTCCTTGCGAATATCTTCGGGCTCGGATCCGAAAATTCGTAAATTATCTGCTGTTTCAAGTTCGATCTTACAATCTTTGGTGGAAACAACTTTGCCGGCAAATATGTTGGAGGCACCCATAAACGAAGCCACAAATGTCGTTTTAGGACGTTCATATATCTCATCGGGAGTACCGATTTGCAGGAACCGTCCCTCATTCATCACACCGATTCTGTCCGAAACACTGAGGGCCTCTTTTTGGTCGTGGGTGACATTCAAAAAGGTTGTGCCCACTTCGCGTTGAATTCGTTTTAATTCAATTTGCATCTCCTTTCTCAGTTTGCGGTCCAAAGCGGCCAGCGGCTCATCCAACAGAAGAATCATGGGTTCCAAAACCAAAGACCGTGCCAGTGCGACGCGCTGACGTTGACCGCCACTAAGTTGATCCGGATAGCGGTCTTCCATTCCCTCCAAATTGACTAACTTTATCTTTTCAGTCACCCTTTGCTTAATTTCGTTTTTAGAAATTTTTCTCTCCACCAGACCAAAGGCGATATTATCAAACACCTTCATGTGAGGAAAAAGCGCATGGGTTTGAAACACGGTGCTGCAATCTCTAGCATATGGTGGAAGATCGTTTACAAGTTCTCCGCCGATGTAGACATCGCCTTGGTCCATACTTTCTAAGCCGGCAACAAGTCTGAGCAATGTAGACTTGCCGCAGCCGCTCGGGCCTAAGAATGAAAAAATTTCACCCTTTGTGATTTCCAGGCTAACATGATCGACCGCGGTAACACCTGGATATTGTTTGACGACGTTTCTAATATCCAAGCAAAGATCGCCTTGTTTTACCTCGTTCTCACTATTTGATTCATTCATTCTCTTTCTCTCCATATCAAATGGCGGTAAGGTCCAGAAAAAAAATTTATTATTTTCTTCGTTGCGTATAGTACATGGTAACTTGCGCCAGAATGGTTACGAGGACAAAAAGCGTGCCGATGGTATTGAGCACAGGTGTTGCACCGAAACGGAGTTGTGAAAAGACATAAATTGGCAATGTCGTTGTGCCGATTCCGGCCACAAAATAAGTAACCACAAAGTCATCAAATGACCACGGAAAAATCAACATGGCAGAAGCTGCGATGGCAGGCATCAGTTGGGGACCCGTGACTCTGATAAAGGTGCGGATCCGGGTGGCGCCCAGGTCCATGGCTGCCTCTTCCCAAGACCAGTCAATTCGCTGCATCCTTCCAAGAATAACAAATACTGCCAATGGCGAGCTAAATACGATATGTGCGATGATAATACTTGGAAATCCAAGCGGAATATGGATAAAGCGGGTATAAAAAACCAACAACGCAGCCCCGGTTACAACGGCGGGAAATACGATTGGCAGCAGAATCGAGGTTCGCAAGAACTGCTTACCTTTAAAGTGCAGTTTGAACAGCCCGTAGGCAGTAATTGTACCAATCACAGACGAGACCACCACAGTGACACTTGCGATAATAAGGCTTCTTATGAGTGCACTACTGACGGCCTCATTGGAAAAGAGCTCACCATACCATCTCGGGGTAAACTCATCCCATTTGACACCAAATTTATTCGTGCTGAAGGAGAATAAGATAATCACAAAGACTGGCGCCCACAGAAATATGTATACGAAACCACTCAGAATGCCTAAAATTTTGGGTCCTATGGCGCTTTGTCTCATAGCATCCTCTCCATTGATTCCCCGCCGCCATATTTAATGGCCAGGTACAGGATTAAAATCAAAGTCGCTGCCAAAAAAACGGCAAGACTGGCGCCTTCCGGAATGTTGCCGGCGACGGTGAACTTTTGGGCCACCAGACTTCCGGCCATCATAATCTTGCCTCCGCCAAGAATATGCGGAACGAGCCACTCTCCCACTGTCGGAATGAATACAAAAATAGACCCTGCCAGCAAGCCGCCCTTTGTTAGCGGTAAGGTTACCCGGAAAAACCTCCGAACAGGTTTTGATCCCAGGTCGGAAGCCGCCTCCAGCACGGACGGGTCAAGACCTTCCAAAGATGCATGTACCGGTAGAATCATAAATGGAAGCCAGGCGTAGACCAGCCCCATGGTAACGGCAAAGGGCGTGTAGAGCATCTTAAGCGGCGCATCTATAATGCCCATACCCAATAAAGCACTATTAATAATACCGGTGCTGCCGGTGATAGTCTTTAAGGCATAAAGTCGTATGAGATAAGATGCCCAGGAAGGAACAATGACAAGGAAGATGAGGAGTGATTTCCATCGGCCGCCGTATATGGCGATAAAATAGGCGACCGGAAAACCAATCAGGATACAGAAAACATTGGTTTGCAGGGCCAGATAAATAGACCTGATAAAAATCTTGCCGTATCCACCACCGACAATAGATTTGTAATTATCAAGGGTGAAGGTATAAATAATCTGGCCCATATCGCCAGATTTTAAGAAAGAGAAAAAAAATATGATCAAAAGCGGTGCAAACACAAATACGGTGACAATTAGGATGATGGGACTTAAATAGGCAGTTATCTCCAACAAAAGCTTTCGCTTTTCTCTTTTGACGGTTTCCGAGGACGCAACAGTGTCTGTTAAATTCATGTACGCTTCCTCTCAATTGATAGGGGTTCAGAGGTGCCGGGTTCACGGTTAAGATAACCAGACGTCGCTTTGCTCGTTGCAGGCCCAATCACTGAATCCTGAAACGCTTTGCATTAATTCGGTCAGATAGAACCAAACCTCCATGATTTAATACCTAAATTTTGCAGGATTCAGGTAGTACCCGGTTTATTTCTTGTCTTGGACAAAAAAATTGGACACAGATTTTCGCAGATTTTCACTGATCGTTATAATTGTTATAGATTTGAAAATACTCATAATCTGTGTCTATCTGTGTCCAACAAAAAAAATGCCTCCATGCTTCATTTCCGGACTATTGCTTCAGCTCCTGCCAGATCTGTTGCCGTAACTTGAGCCCTTTACCCTTTAGATATCTAAGGTCGGGTTCATCACATTTTTCCAAATATTCCTTGGTCATAACGAATCCGGGCCAGGCTTTCATTTCCGGCGACACCAGCTCCATAACATGTTTGTGAACCGGCGGATAACCGATCCACTCACAGTGCATGGCATTGACTTTGGTTCTGAAAAGATAATTTAAAAATAAATGTGCTGTGGCCGGATTTTTGGATCCCTTCGGGATAAATTCGGTATTCGTTCCCCACAAAGATCCTTCTTTGGGCAGCGCCGCCCGCATCTCCGGTTTATCTCTTGAGAGTAACCAACCGTCCCCGGTCCACAGCTGGGATATCCAGGCCTCTTCCTCCACTAGAAGTCGTCGGGGCCATGAATCATATGCCATTACCAGGGGTTTTTGCTTTAACAAAAGCTCCTTGGCCTTATTCAATTCGGCTTCATTATCCGAGGTCCAGGAGTAGCCGAGATATTTTAAGGCCGCTCCGATCGTATCATAGAAACTGTCGATCATGGTGATCTTGCCGGCATATTTTTTTTTATCAAACAACATTCCCCAGGAATTGGCCATGGGATCATTGGGGTCGACGAATTTTGAGTTGTAGGTAAAGGTTACCATGTAAAGGGCACTGGGGACGTGATGCTGGTTGCCCGGATCAAATTTGGACGTTTTAAAATCATCCATCATATAAGCATTAACATTGGGGAGCCATTTGTAGTTTATTTTCTGAAGCAATCCCAGAGGCATCATTTTCATAACGTTGTTGGGACCCGTGCCGAGCACCAGATCGTAAGGCGTTTTGGGATTTAGCTTAAATTTGGTCATCATCTCGTCGGTGCTGGCAAAATGATCACGTGTAATCTTGATACCAAATTCTTTTTCAAAATCACTAAAAAGCTTTTCTGGATACCACTCCGCCCAGTCATATATCGCCAATTTGCCGCTTTCTTTTTTAACCTGATCCATGCAATCCTGTGGCACCGGATGATCCTTGTATTTGCTATCCGCCAGGGCATAGGAGAAAGCCCCCATCACAAACAACACCGCCAAACATAAGACCAGACCACTTTTTACCAGATGTTTCCTTTGCATTGGAATAATCTCCTTTTTGTTAAGGTTTAAGCCATTAACCTGAGAAGTTTTTCGAACACCTCCTTTCATACGACTGGACTTTAACTCAATTGGGTAATTGAACTAATCCGCCGCCGGCGGATTACTTGTTTGCCAAATTTTTTGCTGCTCGTTCCAGCACCTCTTCCATCGCCAATTTTACTTCTGCAGGAAGTGGTTCGGGGTGATGGGTTTTTAGCAGGTGTTGAACTTTTTCCCGCTGTACGGTCTCCAACGATTTCCCGCCGTCAAGTGACCAGTTCTGATAATCACGGCGGTCGAAAAGTTTTGGATACCATATCTTTTTGAAGTTTTGCAAGGTATGTTCATGGTCGGTAAAATTTCCTCCCGGTCCGACGGCATCGATGACCTCCACCGCCAGACTATGGGCGTCAATAAACGGCAGGTTTTTAAAATGTCGAACCTGATCAATAATCTCGTCGCAGAACAGAATCATTTCCAAAGAAGATGACATGCCGGATTCCAGGTAGCCCACATCGTGGATTAGACTGCTGCCGGCTAAGCCGATTTGAAAAATAGAAAGGGCGGCTTCGGCTGCAGCTTGCATATCGATGGTTTTCGACTCTGAATACCCTCCGTAATTAAAATCCGGAAGATTGTAAAAGGCGGCCAATTCCCTCACCATGATGTAATTTTGGTAGGCATCCGGCCCACCATAGGAACAGACGGAGGTACTCATATCCAGCGGACCGCTGCAGCCACCGTAAATTATCGGCGCACCTTTTTGAGCCTGCTGGGCGATGACGAGCCCGCTTAAAAATTCAGCATTCGTAACCACCAGGGCGCCGGCAGCTGTCACCGGTACGGTGCCGCCCATCATAGTGCCGGCGGCATAGGTTACCGGAATCCCTTTACGCGCACAAAAGATAAGTTTCTCCATAGATGTGCGAGGATGGCACAAGGGACTAATGGGCTCAGCATACTGCACAATGAATGGCTTTCTGCGAAACTCTTCGGGGTCACCACCACGCACTGCCACCGCCATTTCATAAATGTCTTCGATGCCCGCGCGTCCCCAGGTAGTGTATAATATAGGCTTGGTTGTGTTCACACAGATACGGAAAAAATTATGTCGATCTGAAATTTCAGCAGGGACTTCTTCCTTGGACACACTGCCCATACTTCCCACAAAATCAATATTGTTAAGGGCATCGCTCAGACGCACAGCACAGTCTACATCTTCTCCCCGGGTCGGCCGCCGCTCACCGGTGTAGCAATCGATGACAAACGGGGTATCCGTACCGGTTCCGAAGTAGCAGTTGCGCCCTTCTAGATACAAGGCCGGATGACCGGTGCGATCATAAATGGTAATTCGGTGCGGCGCGGTCCGCAGTGCTTCATCGACCAAATGGGAAGGAATTTTGACCTGGGATGGATTGCGCACATCGGCACCGGCGGCCGCCAGCAACTCAACTGCTTCGGGCAGACGGACATCCACCCCGGTCCGTTCCAAAACCTCAAGAGACGCAAGGTGAATCTGCTTTAGCTGGTCTGATGATAAAAGCTTAATTTGGGGATTAATGATAGGTGCATACCCGTGGTCTCGTTTCATATTGTTCATATTTGATTCTCTCTTTCTGCCCTCGACTCATGAGAACGGGTTACTAAATCAGACAGTGAATGGAGCGTAATGCGGTTGCATTATAAAAAGGAAAGCTCTTTGCCTACCTCCTGGCCCTAAACGCTGCGCTAAATTGCTTTCCGCATTCAAAGATTGTGTTCAGCCGTTCGGATAATTCGATTTATCTCATCAGCCACTTTTTCGTCAAGGGGCTTGGGGTTATAAAGTTATGATCTTATCCTTGTCGGGAATCGACACCCATATAGGATGCCGTCATGCCCGGCCATATTGATGCCGTTGAAAAAGAATCATTAATCACAGGGGGATCGCAATGCAATTTGCTAGGATGGATTGAGAAATGATTAAAAAAGGACCTCGTCATTTCATCGTCAATCGGCTATTGAGGCGGTCTAATGCTGGATATCGTATCCTACACCTGCTAGGATTGTATGAAGTCCGCCGATTTAACGCCTTTTCGTTTACGATCCACCAAGACGCCGTCAAGCCAATCCGGATCCATTTCCGGTACGGAAGAAAGTAAAAGATCTGTGTAATCATGGTGTGGCGGTGTCAGAACATCTTTCTTTACGCCCTGTTCGACAATTCGGCCCTGTAGCATAACAACAATCTCATCTGAGATGGCCTTGACCGTTGCAAGGTCGTGAGTGATAAAAAGATACGAAACGCTCAGTTCATTTTGTAAATCCTGCAGCAGTTCGAGAATCCCTTCGGCCACCAACTGGTCCAGCGCCGATGTCACCTCATCGCAGATAATCAAATTGGGCTTGGCGGCCAGCGCCCGGGCGATACAGATGCGTTGTTTCTCTCCCCCTGACAGTTCACCGGGATAGCGCTCGATATAACGACCCGGCAATTCAATCATATCCAGCAACTCCAATACCCGCTTTTCTATTTCTTTGCCCCTCATTTGAAAATAGAAAGACAGCGGGCGTCCGATGACCTTCCGGACCTTGTGCCTGGGATTGAGGGCTGTATCCGGCATTTGGTAAATCATTTGGGCTTGCCTGAGACTTTCACGATCACGGGATTTTAATGCTGGCGGCAGCTCTTTGCCCTCGAAAATAACTTTACCCTGAAGCGGCGGCAGTAATCCGGTTACCACCCGGGCCAGCGTACTCTTGCCGCTGCCGGATTCACCCACCAGGGCAACGGTTCGACCGCGTCTGATTTTAAGGTTGATATCTTCAAGCACCTTTTCGGTTTCTTTTCCGCTGTAGCTGGCCGACACATTTTCGACTTCTAGAATAACGTCCTCCTCCGAAATGGAAAGATCTTTATGTTCCGTGAGGGTGCGCACGGAGAGCAATGCTTTGGTATAATCTTCTTTGGGATTGTCCAGCATCTCTCGGGCATTATTTTCTTCGACTAACTCACCGTGTCTGAGCACCATAATACGGTCGGCCAATTGTGCCACCACCGCCAGGTCGTGGGTGATGTAAAGGGCCGCGGTATTGAATTCCCTGGTTATTTTCTTGATGGCTGCCAGGACTTCGATCTGGGTTGTCACATCCAGGGCTGTGGTAGGCTCGTCAAAAATAATAATATCAGGAGTGCAGGCCATGGCCATGGCCACCATGGCACGCTGCAGCTGACCGCCGGAGACTTGGTGGGGATAGCGGTAACCAATTCTCTCCGGATCCGGCAGCAGCAGACGCCGGTAAATATCCACAGCTTTTTTTTCAGCTTCGTGAAATGGCATCAAGCCATGCTGAACCGGTGCTTCGGCATATTGCCTGACAAGCCGGTGTGCCGGATTAAATGAAGCTGCAGCGCTTTGGGCGACATAAGCGATGCGTACCCCTCTGATCTCTCTCAGAAACTCTTCGGGTGCACCAAACAATTCCTTGCCGTCAAAAACAATCGAGTCACCGGTGATACGGCAGCCCTGACGGGTGTAAGCCATCGAGGCCAACCCGATAGTGGATTTTCCCGCGCCGGATTCACCAATTAGGCCGAGGACCTCGCCTTTGTCCAGGGTGACGTCAACGCCTTTGACGATCGGCACCCATTTTTCATCGCTGTATCCTTCGATCTTCAGATTTTTCATATTGAGTATTTCAGTCATGGCAACCCTTTAATAGAGTGAATAATGACGATTTTCGAATGACGAATTAATGTATCGCTTTGCTCTGTCGTACTAAAAAGGGGCAGAATTCCTTGATTCGTCATTCGCCGTCCCTCTTCGGTATTCTTCAATCAGTGGTCTTTGAGTCCGCTGGCGATATGCAGGAACCAGTCGACAATTAAATTGACACCCACAGTCAAAAATGCGATGGCTCCCGCCGGCCATAGCGGTATAAAAATGCCGAATGTAATGGCCCCCGCATTTTCCCGCACCATGCCACCCCAATCCGCCGTGGGAGGCTGAATCCCCAGCCCCAGGAAGCTTAAAGCGGCAATGAAAAGAAATACAAAACAGAATCGCAGGCCGAACTCGGCCACCAGCGGCGGCATGGCATTGGGCAGAATCTCCTGGCGCATCAGCCACCAAATTTTTTCCCCTCGCAACCGGGCCGCTTCAACATATTCCATAACGGCGATGTCCATGGCCACGGCCCGGGACAGTCGATACACCCGAGTAGAGTCGAGCAATGCAATGATCACGATTAAAGCGGTGATGGACGTGCCGACCACCGAAAGCGCTATTAAAGCAAAGATGAGGGTCGGAAAGGCCATCAGAATATCAATGATGCGGCTTAGTGTCAGATCTGTCCAGCCGCCCAGCGTTGCGGCAAAAAAACCTAGAATCGTGCCCACCACAAAGGAAAGCAGGGTGGTGATAAACGCGATTGCAATGGTGTTGCGCGCGCCGTATAGCAGCCGGGTGAACAAGTCCCTTCCCAGATGGTCGGTACCCAGCAGATGTTCCTTGCTCATTGGCAGCCAGACGTCGCCAACAATTTCGGTTTCACTGTAAGGGGCAAGATATGGTGTGAACAGGGCGGCAATGATATTGATGAGTACCATTGCCATACCGATTCGGGCGCTCCAGGGCGATTGTCTGAGTAATTTGAAAAACGCCATCTTATGCTCTCCTTATCTGGGGTTTCGCAGCCGGGGATTGGTGATAATCGACAAAATATCAGCGAGAAGATTGAGCCCCACATAGACAGCCGCGAAAATAAGTCCGCTAGCCTGAACAACCGGGATATCCCGCTTTGAAACCGAATCCACCAGTAATTGCCCCAATCCGGGATAAACAAATACCACTTCAACGATTATCACACCGACCACCAGATAAGCCAGATTCAGGGCGATAACATTGATAACCGGTGAAAGCGCATTCGGAAAAGCATGCAGAACGATGACCCGCAAGCGTTTGATACCTTTCAATCTGGCCATCTCGATGAATGGACTGGCCAGGATGTTGATGATCGCAGCCCTGGTTTGTCGCATCATATGGGCTACAACCACCAGGGTTAGCGTAAGGCTGGGAAGTATAATCGCATGTATTTTTTGAAAAAAAGACATCTGATCGTTGATATTGGAAATACTGGGAAAAACGACCAGCTGAACGGAGAGTAGCGCAATCAAAATATAAGCCACGAAGAACTCGGGAAAAGAAATGGTACTGAGCGTCACCATCGAAATGATACGGTCAAACAAGCTGTTGCGATAAAGGGCCGCCAATATTCCCAGGATAACTGCAACAGGTACCGCTACCACCGCTGCCGAGGCCGCCAGGAATAGCGTATTGCCGAAGCGCCAGAATACAAGTTCGGAAATCGGACGTTTATTGGCCAAAGATCTGCCCAAATCGCCCTGCATGAAACCGCTCAGCCAGGCGAAATAGCGCACGTGAGGCGGGAGGTCGAGTTTCATCTCCTTGCGAAAGGCTGCCACGGTTTCAGGCGTGGCCTCCTGGCCGAGAATGGCCTCAGCCACATCGCCCGGCAATGCCTCCACTCCCAAAAAAATAAGCACGGAGATGACGATGATGGTCAGCAGCCCCAATCCGAGGCGCTTGATTACGATTCCAAATATTGAGCCCATTTTTACACCTTTTGGCAATTAAAAGGTTAAGCTGGGGTTGCCGTCCGTTTCACAGCAAGGAACAGCAAACGACATGGTATTAGGCGAACCACCATCGTTCGGCATTTCTCATGCCATCTAACGCCATGTGCCCTGAAATAGGTCCATGTGCCAGTTTAGATGAACTGGCTTCAACCATCTGGTTGAACATGGGAACTACCGTTCCGCTGTCATTTCTGCATATTTCCTGCATTTCCACATACAGCTTTCGGCGTTTATCTGTATCAAGCTCTGCTCTTGCCATGATGAGCAGTTCGTTAAAGCGTTTATTATTCCATAGGGTATCATTCCAGGGAGCACCGGCAGAGTAGGCAACCGAGAACATCATATCTTCGATGGGACGTCCCCCCCAGTAGCACATGCACCACTCTTTTTTCATCCAAACATTACTCCAGTACCCGTCATCAGGCTCTCGGACAACATTGATGTTGATGCCCGCTTTTTTAGCCTGCTCCTTCATGAGGACGGCAGCGTCAACGGCTCCGGCAAAAGCGGCGTCGGCCGCATGCAGATTAAAGGTATGGTCCAGCATGCCTGCTTTTTTCATATAAAATTTAGCCTTTTCGGGGTCATACTTTCTTTGCTCCAGATTTTTGGCATGATATTTATTTACCGGTGCAATGGGATGATCATTGCCGGGTTCGCCATAACCGCGTAATATTTGTTTCACTAGCTCTTCACGGTCAACTGCAAGCTTTAAGGCCATACGAACATTATTGTCGCCGTATGGACTTTGATCCAACCGCATGGGGATAGTGTAGTGCGCAGTTGCCGTTATAGCTGAGACATTTACACCCTTCATCCTTTTCAACAGATGCACCGTTTTAAGTTCAACACGGTCCATGTAACTTATCTGGCCGGTCTTTAGAGCATTCGTTCTGGCATTGGTATCAGAAATCGACAGGGTTTCGACCTCATCAAAATGGGCTCTTCCTTCTTTCCAGTAATTGGGATTGCGTTTTGCAAAAGCTCTGACACCCGGTTCCCACTGCTCCAGAATATAGCCCCCGGTGCCGATACCCTTTTCAAATTCCGGGCCTTGAGTGCCGGCCGGACAAATGGTTAAGTGATAGTCGCCCATGATAAACGGAAAATCGGCAGAGCCCCCGGAAAGCTCAAATATAACTTCATGCTTTCCGTCAGCTTTAATATCTACAATATTTTTTAGATACCCTTTTGCGGCAGATTTGGATTTTTCGCCCAAATGGTGGTTAATGGAAAAGACCACATCCTCTGCTGTCATGGTTTTGCCATTGTGAAATTCTACGCCCTTGCGCAACTTAAACGTCCACACTTTTGCATCCGGAGTTGAATCCCAGGACTCGGCAAGTTCGGGGATGGCATTGAATTCGTGATCGATTTCAACCAGACAGTTTCTTATCTGCCAGTTTACATTCTGGTTCATGTTGGATGTCAATGTTCCAGGATCCATTGAATCAGTGGTTGACCCACCCGTAATTCCAATTATAAAACGTCCCCCTTTTTTGGGTGTCGCCGCCCTAGCCGTGTTGCTCATCAATACCGGCGACGCAACTGCTATGAGACCCAGAGCCGATACGCGGGCTATAAACTCACGTCGCGTAATTTTGCCTTCTGTCAGTAAATTTTCCAATTCTCTTAATTTTGACATCGCTCAAATCCCCCTTTTCAATGTATTTCCTCTGACCATTACTTATGGCATAAGTGTCTTTTAAAATGCAAGAAAAAAGTGAAATTAAATCATCTAATGGATGTCATTCATTTTCTTTTGCCGACCCTAAAAATTCAACGCTGAAGAGGGTTCAACCGATGAAGTGATTCATGATAAAGGAAGGAGATCACACATCACAACTCGGCGAAGATTCTCCGGATGGCACTCACAAAGCTTTGGTCTGATCCGCAACAGCCTCCGATAAAATTAGCGCCGGCTGCAATCATGTCGGGAACAAATTTCACGAATTCATCAGCAGTAGTATAAAATATCGTTTCTTCATCTACGATTTCGGGAAGTCCGGCATTGGGCTTAATCCAAATCGGGAGATCGGTAACCTGACGCATTCGTCTGCAAATCGGTATATAACCCTCGATTCCTTGGCCGCAATTTGCTCCGACGCCGTCGACACCTATTTTCGTAAACTCATCTACAGCAGCTTCCGGTGTCACGCCCATCAAGGTCGTATCGTTATCAACACCAGAATCAAAAACCATACTGGCAATCACTGGAAGTCCGGTTTGTTTAGCGGCCCTGGCAGCAATTCCAGCCTCTGTAATGTCGATCATGGTCTCAACGATGATACCATCGGCTCCTGCCCTTGCTTGGGCATCGGCCTGTTCTTCAAACACCCTTTGCAGTTCTACTTCCGTGGTTTCCTGGGTCAGAAGCATTTTACCCGTAGGACCAATGGATGCAAACACGGTTGCGCGATTTCCGACGGCTTTTTTCGAAATCTCGACACCGGCAGTATTGATGGCAACCGCTTTATCACCGAGGTTATAGCGTTCCAAAGACAAACGACTGGCACCGAAGGTGTTGGTTAGAATGATCTGGCTGCCAGCATCAACATACTGGCGCGCGACTTCTTCAACTAGCTCTGGATGGCTGAGATTCCATGAATCCGGACACTCACCGCGTTTCAAGCCACGATTTTGAAGCTGGGTTCCCCAGCTGCCATCGGTGACGATCGGGCCTTCCTTTGTCAATTTTTCGATTAGAGAATGCATCGTTTTTCTCCTTTTTGGATTGGCTGCGACTTGATAAATTAGATCGAAAGGTTCAGGGTTCGGGCTAGGAAAAACCCAACCTACTTTTATCAATGGGATCGCGTCTTCATTTTTTTAAAATCAATTTCATGCGATGGGGTATGATAGGAACTCGAGATATTAGTTGGCATTGTGACCGGTATCCATCGGCCGAAGCCTTGGAACCTTAAGACGCCTACATAACCTTTCTAAAATCAAAATTCAATACATTAGGATTCTGTTTTCCACCAGACGTATTTAAAATTGAATTCGGGTTCACATTCTAATTTTGGACTAAAAAAAAGTAGTCACTAAGCCGTCATAAACTCAGAGTCAGCCTCGAGGGCAGACGCTGGTCTGAAAAGCGGCCATTCTGATAGATAAAGATATTGATGAAGGCCGAATGAATGTATGTTATCTGTGTTAAAAAGATGAAGCGAAACCTCCGGCTCTTTGGGGGTGGAACTCCTATACCCCGGAGAGCAACATCCACCATTGGTCAATCATCATTGGTCCTTCGTCATTCTCTGTTTCATATACGCCCCAATCAATCTTTTTCTCCTTGATAAATTCAGATTTATTCCTTAAATTACCAACCATGGGGCATGTGTTTGATTTCAATGAAGCCGTGAATTACGAGCAATGGTTGAACAAACCGCAGAATAAGCTCGCCTTTGAGTTGGAAACCCAGTTGATGAGGGATTTACTCCAGCCGATGCGCGGTGAGTCCGTGCTGGATATTGGATGCGGAGCGGGAGCATGTCTGGCTGCCCTTCTTGAAATGGGTCTGCGGGTTACCGGCTTGGATCCGTCGACTTACATGCTGGACATGGCATTTGAAAAAATCGGTCAACGGGCGGATCTTTATCGGGGTTACGCCGAGGATCTTCCCTTTGACGACAATTCATTTAATTACGCCTGTCTGTTCACTACCCTCGAATTTGTTGATGATCCTGAAAAGGCGTTACAGGAAGCTTTCCGGGTCACCAAGGACCGTGTATTTATAGGAGTGCTGAACCGGTATGCTCTCAAAGGAATTCAGCGTCGAGTTAAGGGTATTTTCTCCCCGACCATATTTAATCATGCCCAGTTTTTCAGCGTCTGGGAGCTCAAACAAATGATTCGGCGTATCATTGGGCAGGTGCCGGTATCTTGGCGAACCGTTTGTCAGCTGCCCACAAATTCTGGAAAATTCGTTTATAATCTGGAGCAGTCAAAGATTATACAACGGTGTCCATTCGGTGCCTTTGCCGGTATGGTTGTGATATTGGTGCCACGATTTCGAACCCGACCAATGACCGTGCGGTATCAGGCCAAAAGTACCACCGGTGCAGCGACCGGATTTTTAGCGGGAAATCGAATGACGAAAAAAGGAATCGATTCACACCGTCTTTTTAGATAATTACTCACAATTAGCCTTCCTTTTGTAAAGTCTGCGAGATCACCAGGTTCCATTGATTGTCCATTGCGCTCAGTGGGCTCTGTGAGATCTTTATTAACCAGTAAATCTCATTAATTCCCGCTCCAAGTCGGAGGGCAAAACAATGGAAGCCTACCTGTATGAAAGGCTGGAGGAAAGCAAGGTAAAATGCAACCTTTGCAGCCATCGTTGTACAATCAAGGATGGTCGCAGAGGAATATGCAGCGTCCGTGAAAATGATGGCGGGACTTTAAAAACCTTGGTTTATGGAAAGCTTATTGCCCAAAACATTGACCCCATTGAAAAAAAACCTTTGTTTCATTTCCTGCCCGGCACGCTTTCCTATTCCATCGCGACCGTTGGCTGCAACTTTCGATGCCGATTTTGCCAGAATGCCGACATCGCACAAATGCCCTCCGATCGAGACGGCACGATAATAGGGACAGTCAGCACGCCGAGAGAAACGGTAGATGCGGCTCGACAGGGCGGGTGTAGCAGCATTGCATACACCTATACCGAACCCACGGTGTTTTTTGAATTTGCTTTTGAAACTGCCAAACTGGCTCACAATGAAAATATCCGCAACGTCTTTGTCACCAACGGATATATGACCGCTGATGCATTAAGGATGATCCATCCATACCTGGATGCCGCCAATGTTGACCTGAAGGCATTTAACGCTAAGTATTACAAAGAAGTGTGCGGCGCTGATCTCAAACATGTTCAAGCGACCTTAAAATTGATGAAATCCCTTGGAATTTTTGTCGAGGTCACAACCCTCATTGTACCGGGTTTAAATGACGACCCTTCGGAGCTGAATAGTCTGGCTGCATTTATCGTCCAGGATCTGGGCCCCGAAACACCCTGGCACATCAGCCGATTTCATCCCACGTATAAATTGACCGACCGTCCTTCGACACCGGTTCAAACCCTCACGATGGCACGCGAGCTTGGCCTGAAGGCCGGTTTGAAATTTGTTTACACTGGCAATGTCCCCGGCAATGCCGCTGAAAATACGTTTTGTTACAGCTGCGGTGAGTCAGTGATTGAGCGCTGGGGTTTCCAGGTTGAAAAACTGCAGCTGAAAAATGGGAAATGCATAAAATGCGGCGCTGAAATTGATGGTATCTGGGAATAGATGGGTTATAACTTTCCGTTGGGCAGTTTCCATTTTCAGGGCTCATAACCTCAATTGGAGAAACTTCATGGGAGGTCCTGATACCTAAAGATCTTACGAAAATTGCATCAGAATTGACGACCCATCAATAGTTCTGAATTTTGGCAGGTATTCTTATCATTTGCACCGCTATCAGAGAAACAAGGCTCATAATTGCCCCGCTGATAAAAGGAATGCGGTAATCGATTAACCAGAGCAATCCACCCAAGGCGGGCAGAAAAACAGCTGCAATATGATTGATAGTAAATCCTACGGCCATACTCGGTGCCACATCTCTGGGATCTCCCACCTTCTGGAAATAAGTGCGAATGGCAATCGAAAAATTATAAAAAATATGATCCAGAATATAAAGTATGGCAACAATCAATTTGGAACCGGTCATCGCATAGGCCCCAAAAATAAAAATCAAACATAGATATTCCAGCGACAATACCTTTCTTTCACCGTAATGAATAATGCTTTTACCGATTATTGGGCTCAAATAAAAATTGATGAGGTTATTGACCACAAAAAGTATCGTGACTTCCTGGACCGAATAATTAAATTTTTGCACCATTAATAAAACGGCGAACGCCATAAAAATTTGCCGGCGCGCACCGGCCATAAACGTCAGAAAGTAAAAAAGCCCGTATTTTCTCCGCAGAATCATTTTTTTTCGCTGCGGGGGAACCCGACTGTCCGAGGGATCCTGAACCAATCCCCAGACGGCAGCGGCCATGATAAGGCATCCGAACATCAAATAGATTGCCGTAAAGTTGAAAATAAAAACCATTAAATAGATTGCTAATCCAACGGCTATATTGGATGCTGCGGCATAGCTGCGTTGCTTGCCGGACACCCAGGGTGAGGTGGTTTCATCGAAGTATTGAAGCGTTAGGGACATGTTGGTGGTTTCATAGTAGTGAAAACCAAAACTCATGATCAGGGTTGTCAAAATAAGTCCTAAATAGGAGGGAAACAGCCCAGTCATTGCCAATCCAAGACCAAGAATAAAAACCGATAAAGTGGACAAACGAAATTCTTTGATGAACATTATCACAAAGACGGCCAGCAAGGACAGAAAACCGGGGATTTCTCTGATGGACTGAATCATTCCGATGTGGTGACCATCCAATCCGGCGACATCCACGGCAAAATTATTAAACAGTGTAAACCAAGCTTGCAGTCCCACGGTTGAGCTTATCGTTAAAACGATTAGATATCTGTACATGGGATTCTGTTTTGCGGCAGCGATAGGGTCCATATTAATTTCTGCCCCGTATGTTGAGACTGTAGTCGGTTTGGGGTTCAAAATATTGAACCCTTTTTTATTAATAAAAATCAGATGGTTAAGTTTTATGCCGGATATAATCGGAATCCGAGTTCAAAAAATTGAACGTCATCTCTTATAAAAAAATTGTCTTAAATACAAATAGTTTATTCAATTTCTTTGTGACGGGTTAAATATTGTGAACCTGATTGATGGTATTTTAGTCTTGAAAATTGATAAATTCGCGGCTGGATATTTTATACTTATTTTTATATCATATTGATAATATTAAGTATACTATATCAATTAATGTTTTATTGATTGATTTGGCAAGTATTTTGCATATTTCTATGACAGCCTAACACAAAACCTAATAATTTCTTCATCTGTTCTCCTCCTTAACGGCTATCCGGCAAACCCGGGTGGCCGTTAAGGAGGAGAACAGATGAAGAAATTATTAGGTTTTGTGTTAGGCTGC
>JAAUYD010101053.1_pt1 | contig 20034 bp, 16 predicted proteins | sample 7278101 | NCBI WGS metagenome assembly JAAUYD01 (sample SAMN14350128, study PRJNA611818) | marine sediment metagenome | isolation source: surface marine sediment (0.6m) | place: French Polynesia: Moorea | collected 2018-08
CTGGGCGCGACGGGCGCGGGCGCGGCGGCCTGGACGGGCGGGGGCGGTGCCGCCACGGGCTCGGCTGCCCGGCGATCCCGCAGCGCTCGGACCACGCTCTTCGAGATCGTCGACAGCACCTGCAGCACGCCCTGGCCCTGGCTGGCGACGGTCTCGAAGACCGGGGCGGAGCCGAAGCCGAGGCGCTTGTGCAGGGCCTCGGTCTCGTAGGGGTCGCCGAGGTCGCACTTGTTGTACTGGACGACGAAGGGCAGCTCGTCGAGGGAGCGTCCGTAGGCGCCGAGGCTCTCGCGCAGCTCGGCCACCGCGGCGGCGTTCTCGTCGGCGCGGGCGGGCTCCGAGTCGATGACGATGACGACACCGTCCACGCGGTCGAGCAGCTGCTTGCGGGTGGCCGCGTGCTCGGGACCGCCCGGCACGGCGACGATCTGCAGCTGGGTGCGCGCACCCTGGACGTTGCCGAGCGCGATCGGGAGCTCGTCGTATACGACGGTCGGGTCGAGGCGGGTCGGCACGCGCTTCAGCTCGCCGCGATGATCGGGGCGCAGCTTCTTGTGGATCGTCTCGATGCAGGCGCTCTTGCCGCCGCCCTCGACGCCCCAGTAGACGATGCGCGCGTTGACCTCGGCTGCGCTCCCCGTGCCCGTCATCCCGATCCCCCCTGCCTCGATCTGCGGAAGGCCCGCGTGCCGTGCGTCCTGCGCGGCACACCCCGGGCCCTCGTCCGCTAGATCTTGCCCTTTTTCTGCAGGATCCGCCGGGCTTGGGTGGAGATCTGCGTCGAGACGTCCTTGCTCTTCATGAGCGTCCGCAGCTCCTTGTCCTGGAGGTAGTTGATGAACTTGACCGCCTGGGGCGTGGGCGTCTTCGGGTTCATGACCAGCGCGAGCTTGATCTGGTAGCTCTTCGTCCAATCCTTGTTCATGCAGATCAGTCGAAGGATCTCGTCGCTCACACCCCGCGAGTTCGCGATGGCGATGATCTCGGTTTCGGTGATCTTCGGGCTGCCGAGCACCGAGGTCGCGACGATCTTGTTGCGATCCTTGATGAGCAGCGAGCGCGCCTCCTTGCCGCCGACGCGGGCGAGCTTGATCTTCTGCATCACGCTCATCTTCTGCACGGCGGCGAAGAGGTTGTCGCCGAGGTCCTCGTCTTCGAGGTCGTCCTCGCTGGCCAGCGCCCGGGCGATGTCGCGGTTGTCCTCGCCGAGGAACGCGAGCACGGCGGCCTCCGCGGCCTCCTCCGAGTACTCCTCCTCCTCGGGCTCGTCCTCGTCTTCGTGGTCGAGGCCCAGGAACGTGAGGATGCGCTCGATGACGGCGCGGCCCGTGAGCGGGTTGGCGCCGAGGGCCTCGACGATGTCCTCGCAGCGGAGCATGCGCTGCTGGTTGTTGCTCACGACGTCGACCACGCGCCGCAGCGGCAGGGTGGCGAGGAACGCGATCGTCGCGTCGTCGGTGGCCGGGTTCAGCGCGAGCTTCTCGCAGTGATCCTCGTTCTCGCGGTGCACGCGCGCGAGGTACGAGAGCAGCAGCGGATGGGCCGGGCCCTGCAGCACGGGCTCGAGCACGTGCTCGGGCAGCGCCTCGAGGCTCGCGCGCGCCGTCGACTTGACGTCGGCGTCGGGATCGTGGGAGAGCGCGAAGAGCACCGTCGCGAGGTCGATGGGCTCGAGGGGCAGGGCGCCTCGCGCCGCCATGCGCCGCGCCTCGATCGGCGAGTCGCGTCGCGCGTACTTCTCGGCCTGGGGCGAGAGGGTGAGCTTGACGCGCGTCTTCGGGGCGGCGGCGGCGGACACGTCGGGCTGCGCTCCTGGCGGAAAGATCCAGCGAGACGTGCCGGGCACGTCTCCGAGACGCAGGGCACGCCTCCGAGAGGCGCATCGGCAGAAACGGGCAGCAGATTGAGGCGGAAGCTGCGCGCTCGCGAGGGGCCCCGTACGGGCGCCTCGGGGCCGCCAGAGGGCCGCGAGAGGGCGGTGAGGAGGCCCCCGGGCGCGCCCGGCTAGCGGTTCTTCTCGAACAGGATCCGCAGCCCCTCGAGCGTGAGGAAGGGCGCCACGTTCTCGATCGACGAGGTCTCGTTGGCGATCCGCCGGGCCAGGCCGCCGGTCGCGATCACCTTCGGGTCGGGGCCGATCTCGGGCCGGATCCGCTCGACCATGGCGTCGACCAGGCCCGCGTAGCCGTAGAGCAGGCCGCTCTGCAGGGCCCCCGTCGTGGTCTTGCCGATCACGCTCTTGGGCCGGGCGATCTCGACGCGGTGCAGCTTCGATGCGCGCTCGAAGAGCGCCTCCATCGAGATGTGGACGCCCGGGCAGATGACGCCGCCCAGGTACTCGCCCTTCTCGGAGACACAGTCGAAGGTGGTGGCGGTGCCGAAGTCGACGGCGATGATCGGGCCGCCGTAGAGCTCGAAGGCCGCGACCGAGTTGACGATGCGGTCGGCGCCGACCTCGTGCGGGTTCTCGTAACGCACGGGCATGCCGGTGCGCATGCCGGGGCCGACCACCTGGGGCGGCTTGCCGAAGAGCTTCGTGCACACGCGCTCCCACACCGGCACCACCGGCGGCACCACGCTCGACACGATGATGTCGGTGACGTCGCCGACCGCGCGATCCTCGTGCGCGAAGAGGGCGTGGAGCGTGATCGAGAGCTCGTCCGAGGTCTGCTCACGATGCGTCGACACCCGCCAGTGATGCGACAGGTCGAACTCGTCGCCCTCGTAGTCGAAGATGCCGAGGGTGACGTTGGTGTTGCCGATGTCGATGACGAGCAGCGTCGGGTCGCTCAAGCGAGACTCCTCCAGGCCGGGATCCTACCGCGCCGGGGCCGGGCGCGAGGGGCGAGCGTCGGTCCGCCCGGTCGGCCGCTCAGCGTGACTCCGGGTCGGGCTTGACGACCGTGACGTCGCCGGCGACCACGCGCCGGATTCGCCCGGCCGCGTCCTCGAGCTCGAGCGCCCCATCGTCGGAGAGGCCGCGCACGACGCCGGTGGTGACCTCACCGTCGCGGGGGCCCACCCCACGCACCTCGACGTGCTGGCCGGGCATGTGGAAGCGCCGGTCGAAGCGGGGCCGCAGCGCGTCGAAGCCGGCCTGCGCGTGGGCGTCGAGCGCCTCTTCGAGGGTGTCGAAGAGGCGCCGGGTGAACGCGGCGCGGTCGACGGGCGCGCCCGTGTGCGAGCGCAGGCTCGTAGCGAGGTGCCTGAACTCGTCGGGGAAGACCTCCCGGTCGACGTTCAGGTTGACGCCGATCCCCATCACGATGAAGTCGACCCGTGTCTCCTCCGCCGCGAGCTCGAGCAGGATGCCCGAGGTCTTGAGCCCCCCGAGCTGGACGTCATTGGGCCACTTGATCGACACCGCGGCGTCGTCGCCCACCGTCTCGGCGATCGCGTCGGCGACCGCGATGCCGGCGACGAGGATCAGGGTCGAGGCGTCGGAGACCAGCACGTCGGGGCGCAGCACGATCGACGTGTAGAGGTTGAGGTGCGGCGGCGAGTAGAAGCTGCGGCCGAGGCGGCCGCGGCCGGCGGTCTGGCCCTCGGCGACGACGGCGAAGCCGTGGGGTGCGCCGCTGCGGCCGCGCTCCATGGCGACCCGATTGGTCGAGTCGGTCTCGTCGAGGTGCTCGACCTCGCGGCCGAGCCAGCGCGCCTCGCGCCCGACGCCGAGCTCGTCCGGATAGAGCCGGTCGGGGACGGCCTCGAGCCGGTAGCCGCCGCCGGGCTCGCCCTCGATGCCGTAGCCCCGCCGGCGCAGGGCGCTCACGTGCTTCCAGATCTGCGCGCGCGACACCCCGAGCTCGCTCGAGAGCGCCTCGCCCGAGCGCGCCTCGCCCCCGGCGGCACGCAGCGCCGCGAGCACCTGGCGAACGCCTTCGTTCAAGGGGTCGGGCCCCTGCGACGTAGGACCGGGCTCACGGGGTCTCGACCACCGCGTCGATCTCGAGCGCGACGTCGGCGCAGGGCGCCGAGTGGGTGAGGGCGCCGATCGAGATGCGATCGACGCCGGTCTTCGCGTAGGCGCGGACGTTCTCGAGGTTGATGCCGCCGCTCGCCTCGAGCAGCGCGCGACCGCCGAGGGCCTCGCGCATCGAGGCGATCTCGGCCGGGCTGCAGTTGTCGAGCAGCAGGAAGTCCGCGCCCGCATCGCACGCCTCGAGGGCCTGCTCGAGGCTCTCGACCTCGACCTGCACGCGAATGCCCGAAGGCGCACCGGCGATCGCCGCACGCGTGGCGGGGCCGACGCCGCCGGCGGCCGCGATGTGGTTGTCCTTCAGGAGGATCCCGTCGAAGAGCGCCTGCCGATGGTTCACGCCGCCGCCGCAGAGCACGGCGAACTTGTCGAGCACGCGCCAGCCGGGGATCGTCTTGCGCGTGTCGACGATGTCGGTGCTGGTGCCGTCGACGGCATCGACGTAGCGGCGGGTCAGGGTGGCGACGCCCGAGAGCCGGCCGAGGAAGTTGAGCGCCGTGCGCTCGGCCGCGAGGATCGCCCGCGCCGGGCCTTCGAGATCGGCGAGGCGGCGGGCAGGCGCGGCGGCCTCGCCCTCGTCGGCGCGCGCCTTGAACTCGACCTCGGGCGAGATGCGGCGGAAGACCTCCCGCGCCAGGAAGAGACCGCACACCACGATGGGCGCGCGGGCCTCGATTCGCGCCTGGCAGCGCGCGTCGGCGGGGATGGTGAGCTCGCTCGTCAGGTCACCCGGACCGAGATCCTCGGCGATGGCCTGGTCGACGAGCCACGACCAGCCGCTCGCCTCCGGAGGCGTCCTCTGGTGTCGGGCCATGCTTCGACTCCGCTCGGGAAAGGCGCGGAGTCTACCACGGCGAGCCGTGGCTCAGCGGTGGCGCCGGGCTGCGTGGCGAGCCGAGGCTCAGCCGCGGCGCCGGGCTCGGTGGCGAGGGCCTCGCACACGGGCCCGGGCGGGCGCGCGACTACTCGTCGTTGTCGCCCTTCATGCGCCGGATCTCTTCCTTGATCGCGGCCTCGGCCATCTGCGGGATGACCTCCCAGGCGACCTGCTCGACCTTCTCGACGACCTGCTTGACGATCGTGTCGGAGAGGTCGGCGAACGCCTCCCAGGCGACGCGCTCGAGGGTCTCGTGCACGCGCTCGCGCATGATCGGCGTGAGGTCGGGGCCGCGATCGGAGCCCATGTCGCCGTCGAACGCGGGACCGAGGTCGGGCACGGTCGGCGGGGGCACGTCGAGCGCCTCCGAAGCCGCGACGGGCGGCGACTCGGCCATCGGCGAGGCCTCGGCGACGGGCTCCGGGTCGGTGGGCGGCGCGCCCGCGAGCAGGCCGTCGGAGACCGAGAAGTCGTCCTCGGGCGCGGGGGCCTCGGGGAGGCTCGGCGCGGCCGCGACCGGCTCGGGCTCGGCGCGGGTCTGGGGTGCGGGCGGCGTGAACGGCGCGTCCGGCCTGGCGTCCTCGGCGAGCGGCGGCATCGCGGGGATGCTGTGCTCGAGATCCGAGGCGGACACCTCGAAGTCGTCGGCCACGGCCGCCGCCGGCTCGGCGGTCGGCTCGAGGTCGAGATCGGGGGCCGGCGGCGCGGCCGCCTCGGGCGCGGGCGGTGCCGTATCGCCGAACAGGTCGTCGGCCAGCATCGTCTGCATCGGGTCGGGCTTCGCGGCCGCGGGCGTGTCGCCGAAGGCGATCGCGTCGCTCGACCGGTCGCCCTCGCTCATCAGCGGCGAGGCCGGCTTTGCGGCCGCGCCGTCGGCGATGGCGGCGTCGAGATCGACGGGCGCGGCGGCGGGCGGCTGCGAGTCGGCGAACAGGTCGTCCGAGAGCTGGGTGGCGTCGTCGGCCGGTGATCGGATCGGGTCCGAGCCGATGTCGAGGTCGTCGTTCCAGCCACCCGTCTCGCCGCCGAGCAGCAGATCGTCGTCGGCCGGCATCTCGGCCTCGTCGTTCAGATGCACGGTGGTGGCGGCCGGGTCGGGCGGCGGCGTCAGATCGTCGGCGTCGAAGGCGAGGTCGTCGATGGGCGGCGTCGAGGCCGGGGCGGTATCGGGCATGAGCGCCGGCTCCTCGCTACCCGCGCCCGGCAGCGGCGGCAGGGCGCCGGCGGTGGGCGGGCTCGCGGGAGCCTTCTCGAGCGGCGGGGGCGTGGCGGCCGCGGGCTGCTTGGGCTCCATCGGCGGGGTGGCCTCGAACGAGGGCGCGGGCTGATCGAGGGGCGAGGGCGAGGCCGGCAGCGGCGGCGGCGGGGCCACCGCGCTCTCGGCCGGATCGGCGGCCGCGGGCGGCAGATCGTCTGCGCCCGAGTCGAAGAAGTCGAAGCTCTCGTCGTTGTGGTTCTGCGGCGGAACGGCGGCGACACGGGTCACGGCCGGGCCGTCGAGGTTGGGCGCGGTGGTGGCGAGCGGGGGCTCGGCCGGGGCCTTCGCGAGCAGCTCGGTCACGCGATCGACGAGCGCCTGCGCCTCGAAGGGCTTGGTGATGTGGCCGTCGCTGCCGGCGCTGCGCGCGCGGTTCTCGTCGAAGGCCTCGAACGTGCCGGTGAGCAGCAGCACCGGGACGTGCTGGAGACCGGGATCCGCCTTGATCGCCTCGCAGACCTCGTAGCCGTTCTTGCCGGGCATCACGACGTCGGCGAGCACCAGATCGGGCTTCAGCTCGCGCGCCTTGGCGATGGCGTCGTCGCCGTTGTCCGTCGTCGTGAGCTCGACGTCCTCGTTGGCGAAGCTGAGCCCGACGAGCTTCTGGATGACGACGCTGTCGTCGGCGAGCAAAAGGGTCTTCGGCATTGGATCCCCCCGGATGGCGCGCGGCGGGCGCGAACCACCGCACCCGCACAAGCGTACCTCTGGTGCGTATCATCGGCCCCGGAGTTCCCGAGATTGAATGGTTTTTCGCGCCGGATCGTGAGTCGGCGGGCCAGATCCCCGGTCAAGAACCTTCGCGAATGCTCCGATGGGGTACGGAAGCCGCGTCGCGGGGGCACCCCTGCGCCCGTGGACCGGTCGAAGGGAACCCATCGCCTTGATTCTCCGCGCCGCAGCGAGCACCGACGTCGGCCGTCGCCGTCAGGCCAACGAGGACCGCTATGCGATGGCGCCCCAGCTCGGGCTCTACCTCGTGGCCGACGGCATGGGCGGCCACCGGGCTGGCCAGGTCGCCAGCGAGATGGCCGCCGAGGCCGCGATCCGGGCCGTCGACACGCTCCAGGGCGCCACGGTCTCGCTCGCCGAGAAGCTCCGGCAGGCCTTCGCGTGCTCGAATCGAGAGATCTTCGGCGCCGCCAGCCGCGACCCCTCGCTCGAGGGCATGGGGACGACCATGGTCTCGCTGCTGGTGAGCGAGGCGCGCGTGGCGCTCGGCCACGTGGGCGACAGCCGGGCGTACCTCGTGCGCGGCGGGCGAATCCGCTGCCTGACCCAGGACCACTCGGTGGTGGGTGAGATGCTGCGCCGGCACCAGATCAGCGAGGAGGCGGCCCGCGAGCACCCGCATCGCCACGTGCTGACCCGCGCCCTCGGTGTGCGCGCCAGCGTGCTGCCCGACCTCGCCGAGCTGACCCCCGAGCCGGGCGACGCCTTCGTGATGTGCTCGGACGGTCTCACGACCCACCTCGAGGACGGCGAGATCGGCGGCGTGATCCTCGGCGAGGAAGACCCCCAGGTCGCCTGCGAGCAGCTCGTGAAGGCGGCCAACGAGCGCGGCGGCTTCGACAACGTGACGACGATGGTCGTGCGCTACGAGAAGGACTGAGCGCCCTCTCGTCTGCTCCTGCAGCCTCGCTCCAGCCCCGAAACGACGAAGCCCCCGCACCGTCTCCGGGCGAGGGCTTCGAGTGTGACTCGATCTCGGGCGCGACTCAGCGGTCGACCATCCCCTTCAGCTTCGAGCGAAGCCGCATCACGCTCTTCGTGTGGATCTGGCACACGCGGCTCTCGGTGATGCCGAGGATGTTGCCGATCTCCTTCATGTTGAGATCTTCGTAGTAGTAGAGCGAGATCACCAGGCGCTCCTTCTCGGGGAGCGTCGCGATGGTGTCGCTGATGACGTGCTTGGTCTCGAGGAGCTTGAGCGAGGCGAAGGGGTTCTCCGCGTTCACGTCCTCGATGATGTCGGCGAAGGTGCCGGTGCGATCGCCGTCCTGGCCGTTGCCGCGGATCTCCTCGAGGTTGACCAGCGAGATGCCGCGCACCTGGTTGAGCAGGGTGTGGAACTTGTCGATCTCGAGGCCGAGGCTGTCCGCCACCTCCTCCTCGGTGGCGCTGCGGCCGAGGCGCTGCTCGACCTCGCCGTAGGCCTTCTCGAGCTTGCGGCTCTTCTGGCGCACCGAGCGCGGCACCCAGTCGAGCGAGCGGAGCTGGTCGAGGATCGCGCCCTTGATCCGGAACTCCGCGTAGGTCTTGAACTTGCAGTTCTTCTCGTTGTCGAACTTGTCGATGGCGTCCATCAGGCCGATGACGCCGGTGTTGTAGAGATCGTCGAGATCGATGTGCGAGGGCAGGCGCACGGCGATTCGGTTCACGATGTATCGAATCAGCGGGCTGTGCTCGAGGACGATCTGTTCCTTCAGATCGGCCGGGATCTCACCGTGTGCCTCGCGCGCTTCCTGCATCAGAGCTTCCATCGTCCCCTCGTTCTCCCTGTCGTTCCGCATCCGCTCACGACCTCTGTGGGCGCCTTCCCCCGATCCCCCCTGACCAGCTCGGGCGCGCTCGCGGGGTGTAAGAGCAGAGTCCGTGCCAACCCTGGGGCGCGGGCGCTTCCCTGCGCGTGAATCGCGGCAAAGCTGCGGGGCGGGGGCGGGCGAGGTGAGGCCACCCGCCCGATTTCAAAAGGGAAACCGCGTCGCCGGGCGAGTGCAGATTTCTTCGCATGAAGGGCGCGGGGTGCCGCTCGGGTTGGCGGCAAGTCGGGCGAGGGGACGAGAATCGTCAGCGAACCGACGCCAATTTGCGGCCGGTGTTACGAAATCGTCGCTCGCGGCGGGCGCGACCACGCGGGCGGGGCGGCCCGGCGACTGCGCCCTGATCCGCACGATCGGGCACGCCACTTAACGGCCGGTCGGCCGGAAAGATTTAGGGTCGCGGGTCGCGCCGCGCTCAGCTCTCCGGCGGAGTGAGGCCGCGCTTCTTGATCTTCTCGATCAGGGTCGTGCGGTTGAGCCCGAGCAGCTGGGCGGCCTGGTTCTTGTTCCAGCCGGTCAAGTCGAGCGCCTGGCCCAGCAGGTCGCGTTCGAGGGCCGCGACCGTCTCGTTGAAGTCGAGGCCGGTCGGCGGCACCTGCGGCGAGCTCGTGCGCGGCGCCGGCGTGGCGCGGAAGCCGTCGGGCAGGTCCTCCTCGCCGATCTCGCCGTCGATCACGAGCACCGAGAGCCGCTCGACCACGTTCTCGAGCTCGCGCATGTTGCCCGGCCACGCATAGTCGACGAGCCGCTGCAGCGCCCCGTCGCTGATCGAGTCGACCCGGGCGCCGCGGTCCTGTCGGGCCCGATCGAGGAAGTGGTGGACGAGCAGCGGCACGTCCTCGCGGCGCTCGCGCAGGGCGGGCACCTCGACCGGGAGCACGTTCAGCCGGTAGTAGAGATCCTCGCGGAACCGGTCCTCCTGGATCAGCTCGGGCAGGTTGCGGTGGGTGGCGGCCACGACGCGCACGTCGACGCTCTGCGTCTTCGACGAGCCGACCGGCTCGAAGGTGCGCTCCTGGAGCACGCGCAGCAGCTTCACCTGGAGCGTGGGCGACATGTCGCCGATCTCGTCGAGGAAGATCGTGCCGCCGTCGGCCATCGCGAAGCGACCCTCGCGGTGGCTGACCGCGTTGGTGAAGGCGCCCTTCACGTGGCCGAACAGCTCGCTCTCGAGCAGCTCTTCGGGGATCGCCCCGCAGTTGACCGTGACGAGCGGGCCCTCGGCGCGCCGGCTGTTGTAGTGCAAGGCCTGGGCGACGAGCTCCTTGCCCGTCCCGCTCTCGCCCGTGACGAGCACCGTGCTGTCGGTGTCGGCCACGCGCTCGACGACGGCGAGCATGCGCTGCAGCGCCGCGCTCTTGCCCACGATGCTGTCGAACTTGTGCTTCGACTGGAGCTCGCGGTGCAGGCGCCGGTTCTCGCTGCGCAGCCGACCGTGCTCGATGGCCTGGTTGACGAGCTTGCGGATCACGTCGAGGCGATCCTGCTCGAAGGGCTTCTCGAGATACCAGAAGGCGCCTGCCTGCATCGCCTCGACGGAGGTCTCGGCGCTGCCGTGACCGGTCAGCACGATGCAGGGGAGGTCGGGCTCCTGGTCGCGGATCTGGCGGACGAGCTCGATGCCGTTCAGCCCCGGCATCTGGACGTCGGAGAGCACGAGATCGACGCGCTCGGAAGAGACGATGCCGAGCGCCTCGTGGGCATCCCGGGCACACACGACTTCGTAGCCCACCCGGGCGAGGATGCGCTGGAGCGCTCGCCGGTAGAGCTCTTCGTCGTCGACGACGAGGACGTTGGGCTTTCGCAGGGGTCTTCTCCGCGTGGCGGAGGGGGTGCCATCAACATAGAGGGGCACGCCAGCAGAGGCAAGCCGGTGCGATCGGGGCGGCGAGCGGTGGCCGTCGCGGGCAGACGCCTCAAGGCCCTCCCGGCAGATGCCGATGTCGAAGGCATGCCGGATCGCGACGAATCCACGACGGGCTGGGCGCCCGCCTCGGCGGCGCCCACGCCGCCCGCGCAAGCGCCCAGCGTGCGCGCGCAGGCGTCCGATGCGCCCGCGCAGGCGTCGACGCTCGCCTCGCCCGGCTGGCTCGAGCGGAATCTTCCGCTCTCGCTCGATGCCTACGAGAAGGCGGCCCTCGAGCGGGCGCTGGTCGAGACGTGGGGCGACGCCTCCGAGGCGGCCCGACTGCTCGGCATCGGGCGCAGCACCTTCTACCGCAAGGCCGGCAAGCACGGCATCAACCTCGCCGAGCTGCGCAGCCCAGCGAGCGCGCCGGCCGGTCGAGCGCACGAGCCGCTCGCGCCCGCGCGCCCGACGGCCGAAGGGCCTCACGACGGCGACGCCGAGCCGCACGGGGTTGGGACGCCCGAGACGCTGGGGTAGCCTCCCGACACCCCCCGACAGAGAGCCTTCCCACCCGGTTCGCGCAGGAGTCCTCCGCATGGACGCTCCGTCGACGGCCGTGCGCATCGTGCTCTTCGAGCGTCCAGGCGGCGCCGAGGGGGCGCGTGCGCCCGGCGCGCGAGACGCCTTGACTCGCATCGGCGCCGACATCGAGCTCGTCGCCGTCGAGACCGCCGAGGCCTGCGTCGAGGCGGCCGCCCATCCCGCCACCGACCTGGTCCTGCTCGATCGAGTCGATGCCGCGGCGTGGAAGGCGCTGATCGACGCGATCGGCGAGGCCGGTCCGCCCACAGTGGTCGTCTACGAGGGGCCGGACGAGCTCGCGGTGCAGGCGTTTCGCGCCGGCGCAGCCGACTGCGTGCGCGCCGACGCGGAGAGCGAGGGCGGGCTCGCCGTGGTCGCGCTCGAGCAGATCCAGCGACATCGGCCCGAGCGCGAGCGGCTGCGTGATCGTCGGCGCATCGCGACGCTCGAGCGCTTCAGCTCGAGCGTGGTCGAGCACATGGGCAGCGGGCTGCTGGTGCTCGATGGCGAGGCCATCGTTCGCTACGCGAACCCCGCGGCCGAGCGCATCCTCGACGTCGAGCGGGGTGCGCTCGAGGGGCGGGGCCTCGCGTCGCTGCTCGGCGAGGGCGAGGCCCTCGCCTGGGTGCGAGGCGTGATCGGCGGAGGCGAGGGAGGAGCCGGGCGCGAGTCGCTGCTGCGCCTGCCCGACGGCTCGCGCCGACCAGTCGGCCTGTCGTGCGCGGCGATGCAGGCCGAGGCGATCGGGCCGCGCGGCGCCGTGCTCATCATCGAGGATCTCTCCGAGCTGAAGCAGCTGCAGCGGCAGGTGCTGCAGTCGGAGAAGATGGCCTCGATCGGTCAGCTCGCCGCCGGCGTCGCCCACGAGATCAACAACCCGACCGGCTTCATCCACGCCAACCTGATCCAGCTCTCCGAGTACCTCGGTGACCTCGACCGGCTCTGGCCCGCCGTCGACCGACTGAAGAAGGCCGTCGACGAAGGCGACGGCGGGGCGGCGAAGGACGCGTCGGCTGCGCTCCACGCCATCGAGCAGGAGATCGATCTCGAGTTCCTGCGCGACGATCTCGGACAGGCAGTGCGCGAGAGCCAGGAGGGGGCCGAGCGCATCCGCCACATCGTGCAGGATCTGCGCGACTTCTCGCACCAGGATACGGGCGCGCTCGACAGCGCCGATCTGAACGCGTGCGTCGACAGCACGGCGCACATCGTCTGGACGATGATGCGCCACTCGGCGCTGCTCGAGAAGGATTACGGCGACCTGCCGCCGGTGCGCTGCTACCCGATGCAGCTCAAGCAGGTGTTCATGAACCTGCTGGTCAACGCCTACCAGGCGATCGAGGCGCGCGCCGACACGAGTCGCGCCGGGCTGATCCGCATCGAGACCCGCGCGGGCGACGCGGGCGTCGTGGTGCGCATCGCCGACACCGGCGTCGGCATCGAGCAGAGCCACGTCGACCGCATCTTCGACCCGTTCTTCACGACGAAGGAGCCGGGCGAGGGCACCGGGCTCGGGCTCTCGCTCTCGTACGCGATCGTCGAGCGGCACGGCGGCACGATGCACGTCGAGAGCCGCGTGGGCGAGGGCACGACGTTCGAGATCGAGCTGCCCTGGGAGGCCCCCGAGCAGGTCAGCGCAGGTGACTAGCCGCGCTTGCGACGGCGATCGGTCGAGCGGCGATGGCTAGCGCCGGCGGCGCGCCGACCCTGCTGCTCGTCGACGACGAGGCTCGGATCCTCAGTGCGCTGCGTCGCTCGCTCCGCCGCGAGGGCTTCGAGATGCTCTTCGCCGACGGGCCCGACCAGGCGCTCGAGCTGCTCGGCTCGCAGCGCGTCGACTTCGTGCTCTCCGACCAGAAGATGCCGGGGATGACCGGGCTCGAGCTGCTCGAGCAGGTCGCCGCTCGCTGGCCCGACATCGGCCGCGCCCTGCTCACGGGGTGGCCCGAGGAGGTGCCGGCCTCGCGCGCCGAGGCGGCGGGCATCATCGCGGTGCTGCCCAAGCCGTGGGACGACGGCGAGCTCAAGCGCTTGCTCCACGATCGGCTGGGCTAGTCGGCCGAGCGGTTCGTTCGCTCGACCCATCGGCAGCCGATATGCTCGACGCCGTGCGGTGCTCCAGGTCGACGGTCGCGTTCGGATCCCTCTGCCTCGTCGTGGCCGCCGTCATCGGCTGTGGGCCCGGCGACTCGACGGAGCCTCGCGCCAGCGGCTCGGCGGGTGGATCGACGGATGCCGTGGCGGGCCCTGACGCGTGCCCGAGTGCGGCCATCGCGCCCGCCCGGATGCCGGCGGGTCCTCTCCTGGCTCCATCCGACGCAGACGGCGCGTTTCCGACCTTCGGGCTCCGCGAGATCGACGGCGATCCGCGCAGGGTCCTCGCCGGCGTGGATCTCCTCCGGCAGAAGCGTCCCGAGCCGGTCGAGCCCGCGGAGGTGTCTTCGGGTCGCATCTCGTGGCGGATCGATCTCCCCTACAAGCGGCTTCAGGGTGCGGAGCGAGCGCTCGTCGTGCCCCGCGTGCGCGCGGCTCGCGGCCGGCCGATCGAGCTGGAGCCCGTCGTCGCCGAAGTCCAGCGCGCCGAGCGGGGGCGCTTCGTCGAGATCGAGCTCGAAGCCGAGCCGCTGCGTGGGCTGCGCGGCGAGGGTCGCCTGGAGGCCGAGCTGCATCCGGTGTCGTCGGCGGCACGCGTGGAGACGTGGAGCGAGCCCGTCGGTGCGGAGCCGGGGCGCGCGTGGCTCTCCTACGCGATCGGCGTGCTTGCGCCCGGGGTCGCGTCGGGGCCCGTGCGGTTCAGGGTCGAAGCCTGCGCGTCCGAGCGCTGCACGTGTCTCCACGAAGAGGTGCTCGATCCGGACGACGAGCCGGGTCGACGCTGGCAGGAGCGCATGCTTCCGCTTGGATCGCTCGCAGACACGCCGATGCGATTCCGATTCACCAGCGAGCTCGTCGAGCCAGGCCCCGATCGCGCGATGCTCGGCGTCTGGCAGCAGCCGAGGGTCCTCGCCCCGGCGGCCTCGCCTGCGCGTCACAACGTCATCCTGATCTCGCTCGATACCCTCCGCGCCGATCATCTCGGTGCATATGGCTATGGGCGCGAGACGAGTCCCTACATGTCGGGCCCACTCGTCGCGCAGGCGACGACGTTCGACCACGCGCTGGCGCCGGCCACGGCCACGGCGCCGTCCCACATGACGCTCTTCACGTCGCTCGCGCCGTCGGTGCACGGGGTGACCTCCAACCTCTCGCGGGCCGGCCTGCCGGAGAAGGTCTCGACCCTGGCGGAGGTGCTCCGCGCGCACGGCTTCGTCACCGGCTCGGTGAACGAGAACGCCGCGCTGACGGCGAGGCTGGGGTTCGGGCGGGGCTTCGACTACGAGCGGCAGTTTCGCGGGGAGATGATGGAGAGCCCGCTGGGCTACGTGCGTGCGGTGCTCCGCGCCGGCCAGGCATTCGTCGATCGCCACCCCGACCAGCGATTCTTCCTCTTCCTTCACACGTACCAGGTGCACGACCCGTACATTCCGCCCAGGCCCTACACGAAGCTCTTCGCCGACGGCGACGATCCGGCCCACCCGGACAACGTCCGCCTCGGGCGTTGGCGATACGGGGGGCGGCCCGTCCTCTACGATCGCGAGATCCGGTACCTGGACGACGAGCTCGCCGCCGCGATGGACGGGCTGCGGGCCAGCGGCGCGCTCGACGACACGATCGTCGTGATCACCTCGGACCACGGAGAGGCCTTCGCCGAGCACGGGTTCGTCGGGCACGGGCACGACGTCTTCGAGGAGAGCGTCCGCGTCCCGCTCTTCGTCATGGGCCCGGGGATCGAAGCGGGCCGGCGCATCGACCGGCCGGTCGGGCTCATCGATCTGATGCCGACGATCCTCGACCTCGTCGGCGTGCCCGTTCCATCAGGCGTGCAGGGCCGCTCACTCGCCGCTCTGCTGCTCGGAGCAGAGGACGTCTCGGCCCTGGATGGTCGGGTGCTCGTGAGCGAGAGCTGGCGGCACCGCGCGGTCGAGGACGGCGAGGGGGTGGTGCGCGACATCCCGGCGCTCGCCCTTCGAAAGGGCCGCTACAAGCTCGTCCGTACGACGACGACCGATGGCACCTTCGCGTTCGCGCTATTCGATGTCGTTGCGGATCCGAGCGAGACCGAGGACCTGCTCGGCGAAGGAGCGCCCGCGTCGGCCGAGGCGGCGGCCGTCGCGGCCGAGCTGATCCCGATCGCACGACGCCACGAGCGAGCCGGACAGCAGCTGGCCGAGCAGCTTCAGCTGCCTCCGCCGGATCTGGAGATGATCGACTTCGAGAGCGAGTCGCCGGAGCGGCTCGAGGCGCTTCGGGTGCTCGGGTACATCGAGTAGCGCGCTCAGCCCATGTGCCGCCGCAGGTAGTCGAGGTCGGCATCCTGCGAGTTCTTCGCCCCGATGCACAGGATGCGGAAGCGCTGCTGTGCGCCGCGTGTGTAGTAGATGCGGCCCTTGCCGGCGAAGCCGAGCTCGAAGATCGAGAGGTGATCGGGCAGGCCGCCGACCTTGCGGCGCACCGACACGTTCTCCGCCTCGCCCTCGAGCCGCTTGAGCTTCTCCTCGGCCTTGAGGCGCATCGTCTCGTCGCCGAGCCCGACCATGTCCTCGATGGCCCGGTCGTCGATCTCGAGCCCCTTGTAGAGCGTGCGCAGGCGCCGCGCCATGGCATCGGTGCCGCGCTTGCTCGAGCCGCCGCCGCGCGCCGCCTTCTTGAGGTTGCGTTCGAGGTCGCGGATCTCGTCGTCCTTGCTCGCGAGATCGGTGCCCGCCTCCTCGAGCAGGTCTTCGAGGGCGCGCACCTCCTGCGAGAGCTCGACCGCCTGCTCGGCCTTGCCGCGCAGCTCCTCCTCGCGCGTCGCGAGCCGCTGCAGCTGCGACTGCAGCGCCATCCGCTCCTTCTGCAGCGCGCGGATCTCGTCGCCGTGCTCGCGCTCGGCGGGCTCGACCTGCTGCAGCCGGGTGCGCAGGGTCTCGAGCTCGGAGGTGATCTGTTCGGCGCGCACGGCCGTCGCGTCGCGCGCCGCCAGAGCGGCGTCGAGGCGCTCACCGTCGCGGCGCGTCGTCGCGCGGGTGTAGAGGTAGAGGAACTGCAGCAGCACCGCGGCGTACAGGACGAGGATCGCGTTCGCGAGCAGCGCGTTGTGGGGGAGCGAGGCCGAGACGTCGGCCTGGGCCGGCAGCAGCTCGATCGCCTGGCGCAGCACGTCGGTGGGCTCGAGACCCTCGGGCTGCGGGATGTCTCGCCCGTTCACGTAGAGCCAGGTCACGCCGTCGCTCGCGAGCACGAGGGTCGTGACCTCGACGCCGCCCCAGCGCACCCAGCGCGTGTCGTCGATGCTCGCGACGAGCGCCTCGTCGATCTGCTCGGAGATCGGCCGGTCGAGGTCGGTCACGACGACCGCGGCGTCGGCGACGGCCTGGAAGTGCGTGTCGAGGGCGTCCTCGGCCGCCCGGACGGTGAAGAGGTACAGCAGCAGGAACGCGAAGATCGCGACGTAGTAGACGCGAAACGAGTAGAGACGCTCGCCGGCGGCCTGACCGGCCTCGACCAGGGAACGGGAGAGCGAGAGCGGCTCCTGTCCGGTGTCGGTCGTCATCGGTGCGGCAAGCATACCCGCTCGATCCGGCGGGGGCTCGCACCGGGCCTCGCGCCCGGTTCGCCCGTGCGCGCCGGGCGCCCCGTGGCTAACGTCCGCCGCCATGCGCGTAGTCGACCTCGACAGGGACATGAGCGACGTCATTCCTACGGGAATGACCCCGGACAGCGAGTTCCTGTTCGATCGCATGACCGAGATCACCCTCGAGCGCACCGACCCGCAGCCCGGGCGCAAGATCCTCGACGTGGCGAGCGGGGTGGGGCAGGACGCCATGGCGCTGGCCGAGCGGGGCGTGGTCGCCTTCGGCGCCGAGCCCTCGTCGCGCATGACCGGCATGGCGAAGCTCTACGCCGCGAACAACGACCTCGAGATGCCGCACTGGGTGCAGGGCTGGTCCGACTCGCTGCCCTTCGCCGACGACACGTTCGACGCGTCGTTCTGCAAGGGCGCCCTCGATCACTTCGACTGCCCCGAGCGCGCGATCGCCGAGATGGCCAGGGTGACCCGGCCCGATGGCCGGGTCGTGATCGCGATCGCCAACTTCGACTCGCTCGCGTGTCGGGCGGGGCGCGCCATCGACGACTTCCGCCAGGACGTGCTCGGCGTGGGACCCCTGCGCGACCGCCGCGGCTACGACGCGCCCTCCGACCACTTCACCCGGTACGAGGTCGACCTGATCCGCGAGCAGGCCGAGGCCGAGCTCGAGATCCTGAGCGTGGAGGGGCTCTCGATGGGCTGGGGGATGCCGGGCTGGTCGCAGCTGATGCACGTGCTGCCGCGGCCGGTGGCCGACGCCTCGATCCAGCTCATGCACAGGGTCGGGCAGACCTGGCCGACGCTCGCCGACGTGATCGTCGTGGTCGGTCGACCGCGGAGCACCGTGAAGGCGGCCCACTAGCCGTCGCGCGCCCCAGGTCGTCAGGCGGAGAGGCGGCGGGCGTGACTGCGCCGCTCTGCGAGCACCTCGGCGTAGACCTCGGCGGTGGCCGCCGCGACCGTCTTCCACGACAGGTGCTCGACGACGCGCCGGCGCGCATCGCGCGCGAGCTGGCGCCGGCCTTCCTTCGCCTCGTGCAGGCGCCGGATGCCGGCTGCGATCGACTCGGGGTCGTCGCGCTCGACCACCTCGCCGCCGCCGCAGAGATCCATGACCTCGGGCAGGGCCCCGGCGCGACAGGCCACCACGGGCGTCTCGCACGCCATGGCCTCGACCGCGGGCAGGCCGAAGCCCTCGTAGCGTGAGGGCACGACGACGATGCCCGCTCGGCGATAGAGCCGTACGAGCTCGTCCTGGGGCACCCGGCCGGTCACCGTGAGGCGCTTCTCGACGCCCGCCTCGCGGGCCCACTTGAACACCTCGTTGCCCGGGTGGTCGTTGTCGACGAGCGTCAGGTGGAGCTCGCTCGGCGCGCGCGCGAGCGCCGCGATCAGCGTGCGGATGCCCTTGTTGGGGTCGGAGGCGCGTCCGACACAGAGCAGCTCGTGCTCGTCGCGCTCGACGCGGTCGTCGGGGCTGAAGAGATCGGTGTCGAGGCCGTTGCGCACGTTGCGCAGCCGATCGGGCGGCACGCCGAAGTCGCGCACGATGGTCCGCGCGCTCTCCTCGCTGCTCGTCAGCACCCGGTCGATGTGCCGCGCCACCGTCGACTGCATGCCGATCGGATAGAACTGCATCGAGCCGATCGCCTCGCGGAAGCTCTCGTCGCGGATGAACGAGGCGCGGCGATCGACGGTGAGCGGGTGATGCACCGTCGTGACGACCGGCAGCCCCATCGCGCGCAGGCCGAGCAGGCCCCAGCCGAGGCACTGTACGTCGTGCACCACGTCCCAGCGCTCGCCGGCGCGCAGGCGCGCGGCGAGGTGCCGCAGCGCGCGCACACTGAATGCGAAGGGCTCGGGCAGGAAGCCCATCCAGCTCGATGCGAGCTCGTAGAAGTTGAGGGGCTGGAAGATCTCGAGCGGCCGCTCGGGGATCATCCCGTGGTAGTCGCGGCCGAACCACTTGCCCCAGAACTCGCGGTTCGGCAGCCGCTCGACCGAGCCCGAGAACGGCATCGGGTCGGGATACGGCGGGCCCACCACCGTGTCGACCTCGATGCCCATGCGCGCGAGCTCGCGCGCGAGGAACCAGAGATACACGCCCTGACCGCCGCAGTTCATGTTGCCGCGGTAGGCGACGAAGCAGACGCGCATCGGTTGCGGCACCTAGGCGGGCGCGGGCACCGCGAGCTCGGGGGCGGCCGGGGTGCCGCGCGAGACCGGGGCCCGCACGGGCTCGAGAGGCTTCTCGGCGTAGAGGATCAGGCTCTTCGGGCACACGTAGTTCAGCACGTTCTTCTCGACCGAATCCATGAGCTTCGAGCCGGTGATGTGGATCAGGAACTTCCGGTAGAGCTGCACGAGGCGGCTCTCGTCGGCGTCGGGCAGGTGCATCACCGAGCGCAGGATCCAGTACGGCGTGTGGAAGCCGTGGGCGAAGCCGACGCCGACGGTGCCGAGCCCCACCGAGGCGAGGCCCTCGGCGAGCTGCCGGGGCGAGAAGATGCGGATGTGGCCGCCGGGGCTCTCGAAGTACTCGTCGCCGAGGCGCAGGTAGATCTGCTCGCTCGTCGTCGTCGGGATCGTCACCGCGACCTTGCCGCCGGGCTTCGTCACCCGGGCGAGCTCGCGGGCCGCGCCGCGAAAGTCGTGCACGTGCTCCATCACCTCGGAGCAGATCACGCGGTCGAACGTGGCGTCGCGATAGGGCAGGTGGAACGCGTCGCCCTGGATCATCTCGCCGATCGAGCTCGCGTTCGCGGCCTCCTTGCGCAGCCGCTTGCTCGCGTCGCGCAGCGAGGGGAAGTCGAGGTCGAGCCCGATCACCCGCGCGCCGCGCGAGAGCATGCCGAAGCAGTGCCTGCCCTCGCCGCAGCCGGCGTCGAGGACCAGCTGGCCCGGCTTGACGTCAAGCCGCTCGAGGTCGACCGTGAGAAGCACGGCGGGTCTCCCCGGCTCGAGACCGATCGTGCCGGGCACGGACGGTCTCCTCGAAGACGTCGACGAGCCCGGCCGCCGCCTCGCTCCACTGGAAGATGCGCTGCACGCGCTCGCGCGCGGCCCGGCCCATGCGCGCGGTCTTCTCCGGATCGGAGAGCACGTCGCGCATCGCCGCCGCCATCGCCTGCGCGTCGCGCTGCGGCACGAGGCGGCCGGCGTGGCCGTCGGTGCCGACGACTCGTGCCGCAGCGCGACGCGCAGGCGATGGCCGCGGCGATGCGCGACGTGCTCTCCGATCCGGAGAAGACCGCGCGCATGGGCCGGGCCGCGCGCGA
>JAAUYD010099390.1_pt1 | contig 20031 bp, 16 predicted proteins | sample 7278101 | NCBI WGS metagenome assembly JAAUYD01 (sample SAMN14350128, study PRJNA611818) | marine sediment metagenome | isolation source: surface marine sediment (0.6m) | place: French Polynesia: Moorea | collected 2018-08
ACTTTAGTGGATTCGGAGGTATGGGGTTTGGCCCTGGCGAAAAACTCCAAACCATCCATACCCGGCAGACGGTAGTCGCAGATAATGACATGGTAAAATCCACGCTTTACAGCTTCCAGGGCCTCTTCAGCCGTGGTGAGCACAAGGGCGTTCAATCCGGTTTTTAGCAGCGTTAGCTGAAATGCTTCACGGACATAGCTGTTGTCTTCAACGATCAGTATACGACAGCGTTGTAGCGCATTTATCTCTGTTCGTTCGTGTATGTGCTCTATTTGCATGTTTGTGCACCATCTTTTGGTTTTTTTTCCGTAGATCTAACGGCTATGGTTTCTGTATATCTTTCCATTGGATAGCTGGGGGGACAGCCCCTCTTATGCTTATGATCATATAGGCGCTGATCGGCTCGGTGGAGCAAGGTGTCCGAGTTGGTCCTATCTTCCGGGTAAGTGGCCAAGCCGATGCTGATAGTGATGCGGCCCCCGGGCATTTTGTCGGTCAGGGCAAATGGATGTTCAGCAACCCGTCGATGCAGTTTTGCGGCGATCTGCCGGGCCTGGGTTTTGGGTGTTTCCACCAGGATCACCACAAACTCGTCGCCACCGTAGCGAGCAACAATGTCTGTATTGCGAAGGCTCTTTCGAAATAAAGATCCTAAAGTTCTCAGCAATCGATCGCCAGCCAGATGACCGTTGGTGTCGTTGTACTTTTTAAAATAATCCAGGTCGATAAAGAGAATGGACAAGTTGCAGGGGTAGCGTTTCGCGCGATCGATCTCCGCCTTCAATTTTTTTTGAAAATAACGGTGATTCAATAAACCCGTCATTTCATCGTGTGTTGCCATTTGTTTCAATCGGGCGTTGGCTGTTTTCAAGATGTTGTTATGCTGTTTCAGCATCGTAATGAGGTTTTGGTTTTGTCTTTCAAGTCTGACCTTTTCCAATGCCCGGCGGACGGTATTGCATATGACCTCCTTATCCTTGAAAGGTTTGGCCAGGCAATCGTAAGCTCCAGCACGCATGGCCTCGATGGCGGCATTCGAGGAGGTATAGTTGTTCATTACAATGATCTCGGTTTGGTTGTTCATCCGTTTGATCTGTTGCAGCAGTTCTACGCTTGTCATGTCGGGAATGTCGACATCGGTGATGACCAAGGGAAAAGGGGACTTAATATAAGCAGCCAATCCTTCCACGCCACAAGCTTTCGTCGTGACATCATAGCCACAGGTTTCAAAAAGCTTCGATAAGATCCGACGAAATCGTTCTTCGGCGTCGATTACGAGTATTCGGGAATTGTCAGTCATTGCCTCAATCATCTTCCTTCGTGATTTTCAAAACAAATTATGTCGTCGGGACCCATAGACCATCTGCCGAAGTAAAATGGTCATGGTTGGAATATACTTCCCACCTGCGGCCCATCCGTTCGATCGGTCGATGAGAGGACCGCGGCCGGATCTCTTTGGAAACCGGTATAGATGGGTTCATTGGCGGGCAAATGGATAAAATGCGTCCGGAACTGGTAATATGGATATGTTTTGAACTTAGACGCTGCGAGGCTCTAAAAGTTGGTTCTCCAATGCATTTTATGAGGTTTTCAACTTTAAAAGGCATCTCCATAAAAATGTTGATCCCCAACTGTTGGGCCTTTTTATAAATAGATTCAGTGCCATAGGCTGCGGTGAGAACCGTAATGCAGTTTGCTAAAAATGGCTGCACCTTTTCAAAGAAGCCCAGTCCATCGATTCCCGACAAGTGCTGGTTGCAGATGACGATGCCATAGTTGTGTTCCACAACTGCAGGGATGCTCTGTTCTCCGGTCTCGTGTGATGTAACACCAAATCCGTAGGCTTCAAGCACCTTATGCAATGCCAGGCGGACACCTGAATTGCTATCTATGATCAGTATTTTTCCAGTATGTAATCCCTGAAATCGACCTGACATTTGGGAGATCCCCCCTTTCTCCTGAACACGATGCATGTTTAATTTGGAGCTTTAGTAAGTCCGCTGTGATTATTGCAGGGGGTGTGCCAGATGGCGTGAAGATATTTATAGATAATAAATACAATTGTTTACATATTATATTAGTACCCGGGTAATTTGGGTGGGGGTGCGGCTATTGGGGGAAATGCCCCAATCTTGTGGGTTATATTTCACATTGATTGTTATAACTTTTGCAGTCTGTAGCGAAATTTATCACGGCTGATGTTGAGCAGTTTAGAAGCTTTGGATGCGTTTCCAGATGCCAAATCAAGGGCTTGTTCAAAGTATGTTTTCTCGATGGACTGAAGTATGGCCGGCAGGTCGACACCATCTGGGGTGATTTTTGGCAGGCCTGCCTGTTCTTTTGAACGCATCGCCGATGGGTCGGCCGAAGAAGTGGCATCAATTCCCAATTGTTCGACATCCAACAGCTTACCGCTACCCAATAGTACCGCACGTTCGATGAGATTTCGCATTTCACGCACATTGCCGGTCCAATGATAGTTTTGCAGTGCTTCAGCTGCGGCGGGCGTCAATCCGGTAAATGCTTTACGAAATTTTTTCGTGAATTTTTCTAGGAAGAATTTGGTCAGGGGCAGAATATCTTCCTTTCTTTGGTTCAATGAAGGAACCTCCAACTTGACCACGGCCAAGCGATAATACAGGTCCAATCTAAATCCGTCTTCTTCCTGCGACATGGCTAAGAGGTCTTTGTTGGTCGCCGAAACAACCCGTGTTTTTACCTTGTGTTTGCGAGTGCCGCCAACGCGAAAGTATTCCCCTGATTCCAGAAAGCGCAGCAGTTTTGCCTGGGCATCGAGGCTGAGATCACCCACTTCGTCGAGAAATAGGGTCCCATTTGCGGCCTCTTCGACCAATCCGGCCTTGCCGCTTGTGTCAGCACCGCTGAAAGCACCCTTTTCGTACCCGAATAATTCACTTTCGATCAGTTCTTTGGGAATGGCGGCGCAGTTTACCGTAACCAGAGGGCCCTTGAATAGAGGGCTCTGGTAGTGAATGGTTTGCGCAATTAACTCTTTGCCGCAGCCGGTCTCTCCCAGAATGAGCACAGGTGTGTCAACGCTTTGTGCAGCCATCGAAACGGTGGCCAATACTTCTTTGATAGGTTTACTCTCTCCGACAATGACAGGTAGATTCTTTTTCAGGTATTTTTCCTGCAGCAGTTGAATCTCTTTTTTCAGTGCGATGGTTTCCAGAGCGTTGCGCACGGTAATAATCAAGCCATTCATATCCAGGGGTTTGACGATATAGTCATAGGCCCCAAGTTTCATTGCCGATACAACGGTTTGGACATCTTCAAATGCGGTGATCATAATGACCAGCACTTGTGGATATGCCTCCTTGATTTGCTCCAACGCCTCGATGCCACTCATTCCCGGCAGGCCGATATCCAAAAGGATGAGGTCTGGAATTTGTTCCGTCATTGCGGCCAATGCGTCTTCAGCCGTGCCGAAGCCTTTGACCTTGTAATGCCGTTTAAGCGCCAGACTGACGCCTTCTCGGGCGATATCCTCATCATCAACTACAAACAGTGAAAATGGCGTCATCGTGGATATCTCCTCTTCTCAATGGGAAGGGTAATGGTAAAGTGAGCGCCTCCAAGCTCTCCATTCTCAACCGTTAACATTCCGTTATGGTCGGTGACGATACGCTGTGCGATGCTGAGGCCGATGCCGGAGCCGTCGGAACTGGTTGTGAAAAAGGGATCGAATATCTTTTCTTGGAGTTCCTTGGGAACCCCTGGACCGGAGTCAGATACCGCGATACTGATATAATTATCATGGGCATAGGAAGATACCGCGACCTTTTTATTACCGTTCACGCCTTTTAGCGCTCGTCCGGCATTTTGAATCAAGTTCAAAAAAACCTGTTCGATGAGTGCCACATCTCCGTAACATTTGGGTAACTTTTTCGACAGGGAGGTTGTGACTTCGATCCCGGCCTTTCTCAGGGTCACTGCCGTTAGGCTGAGCACGTTGGTCAGACACTGATTGATGTCGACCCGCACCATCTGGGGTGCCGTAGGTTTTGAGAAATCGAGAACCCGCTTTATCACCGCCTCCACCTTGTGTGAGGCCAATTTGAGCTGGTCGATGATCTCTTTCATGAGATCGATATCTTTGGGCATTACAGTTTTGGACTCACATAGTTGATCCAGTGAGTAAAGATAAGAGGTGATGCCGGTTAGTGGATTCCTGATTTCGTGGGCCATACCGGATGCGATTCTCCCCAAGGACGCCATCTTATTGCGATTGAGCAATAGTTTTTCCAACTCCTTGGTGTGGGTAATGTCCACCAGGTTGATCAGAATGGTTTCACGGCCCTGATAGTTAAAGGTGCTGGCTCTGCAATTGACCCATTTATAGAGCTTTTCCGAAGGTGTCTGGGTTTGGGATACGATCTGGAAGTCAGCTTCTACATTGGTGGTGGTGCGATTGATGATGTTCTGATAGGCCAGTTTCAGTTGCGCCAAATCGTCCGGATGAATGAAACTGAAATCCTTGTCGCGGATCTTGACCGGCAGATCGTCAATGGTACGGATCAACTCCGGATTTTGATAGACCACCAGCCCGTCTTGAATGATGGCAATGCCGACCAAAGACTTTTCCACCAAATCCTGGAATTGCTGCTGGCTTTTATCTCGCTCCGCCGTTCGTTCCTGGATCACAAGTTCGAGAGAATCGCGATGCCGCTTCAGTTCGATGTGGTTTCGGACCCTCGCTTTAATTACAATGGGATTGAAGGGTTTGGTGATGTAGTCAACAGCACCAATTTGGAATCCTTCCGATTCGGTGGTTTGGCCCTTTTTGGCCGTGACAAAGATGATCGGTATATGACGTGTTCGATCGTCGGCTTTTAATCTGCGGCACACCTCGAAACCATCAATACCCGGCATGATCAAGTCCAACAGGATCAGGTCTGGATTGATTTCTGCGGCTTCTTCGAGGGCTTTCAGATTATCCGTGAAACCGATGGTTTCATATTTTTCTTTGGTCAGAATGCTTTCGAGCAACTGGACCTGGAATGGATCGTCATCTAGGATTAGAATTTTTGGCGGCGATTGAGCGTCCGGGATTTTTTCAGCATCAATATTCATCAATTTTATCAACAGTTCCTTGTTATTACCAATAAGGTCTTTATAATGGGCAAATGTTCATAGGTCAAATAGTTGTTGCGGGACCATAGAGGGAATTACCATGAAACGCCACCACGCATTGTTATTGTTAATCATGACGGCTTGCTTATGGAGTCTGGGAGGGATGATGATCAAAAAGGTCGATCTGCATCCCATGGCCATTGCGGGGTGGCGAAGCGCAATCGCTACGGTTCTTCTTTTGGCCTGGAGGCGTGCCCCTAAATTTAACGGATCTTTGCCGCAGGTGGGATGTGCTATAGCGTATGCCGGGAACATGTTCAGCTTCATTACGGCGACAAAATTAACCACAGCGGCCAATGCCATACTGCTCCAATATGCGGCACCCGCCTATGTCGCCATTATCGGCATCTGGTTTTTAAAGGAGATTCCCCGACGCATTGATTGGGTGGTGGTGGCCGTTACACTGGCGGGTATGGTGCTCTTCTTTTTCGATCGCATCAGTCTGACCGGACTATGGGGAAATCTGTCCGGTATTGCAGCCGGGGTAACCTTCGCCTGGTTGATCCTCTTTTTGCGAAAGCAAAAGGACGGCTCCCCCATCGAATCGGTTATTCTTGGCAATGCCCTGACCGCGTTGCTTGCCCTTCCTGTGATGATCCGTCAGATGCCGGCGGCCGAGGACTGGATCTGGTTGGTGCTATTGGGATCGGTTCAAACCGCTTTGCCTTATATAATCTATACTACCGCAATCCGTCATGTTACAGCGTTGGAGGGCACTTTAGTGCCGGTGATCGAACCCTTGCTCAACCCAACATGGGCATTTCTTTTTCTGGGAGAAATTCCCGGTTTCTGGGCTACCATAGGCGGTTTGGTCATTGTTTCGGCCATCACCATTCGCTCGGTGGTCCCCATCGCCCATGGACCAATAAGAAGATAGCTCACCCGAAAATTGCTTGAATAGAATTGCAAATGCTCAATAAAACCATTTATTGGCAAAAATGCGGCACCGTTAATGTTTATTTTACGATTATTTGATTGTTCAGCTCCCGATCTTCGGGTATCCAGGGTAGGGTTACACCGGCAGCTCGGTTCTATCGCCCAAATTACCGTAGCGATGATAGCTATCGCAGATGCTTTGATTCTGTACATAATGCAGCAGCTCAATGCGTCCCTCCATCAGGACCGGCTCTCTGGCGATGTAGTATCCGAGGTCGGCAGCACGCATCAGGACCATCGCGGGGACGCGATCAGGTGCTGCATACCGCACCCGATGCATTACCGTAAAAGATGCTGCCAGCTCTTCATCAGACTGCCTGCGCAGGGCGGTGGCCGAGAGCAGATCGCGGGCATCGCTTCTGTCCAGAAACAGGGTTACGGCGTTGTCGAGATGTTCCGGGACGCTGACCACCACAGTGTTGCGGGTGATGCGCGCCGCAGCAATACGGGCCAGGGTCTCGAACAACGTGTCGTCGGGATGCAGTCGTATTCCCACGACACCCAATGGGCGATAGCGGTGGATGTTGTCCTGCCCCCTTATGTGGAAGGCGTCCTTTTCCACGCCGAACTCTTGGTCCCATTGAAAGAGGTAGCTTTTGACGGCGCGGATGGCTTTGTTCAGGTCTTCGGCATAGGGCTGGAGTCGGCCCCACATAATTTTTCTGCGCCACTCAAGGACCATCCGCAGTAGGGCGCTCTCGCCATTGATACTGTCAATGCTCGGCGGAGCTGTCTCCTTATACGACATGAACTGGGCCACATAGTTGGGGCCACCGGCTTTAATAGCAGGTCCCAGAGCGGACTTTCCCATCCCGCCAAAGGGCTGGCGCAGTGTGATGGCACCGGTGGTGCCGCGATTGAGGTAGAGATTGCCGGCCATGACAGCCTCTTTCCACCGGACCTGTTCTCTTTCGTCCAGGCTTTCCAAGCCGGATGTAAGGCCGAATCCGGTTTGGTTGACCAAGGATATGGCATGTTCCAGGTCATCCGCTCGCATGACCCCCAATAGAGGGCCGAAAAATTCGGTTAAATGGGTGTGGCTGCCGGGCTGGACGCCATACTTGATGCCCGGCGTCCACATATGGGGATTGTCGAGGATCATCTCGGGTTTTAGTGCCCACGATTCAACCGGCTCCAAGGTAGTCAACGCCCTCTGAAGATCACCCGTCGGCGGCCGGATCAGTGCGCCCATCTTATTGGAGAAATCCCAAGCCGAGCCGACTTTGAAGCTTTGGGCGGCATCCACAAGTTGACGCTTGAAACCTTCGTCGTCGTAGACTTCTTTTTCAAGAATCAGCAATGAGGTGGCCGAGCACTTTTGGCCGCTGTTGCTGAAAGCAGAAAAGATTACGTTTTTAATGGCCTGGTCGCGGTCAGCCATAGCTGTGACAATGGTAGCATTCTTGCCGCCGGTTTCCGCTGAAAGAGATATCGCAGGCTTGTCTTTGAGCATGGCCATCCCGGTTTCGGTGCCCCCCGTCAGGATGACGAAATCCACACCCTCGTGTGCCACCAATACGGCCCCTTCACGACTGCCGCTACAGGGCACGAACTGAAGTGTTCGTTTAGAGATGCCGGCTTTCCAAAAACATTGGCACAGTTCCCACGCCACCAAGACGGCATCGCTGGCGGGTTTAAACAGTACCGTGTTGCCGGCGGCCAGGGCAGCAATGATGCCTCCACACGGTATGGCAATGGGAAAATTCCACGGCGATACCACAGCGCCGACGCCTTTTCCCTTGGCTTCGAGGGTGTCGATATCACAGAAACGTTTGGCCGAGTAGGGGTAGTATTCAGCGAAATCGATGGCTTCCGATACCTCTACGTCGGCCTCGGTGAAAACCTTCCCAGTGTTGGCGGCAGCGGCACCAATCAAATCCGCCCGTGCTTTTCGCAGTTCAGACGCCACACGGGACAATAATCGGTGGCGCTGATCCATGGATAGATCGCGCCATCCGTCGGGATCGTTCTTTGCACAATCAACGGCTGTCTCAATGTCTTCCTGGGTGGCCAAACGGAAGACGGCAACCGTTATCTCTTTGGGCAATTGAGAGGGATCGTGACAAGAACGTTCGCTTCGGTCCTCAAAGATCTCCTTCCCGTCGACCACCAGAGGAATCTGCTGCGTATCCCCACTTTCTGTTTTCATCCAACGATCGCGAATGACCTGTGCCCACTGGCGGTTGGAGGCCAAGGACCAGTCGGTGTCCGGTTCGTTGTTAAATTCTCCCTCATGGTAGGTGCCCATCTCATCGGGAAAGCGCTCTTCCGATCTGTTTTGCACCCTGTGGGGGGATTGTCCGGCCTTGTCGATAAATGCACAAGATGCCAAAAATTGGGATTTTAGAAAGCGCCACGCGTCTGAGCCCACTATTAAGTGAGGTGCGTGCCTCAGAAAGTTCTCTCTGGCTGTATTTTCGTCCAACCGGCGCACCAGATAAGCAATGGCATTGATAAAGTCATCCCGGCCGGCAACCGGAGCGTAGAGCAGCATCTCTTTGGCGGATTCGGTTAATGCGCGGCGCACATGATCGGCCATGCCTTCCAGCATTTCATAGTGGAAGTAGTCTTCCACCCCCATGGCTTCGCCCATAACTTTTGCATACGCCAATTCAAACAGGTTGTGGGAGGCAATACCCAGGTTGACGGCCTCGGCATTTTCAGGTTGCATGCCAAAGCGCACCATGCGCTTAAAGTTGGCATCCACTTCAAGCTTATTATCGTAAGGGGCCAGCGGCCAATTGAAGTGTGCGGCATCCAACTGCTCCATCTCCATATTGGCCCCCTTTACAATGCGCAACATAATGGGGCTGCCACCGTCGGCCACTCTTTTTTGGGCCCATCGGGTCAGTTTTTGCTGTATGCCATAAGCGTCCGGAAGATAGGCCTGGAGCACGATGCCCGCTTTCAATGACTTAAATTCGGGTTGCTCTAATGTCTGCAAAAAGGCGGCACATGTGATTTCTAAATCACGATACTCCTCCATGTCCAAATTGACCAATTTCGGTACTTGTGTACCGTCTGCGTGTGTAAAAACATGATTCTGAGCGGCGCGGTAGATGGTCGTCAATCGGTCCACCAGCACCTTTACGGTGTGCTCCATGGCCAGGGAGCTGATTTGAGAATATATGGTGGAAATTTTTACGGAGATGACTTCAATGTCCGGGTCTTTCAAGTCCTCTACATAGGTTTTCAACCGATGCGCAGCCTCTTGCTCGCCCAATAATGCTTCTCCCAAATGGTTGATATTCATGCGAACACCTTCATCACGGCGCTTGCGCAGATGCGCATGCAGTACTTCGTCTTCTCCGGCAATGATGGCCCGACTGCTGTCCTGACGCATCTTCTCGATCATCTTGGGAACGGTGAGAGACGGCACGTGGCGGCCCAACCCCAAAAACATCTGGACCAGCAATTTTTCCACACCAGAGAAAAAATCCGGTACGCCGTGAGATTTGAGAATGGACTTGACCTGGTCAGCGACGCGGTGCATGTCGCTGGATCGAAAACTTTGGTCGATCAACTTCGTCAGCACGACTTTGTCCATGGGGTGGGTTAATAGACGCAACATCTGCTCCTGAATAGCCTTCTCCTCGGAAGTCAGCAGTTGATTGGCCCGGTTCTGCCATTTTTCCGCGGTTTCAATTGCCTTCTTGAAGATCTTCGGATCGTTAGGTGTGTCCATTAGAGGCTCCCGGAATAGTGCATTTGATGGTACTATATAGCAGGTTAAAGATCTACGATGCCGCCCATTGAATTGGCCGTGGGGGGTTGAAAGAAGTTGTGCGTGTAAAGGCTACTTGGCAATCGTCACTTTACCCAAAAGTTCAATGACAATAATATAAGTCCTCACTTGTAATTGGGTAGGCCGTCTTTAAAAAGTATCTTGTCCTGGATTCTAAGCTTCGCCGAGGTAGGCTTTACGGATTTCGGGATTGTCCAGCAGCTTTTTGGCCTCATCTTCCATGATGATTTTGCCGGTTTCCAGAACGTAGCCTCGCTTGGCAATCTGCAGCGCGATATTGGCGTTTTGTTCCACCAGGAGAATGGTGGTTCCCTCCTGAGAATTGATGTCCCGGATAATGTCAAAAATACGCTGGACAATCAGTGGCGCCAGCCCGAGGGAGGGCTCATCCAGCAGCAGCAGTTTGGGACGGCTCATCAATGCGCGTCCGATGGCCAGCATTTGCTGCTCACCGCCGGATAGGGTTCCGCCCAGCTGTTTTCGTCGTTCGGCCAGCACAGGGAACAGCTCGAACACATGTTTGACATCTTCCTCGATGGTGGCACTGTCCTTGCGGAAGAAGGCTCCCATTTCGAGGTTGTCTTGGACGGTCAGGCGCGGGAATATCCGGCGGCCTTCCGGAACTTGGCACAGGCCCATTTCAGGAAGGGCATCGGCGGCTTTTCCGTGTATGGCGGTTCCATTGTAATAGATTTCACCTGATTTGGGGGGCACGACACCGCAGATGGACATCAATGCCGTGGATTTGCCGGCGCCGTTGGCACCGATAATGGTGACAATCTCTCCGGGATATACCGAAAGTGAGATTCCCTTGAGTGCGTCTATATTGCCATAACTGGTGTGCACGTTGCGAACATCGAGTATGGGTTCCGCCATGAATTATCCTTTTTCCTCCGAGCGCGTGCCCATCCGCTGGGCCGGTATGATCCCTTCCGGTCTGAACTGCATCATCAGGACCATGGCGCCGCCGAGGGCCAGCATGCGATAAAGCTCGAATTCCCTGAAGGCTTCAGGAAGAACGATGAGGGCCAGGGCGCCGAGGATGATCCCGGGTATAGACGCCATCCCCCCCAAGACCACCATGGCCAACACAGTGGCGGATTCAATAAAGGTGAAGCTCTCAGGGCTGACGAAGCGCATGCGGGCGGCGAAGAAGGCGCCGGCCAGCCCGCCGAAAAGGGCGCCCATGGCATAGGCCAACAGCTTGAGCATAAAAGTGTTCACTCCCATGAGTTCGGCTGCTGTTTCGTCCTCGCGTATGGCTTCCCATGCACGACCGATCCTGGAGAAGTTGAGTCGCCGAACCGAAATGATGGTGATGATTGCCAAAGCAAAGATGACATAATAGACCAGATGAAGTTTTTTGAGCCAGAGGTGCTCAATGCTGAAACCATCTAAAAAACTGGGGTAGTAAATTCCCGGAGGCTTGATACCCAGGATGCCGTTGGGGCCATTGGTGAGGCTCATCCAGTTATTCAGAATAATGCGGACGATTTCACCGAACCCCAGGGTGACAATGGCCAGATAGTCCCCACGCATGCGAAGGGTAGGGTAGCCGATAATACAGCCTGCCACACAGGCCGTGGAAGCGGCCACCGGCAACGCCAGCCAGAAGGAGAGCTGGTAGTGGATGCTGAGCAGGCCATAGGTGTACGCTCCCACACCATAGAAGGCGATATACCCCAGGTCCAGCATGCCGGCCAGCCCCACGACAATGTTCAATCCCAACCCCAGGCAGACATACACGAGGACGTTGATCGCAACGTCGGTGCCGTATCTTCCGCTGAATTGTGGGAAGAGTAAACCAAATATCAGAGCGACTGTGAGCCAGACCCAATTGGGTATTGTCTTGGCACTGCTGCTGACGGTACTGCCGATCTTATGCAGCGGTGTTGTCACCGGCGCCAAAAGGCCGGCCTTGCGCAACAACACAAAGACGAGGATGACCAGGGTGGCGCCAAATACGTAGAGCCACACCATAATGGCATTCTTGAAGGTGATGGTGCCGTCGGCGTGGATACCCAGCAGGGGCCACAACAGCCCGAAGAGCCAGATCATTCCGATGCCGTAATACTTCAGTAAGCTTTTAGACGCGGGTGTCATCGACATTTTCGCCCATAATTCCGGTTGGCATAAAGTAAAGTACAGAGATCATGATGATGAAGGCAAAGACATCCTTGTACTGGCCTGAAATGTATCCCGCTCCGAATATCTCCACCATACCGATGATTAGTCCCCCCAGCATGGCACCGGTAATATTGCCGATGCCACCGAGTACAGCGGCGGCAAAGGCCTTGATTCCCGGTATGAAACCCATGGTGTAGTTTACCGACCCGTAGTATAATCCCATAATGATGCCGGCGGCGGCGGCCAGGCCGGCGCCGATGGCAAAGGTGATGCTGATGATTTTGCCGCTGTTGATCCCCACCAATGACGACATGACCTTGTCTTGAGCGGTGGCGCGCATGGCTTTGCCGATACGTGTCTTAAAGACCAGGATATTCAAAAAGACCAAGAGAAAAGCGGTCACCACAAAAATGACGATCTGCAGGTAGCTGATGGTCACCATCCCGAAATTGAATCCCCCCTGGGAGAAGCCGGTGGGGTAAGCTTTGTCATACACTCCCTGGGTGAGCATCAAGCCGTTGGAGAGAAAAATGGACATCCCCAGAGCGCTCACCAGAGCCGAAAGCCGGGAAGAGTAACGCAGCCGCTTGTAAGCGACCTTCTCCACGGCCATGGCCAAAAATGCGCAGTAGATCATGGCCAGGACCATGGCCCCGCCCAAGCAGAGCCACGGGTGTGTTTCAAGATGCCCCCTGGCGGCCAGGAAGCTGAGCAGGATGACGCCCATGTAGCCTCCTGCGGCAAAGAACTCGCCGTGGGCGAAATTGATCAACTGGATGATGCCGTAGACCATGGTGTAGCCCAAGGCGATAAGGGCGTAGATGCCGCCTAAGGTCAGGCCGTTGATAAGCTGCTGTATAAAAAACTCCATGGAGTACCTATGTCGTTGCTGTATCGTTCAGCGGCGCTTTTATTGAAGCCCCGGCTCTCATACCTCAGGGTAGGAGCCGGGGCCATGGGGTTTAGGTTGTCTTCAAACGTTGTGTTGATGCATTAAAACAATTTACCCGTAGTCGGGTTCCAGTAGTTTTTAAACTCCCCTTTGTCCACTTTCCAGATCACATAGTCGGAACCTGAATCGCCATTGGCCTTGAATTTGATCTTTTTGGTGGCGCCTTGGAAATCCATCTTCATGATTGCAGCTTTGATTTTGGCCGGATCGGTGGAGCCGGCTTTCTTGATAGCACTCAGTAACACATAAGCTGCATCGTAGGCGTAGCCGGAGTAGGCACCCGGTTTGCCGTACTTGGGTTCGTATTTGCCGAGGTATTTTTTATAAGACGGCGTGTTAACGTCTGTGAATCCGAAGGTCAGGTAGGTGCCTTCAGCCGCATCCTTGGCAATCTCGATGAATTGGGGATGGTAAACGGCGTCCTGGGCCAGCATCTTGGCCTTCAGCCCCATGCGTTTGGCTTGGATGGCCATCAGGCTTCCGGAGGCAGAGTTCTGCAGGCTGACGTAAAAGACATCCGGGTTGGCTTGTTTGACTTTGGTCAACACAGCGGAGAAGTCCTTGTCCCCTTGATTGACGTGGTCGTGGGAGAGCACTTTGACGCCCAGTTGTTCACATTGTTTTTTGACGTTCTCGGCGAGACCCTGGGAATAAGTGGTCTTGTCGTCGACGATATAGATGGTTTTGGCTTTGAGATAGTTCTTGATAAATGCGCCTGCGATCTTGGATTGATCGTCGTCACGCCCGCAAACCCGGAACATGTATTCCAGGCCGCGCTCGGTGACCTTTTCATTGGTGGAGGCCGGGGTCAGCATGGGTATATCTTCCTCACTCAGTGTCTCGGAGGCAGGAATGGTGGATGAGGAGCAATAGGCGCCGACCACGCCGACCACGCCTTCATTGATTAATTTGTTGGCCGCGGCCACGGCTTGGCGGGGGTCGCAGGCAGTATCTTGGGAGTGTACTTCGATTTTATCATATCCGGGTATTCCGCCTTCAGCCTCGATGACGGCCACAGCTGTTTTTGCACCATTTGCGATGTCGTTGCCGTCAGCTGCATAAGGTCCGGTGAGCGGGCTCATGGTACCGATTTTCAGCGTTTTAGCGGTAGCCGCGCCCAGCATAAACGGACCCAGGATCAAGGCGATCACAGTCAAGGTTATCATCTTCCTCTTCATGATTCTCCTCCTCGTTCAAATTGGTTGGTGTATCATTTGAATTTTCGACAGACGATCTGCCAGGGTATCCTGACAGCGCCGTCGATGTTGCATCTTAATTAACATTGAAGGCCGTACTTCCGCCGCTGACGATTTCGTCATGGTCAGGCTGAAGCGGGCTGGCCTAAATAAGCTTCGATGACTTTTGGATCGTTTTGGATCTCCTCCGGTTTTCCCTCCGCAATTTTGACGCCGTGATCGATACATACGATACGGTGACAAACACCCATGACCACTTTCATGTCGTGCTCCACCAGCAATACGTTGATACCCAATTGGGAAATGCGTGAAATATCCTTCATCAAATCCATGCTCTCCGACGGGTTCATCCCAGCGGCGGGCTCATCCAACAATAAAATGGCCGGCTGCGAAGCCAGTGCCCGTGCAATTTCCAGCCGACGCTGAATACCATACGGTAGATTTTGTGCCACCACATCGGCATAGGTGTCAACGCCCATGAAACGAAGCGCTTCCATGGCTTTATCCCGGATGTGTTGCTCCTCTTTTTTTTGGGATCGGGTCCTGAATATGGCGCCCACCACCCCCTTTTTGGTGCGGCAATGCAACGCCACCATGGCGTTCTCCAAAGCTGTCATTTTTGAGAAGAGGCGAATGTTTTGAAAAGTTCGTGAGACACCCAGCGTCAGGATCTGGTAGGGGCGCTTACCCAATAGGCTATGTCCGCCCAGGGTTACATCGCCCTCGGATGTCTTGTAGACGCCTGTAATAACATTGAAAACGGTGGTTTTGCCGGCGCCGTTAGGGCCTATGAGCCCTACGATTTCACCGGCATTCAAGGAGAAACTGACATCGGAAAGGGCCTTGAGGCCGCCAAACGATACACTGATACCATCCAGTCGAAGATCAGTCATAAGCAGTGCGAACTAATTGTATATCATAGAATGAAGGTTGCCGTTGATTGAAATAGTATCCATGATGGCTGTGCCCTTTCAGACCATCGTGGTAGCCTATTAAATGGAAATGCCTTGGCAATGTCAAGATAATATTTATTGGCCAGCTACTCATTGTTTTTCCATACCATTAATATTACAGCAATTAATATAAAGGCACTGCCAATATAGCCGGTGATGCCGAAAGATTCCCCCCACCAGAAAAAAGCAACCACCGCAGCCATGACCGGTTCCAAGGTGGCGGTGATCGCCGCCCGCGACGCCTCCAGGTGTTTAACGCCGATATAGTAACAAAAATAGGCGCCGTAGGTGCTCAATAGGGCGATACAAGCCAAGGCCCCCCAGGCTGTGGCGCTCTTTGCGGAAAATTCCACCCACGGTAGGAGAGTGACGGCACCAATAGGAAGCAAGTAAAAAAACAGGTTTGGGGATGAGTAGCGCGTCGAAAAGTACTTGCCGAATATGTAATAAAGCGAATAGCAAAACCCTGCTGCGAGACCAAAGAGCAGGGCAGACCACGTTATCTGTATACTGCCGCCACCGCCGGCGACACACACGACGCCGAAGAGGGTCAGGACCAAGGCCGTAATTTTAGAGCGGGTGAGCAACTCACCAAAGGTAAATCGAGCGATCACAGTTACCCAGGCAGGCGCGGTGTAAAGGAGCACCGAGGCGAGGGCAGCACCGCCGCCTCGAATGGCCATTTGGTAGGTGCCGTAAAAGAGCGTTACGCCGGTAACGGCGAACAATACCACCATGGGGAGATCGCGGATTTTGAGGCGCAATCTTTGGGTAATCGCGGCGTGTATTCCGAAAAAGCCCCAGGCTAGCATGGCACGCCAGAAGGCGACCTCCATGGGTTGGAGTCCTTCGGAGAAGGCCAGTTTCGAAAATGGCCCTAAAATTCCCCAGAGCAGGGCAGCCGTCGCGATATATAGATAGCCTTTAACTTGCAAGTGGACGTCCCCGTTTGATGATATATAGGAATATATCCGAACCCATGGCGTTCGGTTTGACGATCCATTGGATGGCAAACCGTCGGGTGTGACGTATCATAACTGGGCGTCAAGACGCCAGGGTGATCTTGTAGCATGGCACTATAAAACTTATCCGAATTTTGATTTTAATGGATCCCGGACCCGGGCATTGGATCTTATTTCTTGGTGTCGATGAATTCCATCACTTCGCCCCACCATTTTTCGTTGGGGCCTGTGGGCCAGCTGTTGTGGCCTGCATTCACAAATCGCCACAACCGCTTTGGAGCGGTCAACGCTTCAAAAAGAGAGAGGGTGTGTTTGTTGGGGATGATGTTGTCGTTCTCGGCCATGGCCACGGCCACCGGACGGTCGAACTCGCGCAAGTTCTGGATACTGTCATAGCGATCCTTGACCAACCATCGGGCAGGAAGGTACCAGTAATGGGTCTGAGCCAGGTTGGGAAGGGTGTCCCAGGGGGTGACCAAAATTAGCCCTGCAACAGCCATTGTAGGGTCGTTGGCCGCAGCAGCTGCGACACCACACCCCATGGATTCACCGAACAGAAAGACCGGGCCACCGAATTCGTTTTGGACTGCTTGGATGATCGCCCGGGCGTCGGTGACGAAGCTTTCTTCATTCATTTTACCAGGCCGGCCACCGTAGCCCGGGTATTCCGCCAATATGACTCGATATCCTAAGGGGGTTAATGCCTGAGATACGAAATATCGATGCCAGGCGGCCCCGGCGTTGCCATGAAAGGCGATGACGGTACCCTTAGTCTTAGCTGTGTGATTGCCGACCAGGCCCTTATAGCCTGATGCGTCGGGCCAAAATGATAATCCAAAAGCCGCCAAATGCTCTGCGCTTGGTTTTCCCCGGTCCGGAAAATAGAGCATATTGCGCTGTAGCAAGTAGACTGCCAGGGTAAGAAGCGCATACCCGATGCAAATGTAAGACGTGTAACGAATCGCCGTGGACATCAGAATCTCCATATTATTGACAGCCCGGAAAGGTTGTGGTTTAAACATTTTCTCTTCGTGGCAGAGGTCAGCCACTTGCAGATGATCACAGAAAAACGCACCACACTTCATTAGCACTAAAGAGGATAAGATGCCAACTGACAAATCCCCAGGATCAGAAGTCGCCGCCATTATCATGGCTGCCGGCCGCGGCAGCCGTATGAAGGGGTACTCCGGCAACAAGACACTTTTACCACTGGTGCCGGGCGCTTCCATTTTCGAGGGTCAACAACCGCTGCTTTTGCATTTAGTGGACCAACTCCCGGCAGGCCCCAAATCCGTGATTGTCAACCACTGCAAAAATGATGTCATCGATGCCACCCGTGAACTGGATGTGACCTATTGCGAACAGCCCCAACTCAATGGCACCGGCGGTGCCATCCTTTGCGCCACGGATTTTATCAAAGCCCAAACCTGTGACCGTTTTATCATCACCATGGGTGACGTGCCTTTTGTCAAGAAGGAGACTTACGCCCGACTGGTCCGGTCTTTGGGTGAAAATGATATGGTTGTTCTGGGATTTTCCCCGATGGACAAGAAACAATACGGCGTGTTGGAAATCGGAGAGGACAGAGTTGAAAAGATCACCGAGTGGAAGTTTTGGAAAGACTACGACCCTGAGATCCAGGCCGCACTGACCGTCTGCAACTCCGGCATCTACGCTGCAACCCGAGAGGCGTTGATTAAATATCTGCCCATCCTGGCCACTAGACCGCAGATTGTACATAAGGAAGTAAACGGTCAAATGACTGCCATAGACGAGTTTTTCATCACTGACCTGATAGAATATATGGTGAAGGACGGTAGATCCGTGGGGTATCAGGTCACCGAGGATGAGATTGAAACCATGGGGATCGATGACAGCGACGCCCTTAAAAAGGCTCAGTCGATCTATAAAGAAGGATAGTTTATTTAATTTTCGACTTCAACAGTGCCAAACCCTCTTCCCGCGCCTGTAAGATTGTTTTTATAGGCACACCGTCAAGTTCGTGCCGGGTCAATATTTGATTTTGCAAAACAGTCCGATAGAGCAGGTATTCCTCTTTTGCCTGGATATTGGGCGCAACTTTTGCCGTATAGAAGAATTTTTCTATGCTGCCATTCTTTCCATTGGCATTTCCCTCGGTAAGATCGACACGATAGGTTTCATAGGCCAAAAAGCAATGTACCATGGGGAGATAAGGCAGGGCGTATCGCTTTAAAATGGCATCGGCACCGGTGACCAAATCTTCGGTCATGGCATAGATGCCAACATGTTTATGTACCGCCAACCCCAACTCCACTGCGAGGCTGGCGATGACGGCATGTTTTGTCGTGCAGGTTCCTTTACCCTCTCTAAAGAGGCTCATGAGGTCATCGCGGTCAGTATTGTAGCCGTAGGGCATATTGTGCACATATGCGCAGGCATCCCGGAATGATGAAATGTTGATCTTTAAAAACTGTTTGGAAATAAAGCCCGCCGACTTAATAGGGCTTTCCGGAAAGTTATCCCATGTATCCATAAGAACTCCATGATAATATTCATATAGGCCGTTTTTAGCAATTTTACCATACATCTCAGGCTCTGGAAATCGCAGCTTCGCCTCCATACAACGCAGTATAGACTTTGATTTGTTAGTTTTTTGTTAGGCGGGACCTTCTTGCACATTGTAATCTGTTGAAGAACTCTATAGAATCGTCCTCCTATGACGCAAAAAAAGAGATCCAACGCCATTGGTCTGCAGGCCATCGTATTTGCACTGGTTTCCGCCGGCTTCACCACCATCTACCTCCTGCAGCCTGTTTTACCGGTTCTACAGATGGAGTTCGACGTCGATGAGAATCAAGCTTCGATGGCAATATCGGCAGTGATCCTGGGCATCGCGCTATCCAATTTGCCCTTCGGCCGACTTGCAGACCGGCGGTCCATTAAACCCATCATCGCAGTGGGAGGGATGGTCGTCGCCATGAGCGGCCTGGGGTGTGCCATTGTACCGAAAATGTCCCACCTAATCTCATTGCGATTCTTGCAGGGGCTCTTCATCCCTGCTTTAACCACCTGCCTGGCAGCCTATTTGGCCAAACACCTGCCCATGGAACGACTTAATGTCGTCATGGGATCATATGTGTCCGCCACTGTGGCTGGCGGGTTGGGAGGAAGATTGCTGGGGGGGTGGATCCATCCCCCTTTGCATTGGCGATATGCCTTTGTAACGGTGTCGGTTCTGGTTATAATCGCAACTGTTTCGGCGCTGCTTTTTCTTCCATCTGAAAAACGACTTCCTGTTGAAAAGAGCGTCGACATCGGTTTTCTCTCACTGTTGAAACGCACCGAGCTACTCAGAATCTATTCGGTGGCGTTTCTTTCGTTCTGGGTATTCTCCGCTTTGTTTAACTACCTGCCGTTTTACTTGGCCGGCCCGGTTTTCAATGCCACCACCGAACGCATAACCCTTATGTACATGGCCTATGTTTTGGGAATTATTATAGGGCCCCTATCCGGAAAACTGAGCAATCGCATCGGCAACGGGGCCACGATGATCGTCGGCGCCCTCATTGTTGCCCTCTCCCTCATGGCGACGCATATTCCCAGTTTGTGGGGGGTGGTCGCCGGGTTGTGCGGTGTTTGCGTCGGATTTTTTGCTATCCATTCGGCGGCGGCCGGCAGCTTGAACCAGAAGTTGGAGTCCAGCCGCGGGCGCGCCAACTCGCTCTACGTTTTGTTCTATTACCTTGGAGGGTCCACCGGCATTACCGTCAGCGGCTTCGGATACCAAATGCTCGGCTGGCCAGGCATCACCGGCATCGCCATGGTGCTTTTGGCCGTGATCCTGGCGGCTGGACTGGTGGAGGTAAGGGCTGCAAAAGCATAAGTGCACGCTGGCGCATTCTTAGGCAACACCAAACGGAAAAAGGGCTGCGTTGATAAAAGCGAATTCAAAGCGCCGAAATACGAGTTCGTCCATAGCCAATATTTATCATTCGAGCCTGATCCGGGTTGATGAAAACCACAG
>JAAUYD010121790.1_pt1 | contig 20024 bp, 16 predicted proteins | sample 7278101 | NCBI WGS metagenome assembly JAAUYD01 (sample SAMN14350128, study PRJNA611818) | marine sediment metagenome | isolation source: surface marine sediment (0.6m) | place: French Polynesia: Moorea | collected 2018-08
ACTTAGCAACCATTTTACCATTAGATACATGGGGTTAAAACCCCTGTTCGCTCCACTGCCACGCCTTAAAAGGACGTGGCTAACTCTCGCTCACGGCCGTTTAGGTTTAGCCTATAAAAACCGCTTCTGTCCTCACCTCCACTGGTTTGTAGGGACTACTGTATGAGAACTGATATAATTAGACAGATTGATAACGCGATCGCAGTTCTAAATAAACCAATAAAGCATTGATATCAGCAGGGTTCACCCCACCAATGCGAGAGGCTTGTCCAAGGGTCAAAGGACGAACTTTGGTCAATTTTTCCCTTGCTTCCATCGAAAGGGTGTCTATGCTCATATAATCGAGGTCTGAGGGCAATTTTTTATTACTATGTCGGCTAATTTGTTCGATTTGAGTTTGTTGACGTTTCAAATAACCTGAGTATTTAATGTCAATTTCTGCTCCTTCTTTTTCGACAGTGCTTAAGTCTTTATTGCCTAAGCCATACTGTTCTAAATGATGATAATGAAACTTAGGACGACGTAATAAGTCAGCTAAGGTAACCGACCCTTTGATCTTCTGTTGTGTGTCATTCACAATGTTAATAGCCACCTCATCTCTTTCTTTAATTCTTGTTTCGTAAAGTCGCTCTTTTTCAGCAACAATATTAGCTTGTTTTTGTTCAAATAATGCCCAACGACGCTCATCAATTAAGCCAATTTCCCGACCTAAGGGGGTTAATCTTTGATCCGCATTATCAGACCGTAAAATGAGGCGATATTCAGACCGAGACGTTAACATTCTGTAGGGTTCTCTTAAGTCTTTGGTACATAAATCATCGATTAACGTACCGAGATAACTCTCTTCCCTAGGGAAGATAACCATCTCTTCATTTTTAACCCATTTAACTGCATTAATTCCCGCTACAATACCTTGGGCTGCTGCTTCTTCATAACCGGTTGTGCCATTAATTTGTCCAGCACAAAATAATCCTTGAATCTTTTTCGTCATCAACGTTGGATAACATTGGGTTGCTGGTAAATAATCATATTCAACAGCATAAGCAGGACGTAACATGACACAATTTTCTAGCCCTGGAAGGGTTCTTAACATAGCTAATTGAATCTTCTCTGGTAATCCCGTCGAAAACCCTTGAATATATAATTCTGGGATCTCTCTTCCTTCTGGTTCAATAAAAATTTGATGACTTTCTTTGTCGGCAAACCTAACAATTTTATCCTCAATAGAAGGACAATAACGGGGACCTTTTGAATCAATAAACCCCCCATAAATAGGAGACAAATGTAAATGATCTTTAATTAATTGATGAGTCTGGGAAGTGGTTCGGGTTAAATAACAATTCATTTGTTCTCGTTCCACCCAAACCTCTGGATCAAAGCTAAACCAGCGTATTTCCTCATCTGGGGGTTGGGGTTCTAACTGAGAATAGTCAACCGATCGCTTATCCACCCTTGCTGGGGTTCCGGTTTTGAGTCTCCCTATTTCAAACCCCAAGTGATTGAGGGTATCCGTCAACCCCACCGCAGCAAACTCCCCGGCCCTTCCTGCTTCCATGGACTTATTCCCGATCCAAATGCGACCCCCTAAAAAGGTTCCTGTGGTCAAAATAACCGCTTTAGCCTGGAAACAAGTGCCAAAATAGGTTTCAATGCCGATCACCTGATCGTTGTTGCCCAATACCAGATCCGTAACCATGGCCTCACGAATGCTTAAATTCTCTTGATTTTCGACAATTTCCTTCATGACTGCCGAATATTCTCGCTTATCTGTCTGGGCCCGTAAGGCCCATACCGCCGGTCCCCGTGAGGAGTTGAGAACCCGTTTTTGTAGATAGGTACGATCAGCCATTTTCCCGATCTCCCCTCCCAAGGCATCGACTTCATGGGTTAACTGAGACTTGGCTGGGCCCCCTACCGCCGGGTTACAAGGTTGCCAAGCAATGCGATCGAGGTTGAGGGTTAACATCAAGGTACGACACCCCAAACGGGCTGCGGCGAGGGCCGCTTCACATCCGGAATGGCCGGCACCCACAACGATGATATCAAAGCTATCTTGGAACTCAACAGGAGTGGTAAGGGTCATAATTTGGAACTCAAAACTCAAAAGTTAGAAGTAAAACGCTTTATGTTGGGTTTGAGAACAAACACCTAGTGATCTATTTATCTTTTGAAGATTATGTTTTATTTTAGCGAATAGTCAACAGTATAGACTGTCGTTGCTCAAATTGATAACGATGATAGTATTTCCGTGATCACCCAGAAGCTGTGATTCAATACACAAGGTTGGAATAGATTGAATCACAGACATAAATTTAACTGGCTTGTTACCATGTTTAACAGATAGAAAGCAAAACATTCGTTATATTTGAGGTAATCAACAATGCTTAACAAGAGATGAAAAACCATAGATGAAAATATGTAGATAAAATGTAATAATTTTTGATTCTTATGTAAAACCTATGTATATGGGTTAACATACGGGTCTTCGTACGTAAATAAAAATTTTTTTTTCTTATAATTCAGGCATATCTTCGGTAACTTTTCCTCAACAAATCCACTATTCTAAAAACATAGAGAAAACAACACCGAGTCAAAGAAAATGAAATTCAACAACACCCTCGCTGCTATCTTAACCGTTGCCTTAACTTCTGGTATTAATGTTTCTGCCTTTGCTGCATCCATTAACGTTGAAACCATCAAAGAAAATAGAATAGAAACAACAACCAATAACAAGCAATCTGACAAAAATACTCAGTCTAATCAAGACGGTTCTCAAGGAAGTAAGTGTATCTTTCGCTGCTAAGGTACAAATTAAGATAAAATTAATCGTCTAGAGAAAAAATTATTTTCTGAATTTAAACAAACAGTCTGATTATAATTGGGTCAAGAAAATATTTTATCTAAGTGATCCCAATGACATCTCTTTCCAGACTCAAAACTTTTTATCCTTATCTTGTTAGTACTGGCATTATTATCAGCCAATTTCTAAGTGTATCAAAAATATTTGCCCAAATTACTGTAGATAATACAGTTGGAAGCAACAAAATTATAACTGAAGATGGGAAATTTATCATTACAGGTGGTGAACAAAGAGGAAGTAATCTGTTCCACAGTTTTGAACAGTTTTCTGTTCCAGATGGCACAATAGCCAATTTTAAGAATTCCCCAACCATTAATCATATTATTAATCGTGTCACAGGCTCTTCATTGTCTAATATTGAAGGAACAATCACAGCCAATGGCACTGCTAATTTTATCTTAATTAACCCTAATGGGATTAGTTTTGGCCCGAATGCTCAGATTAAGATTAATGGGTCATTCCTTGCTAGCACTGCGGATAGTATTATCTTTGCTGATGGGGTCCAGTTTAGCGCAAACAACCCACAAGCCAATCCTTTATTAACCATGAGTGTTCCTACGGGGTTACAATTTGGCTCAAATCCAGGGGCTATCATAAATCGCGCAAATAACCTTAATTTAAAGCCAGGAAATACTTTTGCTTTGGTAGGTGGGGAACTTGAGTTTCCAGGGGGTAATCTGAGTGTCCCTCAAGGAAGGGTCGAATTAGGCAGTGTGGGGAACGACAGTAAAGTTCAACTAACAACCACTGGAATTGGATTTGAGTTGGGTTATGAAGGAGTAAATAATTTTAGGGATATTTCTCTGTCTCAACAAGCATCTGTTAATGCCAATAATTCAATCATTGAGTTACAAGGTAGAAATATTAGATTGCGGGAAGAAGCGCAAATTGGCACGGATACTAATAATTCAGATGCTGCGGGAGACATGATAGTCAATGCTTCTGAATCCATAGAAATTATAGATAATAGTCAGGAAGATGGAAGATTAAGTGGAACTGGACCGGTTCGATTCAGTCGACTCTCTGCCATAGTTGATTTGGATGCAACAGGTTCAGGGGGTAATATTACTCTCAACACTAAACGACTCATACTACAAGAAGGGGGAAGAGTTTCAGCGGAAATTCAAGGTAGAGGAAACGGAGGTTCAATAGAAGTTAATGCCTCAGAGTTCGTTCAAATCATTGGCACAGGGTTTTTTGGTCCTAGTTTCATCGCAACAACCACAATTAGCGAGGGTAATGGTGGGCCAATCAACATCAATACAAAACAATTAATTCTGCAAGATGGAGGGCAAATACTAGCTGTTAGTGCTTCTGTCCCTGGTTTTGTTTCTACAGGTAATGGGGGACAAATTACAATTAATGCCACTGACTTAGTCAGTGTTAGTGGTAGCGGAATGGTCGGAGACCTTAACAATGCAGTTCTTTCCAGTCGTATTACGGCTGAAAGTGGTTTTGAAGACTTAAATTTATCAGGGTTTGGTCTAGGAGGGAGTGTTAGTATTAACACTGATCGACTAACAGTAACCAATGACGGTATTGTTTCAGCAGCGAGTTTAGGTCAAGGAAATGCAGGAAGCGTTCAGATCACAGCTAACTCCATTTTTTTAGATAATCAAGGCATAATAACAGCATCATCTGAAGGAACCGGAAATGCAGGAAATTTAACCATTAACACCGATCAATTAACGGTTAATAATCGCTCACAAGTCGCTGTTAGAAGCATTGGAACAGGTTTTGGGGGTAATTTAACCCTCAATGCGAGGTCTATTACTTTGGAGGGAAAAAGTCAACTCACCGCTACCAGTGAAGCGTTAGACCCTGAAATTGCTCTAGAATTAGGACTTGAACCAGAGGTTTTAGAATTAGATAATGCTTTAGCTAATGCAGGAAGTTTAACCATTACTACTGACGATCTCACGGTTAATAATGATTCAGATGTGACAGTGAGTAGTTTTGGGTTAGGTAATGCTGGGGATATTAATATAAAAGCAAGGGATATTCTTTTAGATCATAGTAGTCGCTTATCGGCCGAAACTGCTTCAGGGGAAGGGGGAAACATTAACCTGAATGTGGATAAATTTTTGATCCTACGTCGCAATAGCAGAATTTCTACCACTGCAGGCACTCGTGGGGGAACAGGTAACGGAGGTAATATCAACATTGCACAAAATAGTCCTCTGTTTATTATTGCTGTTCCTACAGAAAACAGTGATATTATTGCCAATGCGTTTCTCGGTCGTGGAGGTAATATCAATATCGACGCTGCTGGGGTTTTTGGTATCGAAGAACGGCAAAGATTAACCCCTTTAAGTGATATCACCGCTAGTTCTCAGTTTGGTCAAGTCGGAAATATTGGTATTAATCGCCCCGATGTTGATCCTCAAAGAAGCTTAGTTCAACTTCCTGATGAGTTAGTAGATGCGAGTCAGATCATTGTAGATGCTTGTCGTCCAGGTGGATCATTAACTAGAGGAGAGTTTACCATTACCGGACGGGGAGGTTTACCGTCTAACCCCAATGAAGGAGTAGACCACCCTACAGGATTAACCGAATTAGGTTATCCTAATACTAATTCACCAAATTCCCTACTTTCTGAACCAGGAACTTCTCTCCCTTCAGAGGTATCACCCAATTCAAGTGAGACACGCACCCCATCTATTGTGGAAGCACAAGGATGGATTATTAATAGTGATGGTAATGTAGTGCTAACGGCACAAGCACCCACTGTGACTCCTCACAGTCCTGGTTTAAGCCCTGTTACCTGTTATGATTTGTCAACCCGTAAGTCGTCTCCCTAGCTTATTTTGTTGTTCTTTGTCTCTTTTTTACTTAAGTGGTGTCTTTGCTGCTGAATTAATGGCGCAATCTTTTGATAATGGGCCAATTCCTCCCACTTCTGTCCCTGAGTTACCGCAACCTGTTCCTTTCCCTGATACCCCTTTAAAACCCCCTTCTCTGACCCCTTCACCCATAGAAGAAGTTTCCCCAAACATTCCAGGGACAATTACTGTTAAGGGGTTTCTTTTTGAAGGAAATACCGCTTTCGACACAAAAGAATTAACTAAGGTTGTTCAAGGGTTTATCGATCGCCCTTTGAGTTTTGCAGAGTTATTACAAGCGCGATCAGCCATTACTCAATATTATGTTGATCAAGGATATGTTACCTCTGGGGCTTATATTCCTCCTCAAACCATCGAAAATGATCGGGTGACGATTAAAATTATCGAAGGCCAATTAGAGGATATTCAAGTTACGGTTGAAGGTAAACTTAATCCTAATTATGTGAGCGATCGCTTGGCGTTAGGAGGGCAAACTCCGTTAAATATTCCTCGGTTAGTCGAAGCGTTACAATTACTACAATTAAACCCTATTATTGAGAGTATTTCGGCTGAATTAACGCCGAGTCCCCGTCCTGGTAATAATATTTTAGTGGTCAAAGTTGTTTCAGCCCGTTCTTTTTATCCCAGTCTTGTTTTTGATAATGGTCGTAACCCTCAAGTGGGGGAAATTCGTCGGGGGTTTAATATTGCTGAAAATAATTTATGGGGAATAGGAGATCAGGCTAATTTTAGTTATTTTAATACGGATGCTAGTGACGATGTGGAGATTACTTATCAAGTTCCTATTAATGTTTATAATGGAACGGTTGAAGTAGGATATAGAAGTTTAACGGGGGAAATTATTGAGGATCCCTTAGATATTTTAGAAATTAATTCTGATTATCAAAAGTATTTTTTTCGCTTTCGACAACCCATTATCCAAACCCCATCCCAAGAATTTTCTTTAGGCTTCGATATTGATCACCAAAAGAGTAAAACTGTCTATTTAGATGGACTCGCTTTTCCTTCTAGGGGTTCTGATACTAATGGAAGAACTAACATTTCTACGATTAGGTTTTCTCAAGAATGGGTAGGAAGAACAGCAACTCAAGTCTTATCAACAAGGTCAGAATTTGACTGGGGAATTGAAGCATTTGGCACCACAAGACCCTTCGATTTTGAGGTCAATCCTGATACTCCTTATAGTAACTATTTTTTATGGCGAGGGCAAGCACAATGGGTTAAATTATTATCAGAGGACACTTTATTTGTCTTTAGAACTGATATGCAGCTTGCAGATCGTCCCATCGTTTCTTTAGAACAATTTTCGTTAGGTGGGTTAGGAAATGTTAAAGGATATCGTCAAAATTCTTTGTTAACTGATAATGGTATTTTTGCCGGAATGGAACTACGTTTTCCCGTTTATCGTCTTCCTCAAGATAGATTCGTGGTGCAAATTATTCCTTTTTTAAACTACGGTCAAGGATGGAATAGTGGAGATGATCCTGATCCGCCTATTAATGAATTAGCGTCTGTTGGTATCGGGTTACAAGTCCAATATGGTAATTTTTTTAACGCACGTATTGACTGGGCTAACCCCTTAGGAAAAGAACTGTTTCAAGGGGGTAACTCTTTACAAGATGATGGCATTTTTTTTACGATTACTATTAGCCCATAGAAAGCAATGAAGAATTTAGAATTTAGAATGCTAAATTACTGTGGTATTTTTTGTAATTGCGTTTGTAAAGATGGTTCAGAACTAATGACTAAACCGCTTAAAGTTTGACCGAGAAAACTGACAATTTTATCCTTGTCTTGGGGGAATAAAAGCCAACGACTTCCTAATGGTAAATTATCAAAGGTTGCAGGATTTTCCGTAATCCAAATTAAGGGTAGTTTAGGTAACGTATATTGATGATCGTCTTCTTCTTTACTAACAGCAGCTAAGGTTTCTAATACAGTACGATTACCATGAATCAGTCCTGTTTTAGCTGTCCATAATTTAACATTTAATTGGGCGCGACTGGCATAAAAATACAAAGATGCTGCTGCAATAACCGCCTGTTCAAAATTATCATCTACCCATGAAGAACCACTATCCAAACAAATAATAATATCTTCTCCCCCGGTAATCACTTCTAACTCCCGTACCTGAAACTCGTCATATTTAGCACTGGTACGCCAATGAATCATCCGCATGGGATCACCATAACGATAAGGGCGTAACCCCTTTGTTACCCCTTCATTTGCCCCTTGAAAACGGCGATCGCTTTGTTTTTGGTCGCTTTCTTCTTGTCCAATAGTATCAATCATAGGACAATGATTTAAGGGCAAAATTTGCGGATAAACCACCGCTTTAGCCGGAACCTCCTGACTGCGACGACACCAAAACAGTCCTAACGGTGAACCACTACGTAATTCTACTTCATGCCAATGATACACCCCCCGTTGTTGGGTTTTCAGATAATAAGTCCAGTGGTGTTCTCCTTGAGGTGCAATGGCTTCAATGGCGGTGTTTTGGGGTTTATCCATAACAATAGGAACGAGATCCCATAGTTGCAGTAAGGTTTTAGGAGATTTTGAGCGATTTTCGATGATAACTTCAATGGTGAGATCATCCCCTGCACTAACGGGGTTGAGGGGATGACGACGGACTTGTATTTGAGATAGCGATCGCACCGAAAGAATTGCCCCTAAGATTAATAATGCCACAATCGTTCCGCTTAGCACATATAACCATCCTGCCATAGTATTAGTGGCAGCCCCAAAGAAACATAGGGCTAATATCGCTAATAACCAGCCGCTAAAGGCTGGGCTTGTCCAATGGGTTTCTAACCAGTCTGTGAGGGGAAAAGTACCTTTTCTCGCCATAATATCAGTGGGTCATGTTTGGCGTTTGTTCTTCTGTTAATCATAGCAAGGGTTGGACGAATAAACAGTTAAGTTTATTATTATTAAGTTTAGTTAAATTATGCTTGATGATGTGATAGGTGTCACTGTAGTTGATGATAAAAATTACTATAATTTTTGTTATCAAAGTACAAAAGAATTTTAACAATGACGACTACTATTGATACTCGTGTAAAAAGTGTTTATAAACTAGCAAAAGCCTATCCTAATAACGAACAATTACAAGAAGCGGTTGGGGTGGTTAAGACGTTAAGACGTTCTCAAGGTCAATTAGTACACTGGAGTGAACAGCATAAAATAGATAAGAAAAAATTAAAAGCAGAGATTGTTACATTATCAAAAGAAAATCAAGAATTAGAAGTACAAATAAAATTGAAATCTGAGAACATTGAGGTTTTAAAATATGAGTTACAACAAATTAATGAACAAATGACGCAATTAACTCAAGAAAAACAAAGGATGATAGCGCAAAGAGATAAAGTAATTGCTGAATTAAAACAAATAGAGACGGAGGTGGAAATTGCTACGATTAAAGTTAAACAAACCAATAATTTATTTGAAAAATTTAGTATTATTTGGACATTAGTTCAATCTTTATTCTTTAGAGATAATCCTCAAGACTTTGGTAAAATAGATAATAGCCTTCCTGACTTTCATGATAAACCTCACATGGGAACCAGTCCATCTGATATTGGGAGAAGTTCATCCGATAGTTAGGTAATATTTTTAAATAAAAATGATGTCAAGATTTAGTCAATTAATTAAAGAGTTGGAAGATTTACAGCAACAAGATATTAGAAGTTCTGCGAAAGTTTTTTCAATTACAGCCACATTGTCAACTAGATTACAAGAGTTATTAACATCTGTAGAAAATTTTAATAAATCTCTTCCTGAAAGTAGAATAACAAAAGAAGAATTCATTAAGCGTTATGGAAACTATAATAATGCTTATGCTGCTTATCAAAAAGCTTATGGTATAAAATGTCAGAGAGGCTGGAAATATTTCCTAAAAGCTATTGAAGGATTATCTCCACCCGTTTCCTTAGAGGAAAGAATTGATAAATTAGAAGAAACAGTTAAAATATTAGTCAAAATTTTAATAGAGAATTAAATTATCAAATTATAAGGCAATATTTATGATGTAATCAATTAACTAACTAATCCATTATGATACAAATTTCTTCAAATCAAAAAAAAGTTGCTGAAGAATATCTTAATAACTTATTAAACAAAATTAAAAAAAGGCCAGGAATGTATTTAGGAAAAGCATCAATTACTCGTCTGAAAATATTCTTAATGGGTTACAGTATTGCCAGAGGAGAATTAGGATTAGATTTAACAGAACAAGAAAAACAATTTTCTCAATTTCAACAATGGGTTAAACGCCACTATCAAATTGATAGTAATCAAGGATGGGATCAGATTATTTTATCTCAAGTAAATGATGAAAAATTAGCTTTAAACCTATTTTTTGATTTGTTAGAAAAATTTTATTTAGATAATGATAAAAAACTCAAATAAAGATTTGAGAAAATTAAAGCAGGAAATACGGTAAGTAGTAATTGCCGAGTTGTGGCAAAATAAAAAGTCCAGGTGTTCACACAATAGACAACCATGGCCGCAGGAAACCCCGACTGGATACGTTTAGATAAAGCCCTTTCTATTGAAGCAGAAAAAGGATTTACCAATTTACAGGGTAATCAATATCAGTTTAACGAATTTTTGTGCCTTAATTTTGGTCAAACTCCTCCCAGTGGGACACCAACCAGCGATCGCAGAAAGTGGCAAAATTTTGCTGCTCAATATGCTAATTATCCTGCCTTAACTCTAGCACAAAGAAAGACCTTAATTAGTCAAACCCGTCAATTTTTATACCAACTCAGAAAGACATTAGAAACCCCTACCGAACCCCCAAAACCAAAGTTACCTAAAACCACAGCTATTACTGATAAGAAACCTGCTTTACGGCCTGTTACCTTGGATCAATCTTTAAGTAACTTAGCAGAAGTAGGCTATAAAAGAGGAGAATTATTAAAAAGATTAGGACTCTATACAGTCAAAGACCTTTTATTTTATTATCCTCGTGATCATATTGATTATGCTCGTCAAGTGAGCATTTCTGAATTAGTTGCAGGGGAAACTGTCACCATAGTAGGAACCGTAAAACGCTGTAATTGTTTTACCAGTCCTAAGAATAAAAAATTGACCATTTTTGAATTAATTTTACGAGATCATACAGGACAAATTAAACTAAATCGTTTCTTTGCAGGCACTCGTTTTACCAATCGAGGATGGCAAGAAAGACAAAAAAGATTTTATCCTATGGGTGCAGTGGTAGCAGCATCAGGTTTAGTTAAACAAAACCGCTATGGGGTAACTTTAGAAAACCCAGAAATTGAAGTGTTAGATAGTACCAGTTCTAGTATTGACTCGATCAAAATTGGTAGATTATTACCTGTGTATCCTTTAACTGAAGGGGTTGGTGCCGATTTAATTCGTAAGGCAATTATTGCCAGTTTAGAAGCTATTAAACAGATCAAAGATCCTTTACCGAGAGTATTAAGAGAACAATATGGATTAATGGGGTTAAAAGAAGCAATTAGTAATATTCATTTTCCTGAAACCCCTGAATTATTAGCCCATGCAAGACGGCGTTTAGTCTTTGACGAATTCTTTTATTTACAATTAGGCTTTTTGCAACGTCGTCAAGAACAAAAACAGATTTATAATAGTGCAGTTTTTACCCCGCAAGGTAAATTAATTGAGCAGTTTGATAACATATTACCTTTTAAACTAACCAATGCTCAACAACGAGTTATTAATGAAATTTTAGAAGATTTAAACTCAGTAACGCCCATGAATCGTTTAGTCCAAGGAGATGTAGGTGCAGGAAAAACAATTGTTGCTGTTTTTGCCATTTTAGCCGCCTTACAATCAGGTTATCAAGCTGCATTAATGGCACCAACCGAAGTATTAGCAGAACAACATTATCGTAAATTAATTCCTTGGTTTAATCAACTCTATTTACCTGTAGAATTATTAACAGGTTCTACTAAAAAAGCCAAACGAGAAGAAATTCATCGCCAATTAAACACAGGAGAATTGCCTCTTTTAGTGGGAACTCATGCTTTAATTCAAGACCCCGTAAACTTCCAAAAATTAGGCTTAGTTGTCATCGATGAACAACATCGTTTTGGAGTACAACAGAGGGCGAAACTATTAGCAAAAGGGAAATCTCCTCATGTTCTAACCATGACAGCAACACCCATTCCTCGCACCCTCGCATTAACGTTACACGGGGATTTAGATGTGAGTCAAATTGATGAATTACCCCCCGGAAGACAAGCTATCCAAACCACAGCATTAACAGGAAAAGAACGCACCCAAGCTTATGATTTAATTCGTCGAGAAGTTGCCCAAGGGAGACAAGTTTATATTATTTTTCCTATGATTGAAGAATCAGAAAAATTGGACGTAAAAGCAGCAGTGGAAGAACACCAAAAACTCTCAGAAAAAGTATTTCCAGACTTTAATATTGGACTGTTACACGGACGCATGAGTTCAGCAGAAAAAGATGAAGTATTAACCGCTTTTCGAGACAATGAATATCAGATTATTGTTTCAACAACCGTTATAGAAGTTGGGGTAGATGTTCCCAATGCAACCGTCATGTTAATCGAAAATGCGGAACGGTTCGGACTATCTCAACTCCATCAATTAAGAGGTAGAGTCGGAAGGGGTTCTCATAAGTCCTATTGTCTGTTGATGAGTAGTAGTAAAACCCCTGATGCAAAGCAAAGATTAAGCGTGTTAGAACAGTCTCAAGATGGCTTTTTTATCTCAGAAATGGACTTAAGATTTAGAGGTCCAGGAACGGTTTTGGGAACCCGTCAATCTGGTTTACCCGACTTTGCTTTGGCCAGTTTAGTCGAAGACCAAGAAGTGTTAGAATTAGCCAGAGTCGCAGCAGAAAAAATTATTGTAGCAGATAAAACTTTAGGAGGTTCACCTTCACTCAAAAAAGAATTAGAAAGTCGTTATAAAAAGTTAATGGGAGGAGAAATTTTGACATAATTATCTGGGTTAAGACTAAAGTTAGAGATTGATCAGTCTTTTTTGAATTAAGGAAATCAATAAATTGTTCGACTTGTTGGCGTTGTTGAAGGGATAATTTTTGAACCTTTTTTATCAGTCGCTTTTCTGTTGACAAGATTAACTATTTTTTGGTTATTTTCTCCATAAAAATTCGTTCTTGTTCTTTTAATGGCATATCTTTAGAATAAATTACAGGGTTAGGATCACGTTTTAATAACTCTGCTAATGCTTCACTAAACTTATCATCATCATTGCGATTTTGCGATAAATACTGTTTTAATTCAGTGACACTCATTTTAGTTAAATCAATCATTAGAAAAACCTCCAATTTCCATCAGGATAAATAACTAAGGCAATTTCATCATTGATCCCTGCTTGGATATAAATTGTCTTTAACTTAATATCATAGCGAAAAATATTAATTGGTTGATATCCATTAGATAAACATTGACAGAGAATAATAGCTTGAATAGATTGTGCTACAGTTGGCAAATATAATAAACTGTTCTATCTTTGAATCACAGTAGGGATAATTCATGAATTATCCCTAAATATATAATTTATTGTACAGAAATAATCTTGCGATTACGGACTAATAAAGCAAACCCTGCGCTAGTTACAAACATCAGTAAACTATACATAGCTGCAGGAATAGCCATAGTGGGTATATTTAATAACGTGGTAGCAATAGTAATGGCTAAAGTACCGTTTTGTATCCCCACTTCAACAGTAATGCTTTTAGCACTCTTTTCATCTAGTTTAGCAAGAGTAGCGATCGTATATCCCAGGAACATGGTAATTAAATTCAAGCTTAAAGTTACTCCTCCTACTTGCATAAAAAATGGTAGAAAATTAGCCCTTTCTTTCAGCAACAAACCAAAAATAATTAACCCTAAAAAGGATAAAGATAACCATTTAACAATTTTCTCTAGTTTAGCTGCTAATCTGGGTTGAGATTGATTAATTAACATCCCTAGAGAAATAGGAAGAAGGATAATAACAGCAATTTGAATGATGGTTTTTAGGATAGGTAACTGTAACGCTGTATCTGTTCCTATAAAAGTCTGCATTCCTAAATTAATCACCACAGGAATAGTAACAATAGTAATGAGACTGCTAATAGCGGTTAACGTAATAGATAAAGCTACATTACCCCGTACTAAATAACTGATCACATTAGACGTTGCACCCCCCGGACAAGCAGCTAAAATAATCACTCCGACTGCTAATTCTGGGGTGAGAGGAAACATTGAAGCTAACAAAAAACCGACAATAGGTAAGATAATTAATTGAGCAAATAGTCCCAGAATAACCCCTTTCGGTTCAATTAAAATGCGCTTAAAATCAGCAAATTTCAATCCTAACCCCATTCCCATCATAATGATAAACAGAGCAAGGGGTAAAAAAATCGTCGTCAGAAAATTAGACTCCATAATCACTCCAAACACAAAACTTTTGGTTATCTTACAATAGTTTAATAAATATTCCTACATTTCTATTGCACCCAATGTTTTTAAAGCGTGTTTTTGTGCTGAGTTTAAACCAGTCACTCCTGTAATATTTTTGTTCTCATAAGGTCGAGGCGATCGCTGCACCAAATTTCAATCATTTTTTTGCTTTAGTTTCTCACCCTAACGGACAAAGTTAGCGATCATACTATCAATTTTGATAAGATGTTATATATTAACAATAAGTGAATTTAACAGATAGTAATTATGATTGTTAGGGCAGTTTTAGAGTGGGACGACGAGGTAAAAGCTTTTTCAGCAACTTGTCCAGAATTAAATTATATTTCTTCTTGTGGTGGTACAAAACAGGAAGCTATTGCTAATCTAAAAGAAGCAATTCAACTACTTTTAGAACCAATTCCCGATCATTTAGTTAATAATGAACAAAAGTTCGATACGGTTGAAGTTGTTATTTAGAGTAACCGGAAATTATGCCAAAAACTCCTCGTCTAACAGCTAAAGCAGTTATTAAACAACTCAAACAATCGGGTTTTATTGAGGTTTCACAAACAGGTTCTCATTTAAAGTTCTTTAATCCTGAAACGCAACGGACAGCAATTGTTCCCATTCATCAAGGTAAAATGATTCCAATAGGTACTTTAAAATCCATTGAGAAACAATCAGGAATTATTTTTAAATCATAATATAGCCATCGATTCACCTACTATAATCCACTACATTTCTATTGCACCCAATGTTTTTAAAGCGTATTTTTGTGCTGAGTTTAAACCAGTCACTCCTGTAATATTCATGTTCTCATAAGGTCGAGGCGATCGCCAAGTCGATAAACACTCTCCTGTCTCATAATTCCAGCGTTTAATGGTTCCATCCTTACTGCTACTGGCTAAAGTATGTTCATGGGGGTGAAACGTAACACACATAACTGCATTACCATGTCCTAGAAGGATTTTATCGCAACTGTATTGAGTTGAGGAGAGTTTCCATAAGCGAATACTGGTATCATAGCTACCACTAGCTAACCACTGACTATCGGGACTAAATGCAACCGATGAAATCCAGTTACGATGGTTTGGAAGAATCATAAGAGGTTGTGTGTTTTTTGATTCTAAATTCCAGATACAAATAGTATTATCATTACTACCACTAGCCATTAATTTTCCATTAGGGCTAATCGCAACCGTCCAAACTTCACGTTGAGAACTTTGAAAGATTGTAACGAGTGGATTAGGGTTGTTCAGATCGTTAATATCCCAGGATTTGATTGTCCCATCATCACTACCACTAATTAATAAAGGTTGGCTAGGATGGAAACATAAAGATTGTATCCAATCTGTATGACCTTCAAACGTTTTCAACAGTTTATAATTAAAAGCATTCCATAATTTAACTGTTTTATCATCACTACCTGTTGCCATAAATTTCCCATCGGGACTATAAGCAACCGTTCTAATCCAATTTTTATGTTCTTCTAAACTTGTAATTAGTCTATTATTACTAAAAGTATCCCATATATACAGTTTTGTATCATCACTTCCACCAATCAAAATTTGACTATCAGGACTATAAGCAAGAGACAAAATATTACCTTTATAAGTTGATATTTCTGCTTTAGTTTCACCGTCTGAGCTATCTTTTAAATAGACAATTGCTTGATTAGTTCCCACCGCCAAAATTGTACCATCAGGATTATAAGTAATCGGTTGAATTTCTTGACTATATCCTTGAGTAACTTCTAAGCATTCTCCTGATTCATAATTCCAAATTCTAACATTGAATCCCATTTCACCACTCACTAACCAAGAAAGTTTCGGATGAAAATCAATTGACCAAACCCCACCATTATGACCTCTCAAAGTATGTAAATGTTTACCTGTTTTAACATCACTAATACAAATGGTTGTATCTTCACTAGCACTGGCTATTTTATCACCCTTTGGACTAAAAGCCAGACATCTAATCCAATCATTATGATTATGGCTTAAACTCTGTTTAAACTTACCCGTTTCTAAGTCCCAAAGACGAACCATTCCATCATCAGTCCCACTAGCAAGAAGCTTACCATCAGGACTCATAGCGATTGCTCTTAAAATATTCTCTTGATTTTCTTTTAAATTTTCTTCTAACCAGAAGATTTTTATCAACTTTACTTCTAAATCACTGATATCCCATAAACAAATTTGATTATCCTGACTTGCACTAATTAAGGTATGTTGATCAGGATGAAAACTGACCCATCTTACCTTATCTTGATGTTTGGTCAAAACAGTTATTAATTCTTTTCGATTACAATCCCAAATTCTAATTGTTCCATCATCACTACTACTGGCTAATAATTGACCATTAGCACTATAACTTAAGGATCTAATTCGATCAAGATGTCCCGAAAAAGTGGCAATGGATTTTCCTGTTTCCACTTCCCATAAACAAATATTCCCATCTTCTCCACCACTGGTAATTATTTTACTATCAGGACTAAAGGCGATCGCTCTTACCCAGAAGTTATTACTGTTAATAATATGGTGTAAAATAGGACAGCTTTCCCCAACTTTCCAGAGATAAATTTGAGCATTAGTATCACCAATTGCTAACCATCTGCCATCAGGACTAAAAGCAACAGAAATGACATTACTAAACCCATTTAAAAACATTTGATTTGATAAATCAGATTCGCTAAAATCTATATTTTCTAAGCTAATTTCTCGCAAATTTGCATTGTTTAATACTAAAGATGAAAAATCTTTATTTTCTAAATAACCTAAATGGAGAAGTAAATTAAAAATATTTCCTCCTAAATATCTATGAGATGTATTATTTTTATTATTATCTAAAATTTTTCTTAAATGCTCTCTAACTTGTTCTTCTGTATTCAGTTTAGCTTTGAGTTTTTCAATGATTGGTTTAAGGATAAATTTTTCTTGATCTTCTCTAACTTTTATTGTTTCCGTGGGTAAAAACAAAGGAAAATCATTTAATAAATTAAAATTCTCGTTAATTATTTCCTCTGTCATATCATTAATCAGTTTCTTAATTAAATAATCTCGAATCATTGGCGGTTGGATTAACACCCCTTCATTCTTGCTTTCCACAAAAAAACGAGATTTTAAATGTTTAATGATAGTTAGTATTTGATCGCTCAATAGTCCCCCCATAATATGTTTTAATTCAAACAAATTAATGGGATTACGATAAATAGCTAGCCAATACATGACATTTTTTTCTATTTCTAATAAGTTTTCTAACTGTTCTTTGGTAAATTCTTCAACACCATTAAAAACGAAATTACCATAACTTATAAAATGTGTAATATTACCAGCAAAACTTTTCTTAATATTAATAGCAACATTCACTAAGATAAAAAGATTTCCTTGATAGGTATCTCGTAGTAACTCCCAATCTTCTTCTGTTCCCTCGAATGAACCAACACGATTAAAAATATCTTGAATTGCCTCTACGGGTAAAGGTTCTATTTTTAAGCAACGACTCCATCTATTTTGAGCAACCAGTAAACTAATTTCTATAGGTTCGATATTGCTGGTCATAACTAAACAACTTTTATCTTGTTTTTCAGCAATTTCTTTTAAGAAGAGATTATAATTTGCATTGTTAAATTTTAAAGAATTCTGTTCTATCGCCCAATCAATATTAGCTAAAATTAATAAACAACGAAATGATTTTAATTTTTCGATTAGATTATCTAATTTCTGCTTCGTATCTAACCCCTTAATATCTTCCTCATCATTAAGAAATAATAATAAATCTTTTAAGAATTCATCAATTGAATGATATTGATCGAGCGATCGTAAAATAACATAATCAAAATCCTCTTTATTTTGTTGTGCTAATTGATAAGATAGGTTGGTTTTTCCCATCCCTTTTATCCCTTCAATTAAGATAACACGACACTTATCTTTAATAATCCATTGCGTCAAAGTTTCTAATTCTTTGTTTCTTGCAGAAAGATCAAAAAGATCAAAATTATTTGTCGCTTCTCCCCAATCTATTTTTGTTTCTTTGGGTTGAGTTTCTTCAATATAAGTTACTTCTCTGATATCACAACCTAATGCACTACAAATTTCTTCAGCATTTAAACGATCAATCGGTTTACCATTCAAAAAACGACTAACAACATCACGGGATAATCCTAGATGTTCAGCTAAAGCTTTTTGACTCGGAAAACCATTACGAGGAAGTAATGCTTTAATAGACTTTTTTAATTCGGGTTTGAGTTGAACAGAACGAGGCATTTATAGTTAAAGGTGGGATTAGTGTATATTTATCTATGATAGCTAAACTTTGACAATAACTTAGTTACTTGAAATATAACTCAGACATTAACTCAGACACTTTACATAAAAAATTAGACAATCACTCATTCAAGATCAGCCACACTCATAATTCATAATCAAAATATGTTGTTCTCTCTACCTTAGTTATCGTAACTGCATATATACTAAAGTTAACATAAACCTAATTTTCTATAAGTTACACAAATTACAACTTATTACACTATGAACCTAGCAAATATCTTACGCTTTCGAGATTCAAAAGAATCCACCTCTGATGAAGGTGTGCATGAAGCTATAGATATTTTAAAACGCCTCTGTCAGAAACAGAATGCTTTACTTGAAGGAGAAGAACCAAGTAAAGATGAACTTATTAAAGAATTAGATCAACTAGAAAAGCAAATTTCTTCAATCAAGCACAAAATAGAAGGAGACAAATCTCAAGCGTTTCCGAGACGAACTTTTTGGGATGGTATGGCTTCGGTTTTAGATATCAGTGGTAGCTATGCTCGTAACTTAGATAAACAATACCCTGCTATTGATAGCAAACCTTCATATCTAAAGTCTGATAAGGAGGCAATTCGCTCGGATTGGGCTACAATAGGACTCGATATTAAGCAAGCTGCTTCTCAAAACAACGAAAAACAGTCTTAGATGTCCAGTCAAAATCACGAAGCTCAGGATAATAATCCTCAAAATGAGGAAGTTCAGAATAAGACTGATATTGTTATATCACCAGATAGTTCATCAAGATATCCTTCTTATGAAATTGTCCCTTCTCCTCGTACTTTTCAAGAATATGAGGAGATTTTGCCTGGAAGTATGGATAGAATCTTATTAATGGCAGAAGCACAAACACAACATCGTAGGGAAATTGAGACAAGAGATCAACAACACCGAATAAAAATGGAAGAGGAAGACACTGAACTGAAAAAAGCGGTTACAAAGTCAGATACGAGACGTGCTGATCTAGGATTAGTCACAGGTTTTATAATTGCTATTATTGGTTTAAGTGGTTCTATTTATTTAGGGATTAATGATAAAGCTGCGGCTTCTGCAATAATGGGTGGTGGTACTATGACAGGATTAGTGGCTGTTTTTGTCACGGGGAATAAACGCCAAAAAAGTTAAAAACGATAAATTTGTCATGTTTCTTAAAAAATCTCCTCCAATGTCTAATAACAACTAATTAACTATCACTATGAACCTAACAGACGAACAAATTATAGATAGATTAGAAGACAAGATTGACAAGCAATCAGAACAGATTGCTAAGGTTGATAATACATTGAAAGAAGTTGTAGATACCGTTAAGACTCAATCAGAGCAGATTTCTGAGATTAATAATATCTTGACGAAAGTTGTAGATACTGTTAAGACTCAATCAGAACAAATTACTAGAATTGATGCTAGTGTACAGAAACAATCAGAACAAATTACTAGAATTGACACTACTGTACAGATTCAACAGCAATCAATTCAATATATCCCTAATTTAGTTGAAAAAATGGGCAGGATCGAGGGTATCTTAGAAAAGCAACAAGATGATATTAAAAGAATACCTGACTTGAGCGAAAAAGTAGGA
>JAAUYD010000542.1_pt1 | contig 20020 bp, 13 predicted proteins | sample 7278101 | NCBI WGS metagenome assembly JAAUYD01 (sample SAMN14350128, study PRJNA611818) | marine sediment metagenome | isolation source: surface marine sediment (0.6m) | place: French Polynesia: Moorea | collected 2018-08
CGTTTCACGCGTGAGGGTCATTCCCCCGAACCGGTCATCCCAGTCACTGCCGATGTGGCCTTGTACGCGGATACGATAGGTTGCCGGTGTGGCCAGCTTTAGCCCTTTCCAGGTAGTGATCTTTGCCATGGCCCGAGCTCCTTTTTTAGCTTTTTCATGCAAGTATAGCGATGGTTCGGCGTCGTGGGTATGACCCGCAGGGTGTAAAAATGGTGTAGGCGAGGGTGTAAAAAAGGTGTGCTTGTTTGATGTGCAGAAAACCTGGTCCTCTGGGCCAGGTCAGCGTTCATTGGCTCTGCCCTAAAATTTTCGCAAGAATCCAGGCGTCAGAATTTAATATTCCAGAATAATTATTCTTGCAAATTTTACATCAAAAGTTAAAATTGAGACTCTAATTTTACTTTGATATCTAATTTTGATCGATTTCTGGATAAATTACGATGAAAAAATACACAGAACGCTTTTTCAAGGCGCCGGCAGACAGTTTTTTTATATTTGGCCCAAGGGGGACGGGAAAATCTACCTGGCTTACAAATACCTATCCGGATGCCTATGTGATCGACCTGTTGGATGATGAAGTCTATCGTAACTATATCGCTCATCCGGAGCGAATCAAACAGGTTGTCAAAGCAAATCCAGATACAAAATGCATTGTGGTCGATGAGGTCCAAAAGGCGCCGACCCTTCTGGACGGTATTCATCGATTGATTGAGGGAGATAAGCAACTTCAGTTTATACTGACCGGCTCAAGTGCGCGCAAGCTGCGACAAGGTGGCGTGAATTTACTGGCTGGTCGAGCACTTTTAACACATTTTCATCCTTTTATGGCTGCCGAGTTGAAAGAGAACTTCTCTTTAGAAACCGCACTGCAAAATGGCCTTATCCCATTGGTGGTATCAGCCAACGATCCGGTTCATACCTTATCGACCTACATCACACTTTATCTCAAGGAAGAAGTAAAGGAAGAAGGGCTGGTCAGAGACATCGGCAGTTTCGCCCGTTTTCTGGAAGCAATGAGTTTTTCCCACGGCAGTGTTTTAAATCTCAGCAATATTGCCAGAGAATGCCAGGTATCCAGAAAAATTGTAGAAAATTACCTGTCTATACTCGAAGATTTGCTCATCGGATATAAGCTGCCTGTATTTGCCAAACGTGCTAAACGTGCCATGACGGCACAACCGAAGTTCTATCTGTTCGATGCCGGGGTTTACCACCAACTGCGTCCCAAAGGCCCCCTCGACAGCCCCGATGAAGTAGGCGGTATGGCCTTGGAGGGCTTGGTGCTGCAACACCTGAAAGCCTGGTGTGACTACACGGACAGTCAAGTGGCCTGCTATTTCTGGCGGACACGAGGCGGCTCGGAGGTGGACTTTGTGGTTTACGGAGAGCACCACTTCCATGCCATAGAGGTGAAAAACGCACAACAAATTCACCCCAAAAGTCTGAGATCACTTAAAGCGTTTTTGAGTGATTACCCAAGTGTCAAAGCAACCCTATTGTATCGCGGATCTGAAAGATTGATGATCGATGGCATCCTTTGTCGGCCTGTTGAAGAATTTCTATTGGAACTTGAGCCGAACCAATGGCCTGAGTAAGATCGAAGATGTCGGGTTTTATTTCTCAACCCAACCTACGATGTTTCCACTACCCCTAACACCTTGGCTCGTTCTACTGCATCCTGACGATTGCTCGCCCCAAGTTTCTTGTAGATGTTGATGGTGTGGCGTTTGACCGTGTCCGGCGAGATGAACAGTTCGGCAGCGATCTCCTTGTTGCTCATCCGCCGGTCCAGCAATTGGACGATGTCGATTTCACGATTGGTCAACGGATGGTCGGCCACTGGCAACCGTTTTTCGGCGGGCTGCGGCGAGATGTCTTCAGAACTCGTGTTATCGATGCGTTCAGGTGCCGGGGGGCGTTCAAAGGCTGTCAGAATCTCGGAGATGTAGTCCTCGAAACGGCCTTGGCCGGCGATCTGCCGTAAAAGTGTGGCCAATGGATTTCCCAAGGATAGAAACGGTTCCATACGGCGGCTTCGGTGGGCCATGTCCAGGGCCGTCGTCAGGGCTTTTACGGCCGCCGGCAAATCGCCCTGGCCATCGTGGTATAGGGCCGTAAGCGCCATCACTTCGATCAGGCAATGCCGGTTGTGCCTTTCTGCAAAGAATCGGTGCATGCGCGCGAGCATGCCACCGGCCTGACTCCGATCCGCTGGTGAGCCCTTCGTCAGCAGGATTTTGGCCTGCGTCATCTGCGGTACGAAAAAGCGAACGACTTGCTTCAAGGGATCGAAGGCGTATTCCCTGGCCCAGCTCAGCGCTTCACTTTTACGACCCTGCCGCAAGGCCAATTCTGCCTCGAAGGCCTTAACAACCTGAAGCAAGGCCGTATTTTGGGTCTGCAGGGCGTATTCGATCATCTCCTGAACGATGGCAAGTGCGTCGTCGGGTTGGCCCAAGGCCTGCTGAGACAGTGCCCGTACGCAGTTGCCATGAATATAGGTGTTGGGATCGATCAGTCGCCCGATCTTCACTGCAGGTGCCAAGTAGGTCAGGGCCTGTTGAGGGTGTTCGAGACAATAGCTTGACACCCCCAGGTGATAATTGGCGAAGGTCAACGATTCCAACAGGTCTTCCTCACGGCCCAGGGCCAGCAATTGAACGGCATTTTGCCGCAATCCGGACAGATCACCTTCCAGCCAGTCGATGAAGCACAGGGTCAACAGCAAGCGGGCGGTGTAGGTGCCGCCTTTGCTCTCACCTGCTCGCATGGCGCCATAGACCACTTTGCGCGCCTCGGTCGCATCGCCATTCATCTGATGAACAAACGCCCATACCAGCAGGGCAAAAGCACGCTCGCTGAGACGGTTGCCAGGAATTTGTTGGATTGCACGATCGGCGTGCTGGTGGGCACGCTCAACATCCCCGATCAGATAGAAATAGGATGCCCGCAAGGCGTTGCACTCTCCCAGGATTGCCTGATGTTCCATTTCCGGCGTTTCGGGCAGAAGCGTTTCGATCCGGTCGAGCGTTTGGGCCACTTCGGACATTCGTTCCCGGTTTTCCTGGATCCAGGCCAGGATGATCAACAACGCGGGGTCCTTTTTGACGATCTCCTTGGGTAGTTTCGCCAGCCACCCCTCCAGCCGGGACCACTGCTCATTTTCCGTCAGGTCATAACGGTGCTCCACCACCAACTGTCGTGCCGCGGAGATGTTTTTGGCCGCCAGCAGGTGCTGCAAGGCCTCATCCAAAAGGTCATTTTGCGCATACCAGTGACCGGCACGATCGTGCAGTTCCAAAATGGTCTTTTCGCCGAAGCGGCGCATCAACTCCCGTTGCAGCAGTTGTCCAAACAGATGATGAAAGCGAAACCACTTATGCTCGTCGTCCAGAGGAATGCAGAACATGTTGTTTTGCTTGATGTGGTCGATGAACGCGTTTCCCGAGAGTGTGCATGTGTGTGAGGCATCCTCCGAAATGCAGACCGATTCACAAAGTGGTGCGCAGAATCGATCGAGGATGGCGGTGGACAAAAGATAGTCCTGTATGTCGGCAGGCTGCTGAGAAATCACCTCCGAGATAATATAGTCCATCACATAGCGGTTATCGTCCGGTAGCGCGGCGATCATGTGTTGCAGGTCCGGACGGTGGCGCATGGAAAGGACGGCCAGCCGCAAACCCGCCACCCAACCCTCGGTCTTCTCTTCGATAACGGCGGCCATATGGTCGTCCACATCCACCTGCATGACATTCTGGAGAAAATCGGTTACCTCCTTCGGGGAAAAGCGCAGGTCCTGCACCCGGACTTCGGTCACCTGCCCGCGGGCGCGCAATTCTACGATCGGAAATGGGGGATCTCGCCGCGTGGCGACGGCCAGATTCATGTTGCGGGGGGGATGAATCAGCAACTGGCACAGCAGTTCGTGAACAGCGGGGTCCCGAATGGTGTGGTAATCATCCAGAACCAGGGTAAAGTCATCCCCGATGGCATCCATCTCGTTGATCAGACTGGCAGTCAAAATCTCCAAGTTCGGCAGGTCGCTGCCCTTGAGCATGCTTTGCGTTTCACCCATAGAACCGGGAAACATGTCGTCGATCGCACCAAGCAGGTAGGCCATGAAAGTGCGCAGATCACTGTCGTTGTCATCCAGGGATACCCAAGCACTGGTTCCGCTGTACGATTCCAGCCAGCAACTCAGAAGCGTGCTTTTGCCGTATCCGGCCGGTGCCGATAGCAGCGTCAACGGTCGATGGCGGCGCATATCCAGCCTATCCAATAGATGCTGTCGATGCAGGTGGTCCCTGGCCACGGGCGGTCGATGCAGCTTGGTCCGTATCAGCGGAATGGGCATGGTCTTCGTTTAGCAAACCAGTGTTGCTTGAAATATTGGTGAGTATTGAGATTATAATACATATAATTGCCGGTGGGGATGCAACACTGGAGAACGCGCCGTTTAATTAGTGTGCATCCAGAAATAGGCGAATTTGGTCGAGATCGAGGCGCGAGAGAAATTTTACCGCAGGCATATGGTCGATATTCCGAGGATAAACCTGATCTTATAAAACCAGGTTGAGCGCAACGCGGATATCGGGCAAATTGGCCATTTATGGATGGGCACTACCTAAATTTCTTCTCATCTCCTAATGGCCATGAGCCGATTGAATAGGCTTCTGATCGTCGGCGTCAGGCGCCCACGATTATAAGCGTCCCCACATTGTCGAATCGCTTCCGCCGCCGTGGGATAAGGATGAATCACATTGGCCAGTTTGCCCAGCCCCATGCCGGCTTGCATGGCCACGGTGATCTCGCTGATCATATCACCCGCGTGGCTTCCGACAATGGTGGCACCCAGGATCTGGTCGGCGCCTTTTTTGACATGGATCTTGACAAAACCGTCGGTTTCCCCGTCGACGATGGCGCGGTCCACATCGTCGAAGGCCCGGGTGATGGTGGTGAATTCAATCCCCCGCGCCTCCAAATCTTTTTCGTAAAGCCCCACATGGGCGACTTCGGGTTCTGTATAGGTGGCCCAAGGAATGAGAAGATCAGAGAACTTGTCGCGGCCAAAGAAGAGGGCATTGCGGATCACCAGGCGCGCCCCGAAATCCGACATGTGGGTGAATTGATACTTGCTGGCCACATCGCCCACGGCGTAGACATCCGGGTTGGTGGTTTGCATCCGGTCGCTGACCGTAACGCCCATGCGCTCGTCGTATGCGATGCCGGCATGTTCCAATCCGAGACCGTTGACGTTCGGTTTACGCCCGGTGGCGATCAGCAGCGCGTCGAATTCCAGCGCTCGTTCTCCCTTGTGATCTTCTATCAACACCGTCACCGGCGGATGTCCACCCTGGCTCTCCACCCCTTTGTATGTGACGTGATAAGCGAAAGTGACACCGTCTCGACGCAACGCCTTTTCTACAACCTTGACTGCATCCGGATCTTCCTTGGGCAGGATCTGGTCGCTGCGTGAAAACACCGTCACCTGTGATCCCAGACGCTGAAATGCCTGGGCCAGTTCGAGACCGATCGGGCCGGCGCCAATCACGCCCATGCGCGCTGGCAATTCGGTCAGGTTAAAAACCGTTGCATTGGTGAGATAGGGGGCCTGTTTTAATCCCGGGATCGGGGGGACGGCTGCCGTACCGCCGGTGGCCACCACCGCCTTGGCAAAGTTGAGCGTCTTGCCGTTGACTTCGATGGTATGCTTGCCGGTGAATTTGCCCTTGCCCAAAAAAATGTCCACACCGAGCTCGTCGGCGTAGCGCTGGGCCGAGTCGACCGGAGCAATGCGTGCACGCACCTGGCGCAGACGCTCCATGACAGCAGCGAAATCGACCGAGACGTCGCCGCTGATGTTTACGCCAAACTTAGACGCATTGCGGACCGCTGCCGCTGCCTTTGCGCATCGCAGCAGCAGCTTGGACGGCACACAACCCACCGTCAGGCAGTCGCCGCCCAGCAGGTGCGATTCGATCAAGGCTACCCGAGCGCCGACACCGGCGGCACCGGCGGCAGAGATCAGACCGCCGGCGCCGCCCCCGATCACGACCAAATTATACGAGGATTTGGGTTCAGGATCGATCCACTGTTTGGGGTGCAGGAGATCCAACATGCGCGTGTTGTGTTCATCCAGCGGCGAAACGCCGCAGGCTTCAAGATCAACTTGATCAAAAGCGCCCAGATTCGGGTCGCGGTCAGGAATCTCCGGCTGAAGGGTCATGGCCTGGTCATCTGGATTGGTCAGCGGTGCGATAAAATCAGCCCAACTGACTGCACTGCCATCGGGTTTGCGTGCCACGGTGCCGTGGTCCTCATCCGATAGGAACCGGTAAAACAACTTTTCATTCCTGAACGGGTGCTCGTCCAGCACATGATGAAATACCCCTGCATCCAGCATCATATTGCCGATGCGCACGGCGTCATCTGTATCGCGCGCAATGCCATCATTTACAAGTTGGGCAACCGCCTCACTGCCGACAAAACACTTCGGGTACGTCTTGGATGGAAATCCATAGGCGCGGTCCTGGATGTCGACAAGCTGCTTCATCCGTCGGGTAAGGTCCTCCAGGTCATCGCCGTGCAAGCTCGCCGCAGTCTCGTCATGGTTTTGTGTCGCCATGTTTGTCTCCTTGTTGGGTTGCCAATTCATATGCACGCCAGGCCGCCCCGAAAAGGGCTGCTTGATCGTCGCGGATGACCTGGACCGGGATGGCCGTCATGAAGTCGCTGAAACGCCCTTTGGCGGTGAAGCCCTCCATGAAGGCCGCCGTTTTCAGTAACGGCAGAATCTTTGGAGGGATGCCGCCCCCCACAAAGACCCCTGCGGTGGCCATTCCCGTTAATGCCAGATTACCGGCCACCGCACCGAGGATGCGACAGAAGCGCATCAGGGTCTCGCGGCACAGGTCGTCGGCCTCCTGGATGGCGTGTGTGGTGATGACGGCCGCCGGATCGGATGTGCTCATCTCCTTTAGAACCGCCGGGGACGGCTCTCGATCGCCGCTGGACCGCAGCCAATCGAAAATATTGACCAATCCCTGACCCGAGAGCACCCGTTCGACGCTGACATGACCGAAGCGCTGGTGCAAAAAACGCCATAGATCGACCTCGTCCGCATCGGTTGGCGCGAAATCGGCATGTCCGCCCTCGGAGGCCAAGGGCTGATAGCGGCCGCGATCCTCGATCAGCAGAGCCTGGCCCAGCCCGGTGCCCGGGGCGATCACGGCCAGGTTGCCACCGGCTTGCGGTGCGCCGCGATTCAGACAAGTCAAGACTGACGGCGCCAATCGAGGCGCGGCGATGGCCGTGGCGGCCAGATCGTTGATGATCTGTACATGCTGCCAGCCGAATTCACGTCGCAAGTTCGCTTCGGACACCGACCAGGTCAGATTCGGGGGGCTGGCGGCGCCGGCGATCACCGGGCCGGCGACACCGAAGCAGGCAACCGAAACCGACGCCTCGTGCTGCCGGAGCATCCTGGCTGCCATCTCTTCCAATCCGTCCGCTTTCCGGCTGGAATAGGTGGACCTGGCGACCAGGTGGGGGCCGTCGGCCTGCGGCAGGTAGAGCCCCAGGTTGGTCTTGGTACCGCCGACGTCACCGGCCAGAATATGCATGGTTGGCTGATTCATGATGCTTTTACTTCCCCGTTGTCACGGTCATTGCCGACTTCCGGACTGGTGGATCAGTTTGGCCACCAGTCCGGACCAGCCGGTTTGATGGCTGGCCCCCAATCCGGCGCCGTTGTCGCCATGGAAATATTCGTTGAAAAGAATCAGATTGCGCCAGTGAGGATCGTCCTGAAACAGGCGCTGGCCGCCGTAAATGGGGCGCTGTCCATTGCCGTCGCGTAAAAACAGGTTGATCAGACGCCGGGAGAGCTGCGTGGCGACCTCGCCAAGATTCAGCATGCGCCCAGACCCGGTAGGGAACGCAACCTTGAGCGAATCACCGTAGTAGTGGTGGAACTTTTGCAGCGATTCGATCAGCAGGTAGTTGATGGGGAACCATACCGGTCCGCGCCAGTTGGAGTTGCCGCCGAAGAGCCCGCTGCGGGATTCGGCCGGCTGGTAGCTGATGGTATGGGCCTGGCCATTGACATGGAAGGTGTACGGGTGCGCCTGATGAAATTTGGAAACCGAACGAATGCCAAAGGGAGACAGGAATTCATCTTCGTCCAGCATGGGCTTGAGCACCCGGATCAGCCGATCGCGGTTGACGATGGACAACAGACGGCGCGAACGCTCGCCCGGCGCTTTGATGCAGGCCACGTCCCCAGTGTCGCGCAGGTACTTGCGATGTTCGAAAAACCAGTTCAGGCGCCGCTTAAACACGGGCAGGCCCTCCACCACCTCATCTTCAAGGGTCTCGACGGCCAGAAGGGGCATCAGCCCCACCAAGGAGCGCACCTTGAGTGGGATGAAGCGACCGTCCGGCAGGTGGAGCACATCGTAGAAGAACCCATCCGTCTCATCCCAGAGACTGAGGCCGCCGCGATAGTTGCTGGTCATGGCCCGGGCGATGCGCAGAAAATGTTCGAAGTATTTGCTGGCCGTGTCCTGGTAGACAGGATCCTTTTGGGCCAGTTCGAGGACGATTTTGAGCAGGACCAGGCTGTAGAAGCCCATCCAGGAGGTGCCGTCGGATTGGTCGATGTGCCCACCAGTGGGTAGGGGGGCACTGCGATCGAAGACACTGATGTTGTCCAGTCCGAGAAAACCGCCCTGGAAGACATTGCGGCCTTCGCTGTCCTTCTTGTTGATCCACCAGGTAAAATTCATCAACAGCTTGTGGCACATGCCCTCCAAAAAACGTCTGTCTTCGCGCCCCCGCTGTTTGGCGTCGATCTTGTACACCCGCCATGCGGCCCAGGCGTGTACCGGCGGATTGACGTCACCGAATTTCCACTCGTAGGCGGGAAAGGCCCCGTTGGGATGCATGTACCATTCCCGGGCCATCAGATCGAGCTGCCGCTTGGCAAACTGCGCGTCCACCAAGGCCAGTGGAATGGTGTGAAAGGCCAGGTCCCAGGCCGCATACCACGGATACTCCCACTTGTCGGGCATGGAAATGATATCGAAGTTGTTGAGGTGCTCCCAGCCTTGGTTGCGCTCGTTCACCCGCACAGGGTGCATCTCCGCTGGCAGCGGATCACCGTGCAGCCACTGTTCGATATTGTAGTAGTAGAATTGCTTGGACCAGATCATGCCCGCCAAGGCCTGGCGTTGGATATGCCCCAGGTCGGGGTGCAGGTCGTCGTGCTGGATCGCATCGTAGAATTCATCGGCCTCGGACAGACGCTGAGCCACGCGCGCATCAAAATCTCCGAAAGGGTAACCGTTCTCAGCAGACGTCAGACGCAGGCGCACGGTGGCCGTTTTTCGGGAGGGAATCCGCAAGCGGTACCAGGCGGCGGCCTTGGTGCCCTCAAGGGCCGGATTGACAGCCTGGTCATCGGCATCGATCAAGTAGCGGTGAAAGGCGTCTTTAAAATACCCCTCGGCATCGAACTGCCCGGACCAATGTTGCGGGTTGGTCTCATTGTCGGTGAACAGCCACTGGGGCTGGCTTGCTTCGCTCAGCTTGTCGGCATACAAAAAATAGTCGCCGGCAGCCGGGTGGAACAGGCGCACATGCCTACCGGCAGTGGAGGCATCACTTCGCCGGAGCAGGGGTCGCTCGGGGACATCGCCCATGGGACCGGCAGAATAGCCCCAGCTCCAGGTGTTGCGAAACCAGACGGTGGGCAGCAGATCCAAGGGGGCTGCTTCGGGCCCATGGTTGTGGGCGCTAATCTTGATCAGGATATCATCCGGACCCGCCTTGGCATACTCCACAAAGACATCGAAGTAGCGATGGTCGTCGAACAGACCCGTATCTGCCAGCTCATATTCAAAATCGTCGAATCCGCGGCGTGCGTTTTCGGCAACCAGATCATGGTAAGGGTAGGCGGCCTGGGGGTACTTGTAGAGCATTTTCAGGTAGCTGTGGGTCGGCGTCGCGTCCAGGTAGAAGTAGTACTCTTTGACATCTTCGCCATGGTTGCCCTCCGAGCCGTTCAGTCCGAAAAAACGCTCCTTGAGGATCGGGTCGCGCTGATTCCAGAGGGTCAGGGCAAAGCAGATGTACTGGTAGCGATCGCAGATGCCGCCGATACCGTCTTCTCCCCAGCGGTAGGCCCGGCTGCGTGCATGCTCATGGGGGAAGTAATCCCAGGCGCCGCCATCGGCGCTGTAGTCTTCCCGAACGGTTCCCCAGGCGCGATCACTGACGTAGGGTCCCCATTTTTTCCAGTTGGCTGTACGCTTGCGATGGTCTGCGAGCCGCTGGTGCTCGATGCTCATCTTCATCAGCCACCTCCGCTGCCGCTGGTTGACGGTTGCCGTTTTCTACCGGGTAACCGACCATTGGACGTCAAACACTGTAGGTCGAGGATGCGGTGGTGCCCCCGCGGCCCGTCCAATTGGTGTGAAAGTACTCGCCCCTGGGTCTGTCGATGCGTTCATACGTGTGAGCGCCGAAATAGTCGCGCTGGGCCTGCAGCAGGTTGGCCGGCAGACGCTCGGAACGATAGCCGTCATAGTAAGCCAGGGCTGAGCTGATCGCCGGCATGGGGATTCCCAGATTTACGGCAGTGGACGCCACCCGCCGCCAGCCGCCCTGAGCCTTTTCCAATGCGCGACTGAAAAAGGGGGCCAGAAGCAAATTGACCAGATCCGGATCCGCGTCGAAGGCCTCCTTGATCCGGCCGAGAAAGGCCGAGCGGATGATGCATCCGCCCCGCCACATCAAGGCGATGCCGCCGTAATTGAGATCCCAGCCCTGCTCGGCGGCCATGGCGCGCATCAGCTGGTACCCTTGGGCGTAGGATACGATTTTGGAGGCATACAGGGCCTGCTCCAGGTCGTCGATCATCGTTTGGCGGTCACCGTCAAAGGCGGCTTGCGGACCGCCGAGCACCTGTGCGGCCGCCAGGCGTTCATCCTTGAGCGCAGACAGGCAGCGGGCAAAGACCGCCTCCCCGATCAGGGTCAGGGGCTGGCCCAGGTCGAGGGCATTGATGGCCGTCCATTTGCCGGTGCCTTTCTGGCCCGCCGTATCGAGAATCTGGTCGATCACGGCGGTGTTGTCCGCATCCCGGTACCCAAGGATGTCACGGGTAATCTCGATCAAATAGGAATCGAGCACGCCAGTGTTCCATCGAGCGAAGACATCGTGCATCTGATCGTTGGACATCCCTAATCCGTTCGTCATCATCTGGTAGGTCTCGCCGATCAGCTGCATATCGCCGTATTCGATGCCGTTGTGCACCATCTTGACGAAGTGGCCCGCACCACTCTGGCCGACCCAGTCACAGCAGGGCTCGTCGTCGTCCGTGTATGCGCAGATCTTCTGGAAGATCGGCTGAATCGATGCCCACGCCGCCGGTGAGCCGCCCGGCATGATCGAGGGGCCGTTGAGGGCACCCTCCTCGCCGCCCGAGACCCCCGTACCGACATACAGCAGCCCCATCTGCTCGACGGTCGCCGCCCGGCGGATGGTGTCGGCAAAATTGGCGTTGCCACCGTCGATGATGATGTCACCGGGTTCCAGATGGGGGGCCACCGATTGGATGAAGGCATCCACGGCGTCGCCGGCCTTGATCATGCACATCACCTTGCGCGGCCGCTTCAGGGCCCCGACCAGTTCGTCGATGCGATGACAGCCGATGATCTTTTTCCCGGCCGCGCGACCGTTGACGAAATCGTCCACCTTGCTAGTCGTGCGGTTGAAGCAGGCGACGGTAAAGCCGTTGCGTTCCATGTTCAAAATCAAGTTCTCGCCCATGACGGCCAGTCCGACGAGACCGATATCGGCAATTGCTTTCATTAAGGGTCCTTTCGTATTGAGGCTGATTCGCTTCGTTAATGCGTCTTTTTCATGGCGGCGGTTTTCTTGGCATCGATGCTGCGCATGAGGTCATCGAATGGTCTGGCAAAGGCGGCCACGCCGTCGTCGAGCAATTGCGCCGTGATCCGTTCCAGATCGATGCCCATGTCTTCCAGCGCGGCGATGCGCCGGTGGGCGGCATCCAGATCGGTGTCGATGGTCCGCGCGGCCGTGCCGTGGTCCACAAAGGCCTTCAATGTGGCCGGGGGCAGAGTATTGACGGTGTCGGGCCCAATCAGGCTGTCTACATAGATCGTGTCGGCATAGGCGGGATTCTTGGTGCCGGTGCTGGCCCACAGCAGCCGTTGAACCTGAGCCCCGGCAGCTGACAGCCGATCCCAGCGAGTACCGCTGAAGATCGATTTGAAGCGGGCGTAGGCCAATCGGGCGTTATCGATGGCTGTTTTGCCCTGGAGATCCGTGCGACCGATGGTGCCCAGGGCCTGATCCACGGACGTGTCCACACGGCTGACGAAAAACGAGGCCACCGATGCGACACGGTCCAGGGATCCGCCACCGTCCAGCAACGATTCCAATCCATCCATGAAGGCCTGCGCCGCATCGTTGTATTGAGCCAGGGAAAAGATCAGGGTGACGTTGACGTTGATTCCAGCAGCGGTGACGGCTTCGATGGCCGGTATGCCCGCCGGGGTGGCCGGTATTTTGATCATCAGGTTGGGGCGTTTGACCATCTCAAAAAGCCGCTTGGCTTCGGCGATGGTGCCGGCGGTGTCATGGGCCAGGGTGGGACTGACTTCCAGACTCACGAAGCCATCACGCCCATGGGTGCGGTCATAAAGCGGGCGCAGAAGGTCTGCCGCCTCCCGGATATCCTCCAGGACAAGGGACTCGTAGATGTCGTTGACCGACCTGCCATTTCTGGCCAGCCTGTTAATGTCGTCATCATAGTCGCTGCTGCCCGCGATGGCCTTTTCGAAAATGGCCGGATTCGAGGTGACGCCCCTCACACCTTGGTCGATCAAGGCCTGCAGATCACCTGACCGGGTGAAGGAGCGCTGAATGTAATCCAGCCATACGGCTTGTCCGAGCTGGTGGAGTCGGTCGATTGGTGTCATGGCGTGATCCTCCCATGCATGGTCATTGTGATGTGTCGGTATAGGGGTGCCGGCCCGGCATCTATTTACAGGGCAACCCGCAACACCCCATCCGCCAGGCGTGGCCATCTTTGGCCAACAGGGCATCGGCGGCCTCAGGCCCCCAACTGCCCGAGGGATAGATATGCAACGGTGATGGCTTTTCATCAGCAGCCCGGCCGGCAACGATCGGGTCAACGAGGCGCCAGGCGTTTTCAATGCCGTCGTTGCGGGCAAACAGGGCCGCATCGCCGCGCAAGGCATCCAAAAGGAGCCGTTCGTAGGCGTCGGGCAACACAATGTCGGGGAAGGCCTCCATGTAGGAGTGGCTCATGTTGACCGAGCGCGATTCAGCCACCGTGTCCGGCACCTTGGTTTCGAAGCGCAGTTGGATGCCCTCGTCCGGTTGGATGCAGATGGAGAGAAAGTTGGGGGTAAACCCCGCTTTGCGGCCCAGCTGGAAAATCACATCCGGAGGGGGCTGAAACTCGACGATGATGGCGCTGCTCTTGGCGGGCATGGCCTTGCCCGAGCGCAGGTAAAAGGGCACCCCCTTCCAGCGCCAATTGTCGATAAATAGCCTCAAGGCGGCATAGGTCGCCGTCTGTGAGTCCGCAGCCACGCCGCTGCTGTCTCGATACCCCTCGTACTGACCGCGTACGCTGTCGGTCAGGGCAATGGGGCGAACGGTGCCGAGCACCTTGACCTTTTCGTTACGGATGGCGTCGGCGTCCAAGGAAGCCGGTGGTTCCATGGTCACCAGGGCCAGCAGTTGCATGAGATGATTCTGGAACATGTCCCGCAGCACCCCGGCCCTGTCGTAGTAACCACCTCGCTGGCCCACATCCACCTGTTCGGCCACCGTGATCTGCACGTTGGACACGTAGCGGCGATTCCAGACCGGCTCGAAAAAGGTGTTGGCAAATCGCAGAAACAGGATGTTCTGGGCCGTCTCCTTGCCCAGGTAGTGATCGATGCGAAAGACCTGATGCTCGGCAAATGCCGCATGCACCCGGTCGTTCAACGCTTGGGCCGAAGCGAGATCTCGGCCGAATGGCTTTTCGATGATGATCCGACGACGGCCGGACGTCTCGGCAGCCATGCCGGCCGCGGCCAGGTGATCGCAGGCCGGGCCATAAAAGTCAGGCGCCGTCGCCAGGTAGTAGAGCCGGTCGGCCGAACCGTTTTCCATGCCGCGCAGGTGACCGTGCAGCTGACGGTAATCCTCGGGTGCATCCAGATTTCCCTGAACGTAGCCGATACGCTGGATAAAGTCATGCCAGAGACCGGAATCGAACCCCGTGCCGAACTGCTCGACACCGCCGGCCAGATGATCCCGGAACTGGTCGTCGCTCCATTCCCGGCGGGCAAATCCAACGATGCGCACCCCATCGGCAAGCCGCCCTTTTCGAAAATTGTTGTACAGGGCGGGTATCAACTTGCGTTTCGTAAGATCGCCGGAAGCACCAAAGATGACGATGGTGCAGGCTGTATCCTCGTTCATGGATGTCACCTTCACGGGCATGCCAAATCCGATTCGCCAGGCCGGCATCGATAGATTTCTGTATCGTCGTCCCTTCCGGCCGCAGGGCTTGCCGCAGCCGCGCCCTTCCTGCGCTTATACGCCGCCAAAAGCTTTTTAACGGTGATGGGGAACAACCCCAGCACGGCAAAAGAGATCAACAGGCCCGGTGACAGGATGCCAGCCAGGGAATCGATCTTGGCCAACTCTTTGCCGGCATTGACATAAACGATGGTCCCGGCCAGCATGCCGACCTGGGATACCCAGAAGAAGGTGGGCAGCCGCATGCGGGTCAGCCCCATGAGCAGGTTGATGACGAAAAATGGAAAAATAGGCACCAGACGCAAGGTAAACAGGTAAAAGGCGCCTTCCCTCTCAACACCGTCGTTGATGGTTGCCAATTTGTCACCGAATTTACCCTGCACCCAATCGCGCAGCAGATATCGGGAAACGATGCATGCCAGGGTGGCGCCGATGGTGCTGGCAAAAGAGACCACTACAGTGCCGACGAGCAGCCCGAACATGGCGCCGCTGGCCAGGGTCAGCACAGCTGCCCCGGGCAGCGACAAGGCCGTGACGGCAATGTAGACCCCCATGAACGCGGCAATGACCAGAATCTGGTGCGATTGATAGAGCTGGTTGAATGTCGCCTGGGATGCTTTCAGATAGTCCAAAGATAGATACTGACCCAGGTTGAAATATTGAAAAGCGACGATACCGAGAAGGGCCGTGCCCACCACGGCTACCTTTCCGATCCAATTGTTGCGTTTGGTCTGTTCCATGGTATTGAATTCCTTTTGCATGTGACGTGTCCTCTGGGCTCAAGCAGTGCCGCCATCCCCGCTTCGGCGACCTGTCGTTGCAACTGCATGGTGTCTCCATGCGATGATCACAAGTCGCTTGAGCAGAAAAAACATTACGACACCCTCAGGGGCATCGGGAAGGACTGGCGGGCAGTAAGCTCGCATAGTCCTTTTAAATGGCGACCAATCGATTCGTTTTCTGGTTGACCAACCTGCCGTCTGCTGGCGGTGCTGGTAGGTGCATCGGCCTTACCGGCTGAGAAATTCAGATGCCGACCGCTGATACGTTGGTCACTGGCGCGGCTCAATGCCTGCCGCTGCGGCCTGGTCGAGAAACCACCGGGTCTTTCCGTTCAATGGACTCACCCGCCCGGCGGGAAGCGCTTCGGCACGGGATGACGGGTTAAATAGCCGCGCAACGATGTCGGCTTTTCCCGAACCATTGACGACCCAGGCAACATGGCGCGCCCGATTGATGACCGGCAGCGTCAAGGTGATTCGCTGCGGCGGCGGTTTGGGGGCATTCGCAACCGAACTGACCCACATCCGCGTCTCGTGCAACACCGCATGGCCTGGGAACAGAGAGGCCGTGTGGCCGTCCAAACCGATGCCGAGCAGAATCAAATCGAATTGAGGATAATCGTCGAGGGCCGGTCGCAGTACCTTTTTCAACGTCGAGGCATATTGCTGAGCGCATTCGTCCAACGGCTGCGTCGTGTCAACGGCGTAGATTTGGGTTTCGGGGATAGGTACCCGGCTTAAAAATCGCTGATGGGCAGCTCTGAAGTTGGATTCGGGGTTGTGCCACGGAACCCAGCGCTCATCGGCCCAGAAGACGTGCCAGGTCGACCAGTCTACACCATCGATAGGGAAATACTCATCGAGTGCCATAACCAATGTGTCGACGAGCGAACCACCTGACAGGGCGATACAAAACCGTTTTCGTAATGTTGTCGACACTGCTGCCAGATGGACGATGTGATCCAATACTGCCAGTGACACCATTCGTCGGTCGTCGTAGATGCTTACCTGAGATGAATCACTCACTTGTTCGTCCTCAGCCATTCGCGAAGGCGTTCATACGCATAAGTCTCATGGTCAATTGTTCTGAACAGTCTTTTTCAGTCTTTCTTCGATACCAACAATGCAGGTGTGTAACCAAAAATAATTGTGCGGTTGGAATTGACATTGTCAATCAGTGGCGGGAAAGATAGTTGGGTAACCCCCAAGAACCCTACCAGTTGACTGCCACCTTGGTAACCATTTCCAGTTTTTTACGGTAATTGATCAATCAAAGGACATTTGGAAAATAGGACATGAACCATTATCAAGCGTTCAGCCGAAAATCCCCGTAAGTTTGACTGCGCATGAACAATACAAAAGGCCGGTCAGGTCCTGGGAGGCGACCAGAACGGTCACCAGATCATTGAATTCGTATGCAACCTCGATCGACGCCATGTTGCAGCTGTAAAATCATCACATCCCCTGCCCCCATGTCCCGTTCGCCGATGCTGATCGAATAGGAGATGATTTGCGTCCTGACGACATCCTGCTTGATGATGTAGACCTTGACTGAGGAATCCCTGGAGGGTTGATAGGGACGGTCGAAAAGTACGACTATTTTCGCAAATTCGGAGGCGAATGCTGACCGTTCTGATGCGTCGATGGACTGGGGACGGCCCTTTGGTGGGTAGGACTGACCTATCGGCAACCGGTCAAAGGCCTCGCATTGTTACCTGCTTATCCTGTTTTATAATCATAGTGGTAGCAAATACATATCCATCAAAAAAATGCCCGTGCCTGACGATGAGGGTCATCATGAAATGGTCACTAAAAATAGGAAAATTCGCCGGAATCAATGTCTATATGCATTTTACCTTCCTGCTGCTTGTGGCATGGGTTGCCCTGATGCACTGGCAACAGGGCCGAACCATCGCCGCAGCCCTGTTCGGCGTCATGTTCATTCTCTCCATATTCACGTGTATCGTCCTGCATGAGTATGGCCACGCCCTGATGGCCAGACGGTACGGCATACCGACCCGCGACATCATTTTGCTGCCCATCGGGGGTCTGGCCCGATTGGAAAAGATGCCCTCCCAACCGATGCAGGAGCTGTGGGTGGCCCTGGCCGGACCCGCGGTAAACATCGCCATCGCTATGCTTCTATTTATTTGGCTTAAGCTGACCGCCTCTTGGCAGCCGCTTCAGAATCTGACCGTGACCACCGGTCCTTTCCTGGAGCGGCTGATGGCGGTCAATCTGTTCATCGTCGTTTTCAATATGATCCCCGCCTTTCCCATGGACGGGGGACGCGTGCTGCGTGCCATCATGGCAACCAGGCTCTCTTACGGTCGGGCAACCCAGATTGCCGCCTCCATCGGCAAAGGCATGGCAGTCCTGTTTGCTTGGGTAGGTTTTGTATACACTCCGTTCCTTCTGTTTATCGCTCTGTTTGTCTGGCTTGGCGCGTCCCAGGAGGCAGGTATGGCTCAGATGAAATCGGCGCTCGTCGGCGTGCCAGTACGGCAAGTTATGATCAGCGATTTCAAATACCTCCACCCGGATGACAGACTCAGTGATGCCGTCGAACTGACCCTGGCCGGTTCTCAAAAGGATTTTCCGGTAGTGCACGACGGCAATCTGGCCGGGATGTTGACCCAAACCAAACTGCTGAAAGCCCTGTCGGACGATGACATGCACGCAACCGTCGGCTCAGCGGTACAAAAAGACTTCATCTACGTCGAGGCCCTGGAAATGCTCGAAACCGCTTTTGCCAAATTTAGAACCTGCGCCTGCAATACCCTGCCGGTGCTGCAGGATAACCGTTTGATCGGTTTGCTCACCATGGACAACCTGAGCGAATACTTGCGCTTCCGGGAAGCGATCAACACCTAATGATAATTATGCGACGGACGGACGCCTCATGAAAAAAAGAATTGTCATAACCATTCTTATAATTGCGGTTCTTCTGCCGGGCGGCCTTCTGTTGCAGTCGCATCTCAACTCGGCACCAGCGCCGGCTGGGAAAGCGGCAACGCCGCCGACACCGGTAACTGTTGCCGAGGTTCGGCCGAGACTCGTTTTTGATCGGATTGAGGCGTTGGGAACCACGCGGGCCAACGAATCGGCCACCATTACCGCCGCCATCACGGAAAAGGTGGTTGCCGTCCATTTCGATGACGGTCAAGCGGTGAAAGCCGGCGATTTGCTGGTCACCCTGAAGCAAGACGAAGAGCGTGCCCAGCGCGCAGCGGCGTCGGAGCAGCTGACCGAACACAGACGAGAGCTCAATCGCCTGAAGACGCTGCTGCGCGAAGATGTGATTCCCCAGCGCACCTATGATGAACGGTTGACCTTGCTCAATATCACGCGTCAGCAGATCAGGGAAATCGAAGCCAGGATAAATGACCGCAACATCCGTGCACCCTTCGACGGCGTCTTGGGGCTGCGCCAAGTCAGTGTGGGTGCATTGGTGGAACCGGGCGACGTGATCGCCACCATAGACGACTTGTCGCGCATCAAGTTGGACTTCAACGTGCCGGAAACCTACCTCGGTTCACTGCAACCGGGTTCGATTGTGCGTGCGACCAGCGCCGGCTGGGGTGATGACTCCTTCGAGGGCGTGGTCAAAACCATTGGTACCCGTGTCGATCCGGAGACCCGATCGGTTCTGATCCGCGCCATGGTTCCTAACCGCGACATGCGCTTGAAACCGGGAATGCTGATGACGGTTCAATTGCTCAAGGGGCAGCGCCAAGCGCTCATGATCCCGGAAGAGGCGCTGGTCCCGGTTCAGCGTCAAGTGTTTGTGCTGGCGGTTGACGACGGTTTCAGAGCTCAGCGCAAACAGGTCTCTATCGGGTTGCGCGAACAGGGGATGGTCGAAATCACCCAGGGCCTGTCGGACGGAGAGCGCGTCATTGTCCGCGGGACCACACGTGTGCGTCCCGGTCAGCAGGTGTCTTTCAAATGAAGGCCTACGTTCGCGCCGTTAGCGGAAAGCCTGTCCGTGAAGCAGCCGGCGCCAAATCGTTTCGCCACGATATCGGATAACGCATGCTCTTATCAGACCTGTCCGTCAAAAGGCCCGTATTCGCCACCGTGATAAGCCTCCTGTTGATTGTGTTTGGCCTGGTGGCCTTCACCCGCCTGCCGTTGCGTGAATATCCCGACATCGATCCGCCCGTCGTCTCCATTGAAACCAGCTATACCGGTGCCGCAGCCAATGTCGTGGAGACACGCATCACCGAGTTGATCGAAGACAGCATCGCCGGTGTGGAAGGCATCAGCACCATCGAATCCTCCAGCGTTGACGGGCGCTCGCAGATAACCGTGGAATTCAACACCAGCCGGGATGTGGATGGCGCTGCCAACGATATCCGCGATCGCATCTCGGCCATCTCCGGAGATTTGCCCGACGAGGCGGATCCTCCCGAAATTCAGAAAGTAGATGCCAATGCAGATGTGATCATGTGGCTCAACCTGGTCTCCGATCAGATGAACGTGATGGAACTGACCGACTATGCCCGGCGCTACATCGAGGATCGCTTCGCGATCCTGGAAGGGGTTGCCCGCGTACGCATCGGCGGCGGCCTGGACACCGCCATGCGAATCTGGTTGGACCCGGACAAATTGGCGGCCCGGGACCTGACAATCAACGAAGTGGA
>JAAUYD010005598.1_pt1 | contig 20018 bp, 21 predicted proteins | sample 7278101 | NCBI WGS metagenome assembly JAAUYD01 (sample SAMN14350128, study PRJNA611818) | marine sediment metagenome | isolation source: surface marine sediment (0.6m) | place: French Polynesia: Moorea | collected 2018-08
ACCTCCTTGAACTTGAGCGCGCCCTCCTGGGCGACGGGGTGCCCGGCCGCCCGCCCGATGAAGTAGGCGTGCTCGGCCTTTGCCAGGCGCGCCGCCAGGGCCTCGATCTCGGCCTCGCGATCCAGCACCGACTGGATCTGCGCGGGGAGCGCCGAGAGGCCCGCGATCAGGCGCCGGCCCGCAGCGGGCGAGAGGTCGCGCACGCGGCCGATGTGCAGGGCCAGCAGCGCGAGTGCGACCGCCGTGGAGGTGAAGGTCTTGGTGGAGACGACGGCCACCTCGGGCCCGGCGTGCAGGTAGATCCCGCCGTCGCACTCCCGCGCGATGGTGCTGCCCACGCTGTTGACGATGCCCAGCACCCGGCCGCCCTTGCGTCGCACCTCCTGCACGGCGGCCAGGGTGTCGAAGGTCTCGCCGGACTGGCTCACGGCCACGTAGAGCGTGTCCTTCTCGATCACCGGATTGCGGTAGCGGAACTCCGAGGCCGGCTCGGCGTCGGTGGGGACGCGCGTCAGCTGCTCGAGCAGGTGGGCGCCGATGCGGGCCGAGTAGTAGGCCGAGCCACAGCCGAGGAGCTTGATGCGCCGCACGTCGAGCAGCTCGCGCGGCCCGAGCTCGAGACCGCCGAGGTGGGCCGTCTGGAAGCGGCCGTCGAGACGCCCCTGCAGCGTGCGGGCCACGGACTCGGGCTGCTCGAAGATCTCCTTGCGGGTGAAGTGGGCGAAGCCCCCCTTGTCGTAGGCCTCGGCGCCCCAGTCCACGATCGACGGCGTCTTGGTCGTGGGCTGCGCGTCGAGGGTGCTCGTCTGGAAGCCGTCCTGGGTGAGCACCGCGAGCTCGCCGTCATCGAGGTGCACGACCTGCTGGGTGTGACGCACCAGGGCGGAAGCGTCGGAGGCCGCGAACATCTCGCGCTCCCCGATGCCGAGCAGCACCGGACTCCCGTTGCGCGCCACCACGAGACGGTCGGGCCGCTCGGAGTCGACGACGGCGAGGCCGTAGGTTCCCTCGACGGCGAGGAGTGCCAGACGCACGTCCTCCTCGAGCGAGTCGCCGCCCGCTCGCGCGATCAGGTGGGCGAGCACCTCGCTGTCGGTGTCCGAGCGCAGCACGGCGCCCTCGGCCTCGAGCCGCAGGCGCAGCGCGGCCGCGTTCTCGATGATGCCGTTGTGCACGACCGCGATGCGGCCGCTCTCGTCGCAGTGGGGATGGGCGTTGTCGTCGGAAGGCTCGCCGTGGGTCGCCCAGCGGGTGTGGGCGATGGCGGGCGCGCCCTTGAAGCGCTTGGGAAGCGTGGCCTCGAGCTCGCGGATGCGGCCCTTTGCCTTGTGCACCTTGAGTCCGCTGCCTCGCGCGACCGCGAGCCCGGCCGAGTCGTAGCCGCGGTACTCGAGGCGCTTGAGCCCGTCCACCAGGATCGGCACCGCGTCGCGCTTGCCCACGTATCCGACGATTCCGCACATGTCGCGTCTCCCTGCCTCGTGCTCGAGGCTCGTACTCGAGGAGTCGGCCGGCTCAGCCGTAGATCAGCCGCCGGATCTGCCGCTCGCTGAGTGGCGGGGTCTTGAAGCGGCGCAGGCCGAGCTCGCCGGCGATGCGCGCGAAGATCTCGGCGTTGGCCAGCTGCCGGGCGCGCAGCTCCGCGTGCCGGCGAACGACGAAGTCCTCGAGACCCTCACCGAAGAACTCGAGCACCTCGGCCACCACCCGTGCCGCCTCGGATCGCTCGAGGCGGGTGCTGGCGACCAGGTGGTCGAGCAGGGCCTCCAGGTCCTCGGGCGCTTCCGGCTCCTCGTTCATGGCCGGAGTTCAGCGCCAAGCGCCCGAGAACGCCAATTTTTTGCCCGAAATCGGGCAAGAATCGACTCAATCGATGCGCAGGATCGTCCCGAAGGCCTCGAACGGAGAGGGACAGCCCGAATCGGCGCCCGGAATCAGGCCGAGCGGGCAGGCCCCACGCTCCCTCTGGGCCCGGACCCAGGCCGAGAGCACGCCCGCCTCGAGCCCGAGCCCCTCGAAGCCCGGAAGCGTCGCGAGCCCGGCGAGCACACCGGCCGGCTCCTCTCCATCCCCTGCCTGGGTGACACACCACGCCAGCGAGACGAGTCGCTCGGACGCGACCGCCGCGAAGGCGGGAAGACATCCGGGCAGCGGCAGGTCGTGCGGCAGCAGCTCGACCACGCGCTCGGCGTCGTCGGGGCCGAGCTCGACCACGCCCTCGCTCCCGGCGTCCGCGCCGACGGGACCGAGGCGACACGCCATAGCGATCCTCTCACGCTCGATCGGCGCGTGCGATGCGAGCCGCTCGCGCAGCGTCGCCAGCCGCTCGGGCAGGCGGCCGACCCGTTCGGACGGGGGCTCGGAACCGGGCTCGAGCGGGCGCTCGGCGCCGAGCAGCCGCGCCAGCTCACGGACCCCCGTCTCCGGAAGGTCGGCGCGCAGCCGCCAGCAGAGCCCTTCGCGCGCGAGTCCGACGAGGAGCCGCGGCACCGAGGCGTCGCCGCCCATCCGCGACGCGACGAGACGGCCGCGCTCGTCGCAGGCGTACAGGGTGCTCGCCAGCAGGGACATCCAGCCGAGATCGGTGCGCGGCTCGTTCACGCCCCTCGACTACGCCCCGGAGTTCGAGTCGAACGGATCGAAGGGCCGGAAGGCGCGGTCCTCGAAGCGCGCCGCCACGCCGATCGCGTCGAGGCAGGCGGCGGATGCGGGATCCTCCGGATAGCCGGCCGCGCGGAGCTCCCGGCCGCTGCCGCACTCGTGCAGGGTGTTCGCGATCTCGCCGCGCAGGGCCTCGAAGGAGAGGGCCGCCGCGCGCGCCTCGGGCGAGAGCGAGTCCCCGAGCCCCGAGAGCACGGCGCCCGCGCCGAGCCAGTCCTCGAGGGCGAAGCGCAGGGGGCCGTCCTCGTGATCGTCCTTGTGGCGCTCGCCGCAGGCGAGCACGGTCGCGCAAAGGGAAGGGTCGGCCGCGAGCTCGGCCCGGACGGCCGCGGCCGTCGCCTTCGCGTTCAACAGGCTCGCGGCGTAGAGCGCGCGGACCTCGCCCGCGCGCCGCGCGCAGGTGGCGCCGTTCGGCGAGGCCAGCACGATGCGCTCGCCGGGGCTCGCCGCCTCGAGGGTCGGAGGCGAGAGGGAGTAGCGGCCGGCTTCGGGGACGCGCTCGCGGCGCACGGCCGCCACCGCCCGTTCCCGCTCGGCCACGGCGAAGGGATCGTCGCTCCAGTCGCAGGGGAGGATCACGGCGCCGCGCCCCATGGCAACGGAGACGGCCGAGGAGAAGCTCAGCACGTCCACCACCACCAGCAAGTCGCCCCGCTCGGCGGCGAGCGCCGCGCCACGTCGCCCCCACTCGAGGCGCGCTCGCGCGCCGGCCTGGGAGAAGGGCCCGTCGGTCAACGCGAGGCGGAGCCCGAGTCGCCCACGCCGCGGTCCGCGTAGCCGTGGCGTCGCTCGTGCACGGACCAGTTGGCCTGGGCGCCGAGGCTCCCGCTCAGCGTGAAGACGGCCACTGCGAGGAGGGTGCGAAGCAGGAAGCCCGTGTCCTGGAGGGCGTCGGGAAAGACGCCCCCGCGCATGATCTCGACGACGACCGCCACCAGCACACCGAAGGGAAGCCCACGCCCGAGGAACCCGGTCCGGAACATGAACACGGGCTTCCCGCGCTCCCGGACCTCCTTCCACTGCTCTGCGCTGTAGTTCCTCATGCTGCGAGCATGGCGCGGCCGACGGCAGGTGTCATCCTGCGGCGTCCATGCGACCCGTCATTCCGCTCGCGAGCTTCTGGCTCCTCTGGATGGGCGGGATGGGCCTCGTGTTCCCCTTCCAGAGCCTGTACTTCAAGGAGAACGCGGGCCTCACGGGGTTCGAGCTCGGGCTCGTGCTGGCCATCCGGCCCCTGCTCGGAATGATCTTCCAGCCCATCTGGGGCCAGGTCTCCGACCGCACGGGCCGACGCAGCCTGATGCTCGGCCTGCTCTGCCTGGGCGCGGCACTCGGCCTCTCCCTCATCCCGCTCGCGGGCGGGCTCCTCCCCCTCATGGGGGTGATCGGGCTGACGGCCGCGTTCGGCGCGTCGGTGATGAGCGTGGGGAGCGCCGTCTCGATGGCCGCGCTCTCTCCGGCCACGGAACGCTTCGGGCAGGTGCGAAGCTTCGGGACCCTGGGCTTCGCAGTGATGGTGCTGGGCTTCCCCTTCCTGCTCGATCGCTTCCAGGAGCACCGGGGGCTGGTGGCCGAGCCCGGCGGCCCGAGCGAGCCCGGGCTCGGCATCATCTTCACCATCAACGCCGCGTTCGCCGTGCTCGCCGCCATCTCCGCGTTCCGGCTGCCGGGCAGCGCGAGCCTCTCGGTGCGGTCGCGCCGGGGAGACCTGGCCCAGCTGATGCGCCACGGGCCCTTCCTCCGGCTGCTGGCCTTCTGCTTCCTCGCCTACTTCTTCAACCACGCGACGATCCTCTTGATGCCGCTGCTGGTCGAGTCGCGCGGCGGCGGCCTCACCGAGCTCTCGCTGATGTGGATCCCGATGCTGCTCCTCGAGGTGCCGCTCGTGTTCTACTCGGGCCGGGTGCTCGGGCGCCTGGGCGGACGCGGGCTGTTGGCCCTCGGCGTCGGCGCCGACGGGCTCCGCTGGGTGCTCTGCGTGGCGGCCCCCTCGCTCGGCTGGATGTACGGCTTCCAGCTGCTCCACGGCGTCGTCGTGGCGGGCCTGATCATCGGCGTCTCGCTCTACGTGGATGCCGTCGTGCCGGAGCGCTTGCGCGCAACGGGCCAGACCGTCGTCGGCATGATCGGCATCTCGCTGGCCAGCACCCTCTCGGCCCTCACCCAGGGCGCCCTCCTGGATCGCTTCGGGATCGATGCGCCCTACTGGTTCGGCGGGATCGGCGGAGTCGTGCTGGCCTGCCTGATCCCGGTCCTGCTCCCCAAGGCGCGCCGACCGGAGGACTAGCCGGTCAGGACGCGCCCTTCGCCCGCGCCTTGCGCGCGCTCTCGCGGATGTACTTGCTCGAGATGGGTGAGAGGTCGTCGCGGGGGACGCGGCACTCGATCAGGACGAAGCCCTTCACCTCGTGGGCGGCACGCAGCGCGTCGCGATAGGCGCCCGCCGTCTCGGCCACGAAGCCGACGCCGCCCCACTCCTGCGCGAGCTCCGCGTAGGGCCAGTTCGGGATGTCGAGCAGCTCCTGCTTCGGCGTCACGGGGCGGAAGATCCCCCAGCCGCCGTTGTTCACGAGCACCACGATGGGGGAGAGGCCACGGCGGGGCGCGTGGGAGATCTCCATGCCCGTCATCTGGAAGGCGCCGTCGCCGCACAGCACGATGGGACGCTTGCCCGTACCGATCTGCGCGCCCATCGCCGCGGGCACGCCGAAGCCCATCGAGGCGTAGTAGCCCTGGGCGAAGTAGAGCCCGTCGCGCAGGCGGATCTCGAGCCCGCCGAAGAGCAGGTCGCCCGACTCGGCCACCACGTGGTAGCCGCTGCGATCGGCGAGGAAGGCGTTGAGCTCGCCCAGCACGTCGTTGACCCGGAGCTTGCGCTCGGGCTTCCCGCGCAGCGGCTTCAGGCTGTCGCAGTAGGGAACCTTCTCGCCGAAGGACGGCAGCTTCTCCCCGGCCAGGGCCGTCACGAAGTCGCCGAGGCCGACGTCGGTGTAGGTGTGGAAGGAGACGTTCACGCGTCCCTCGGCCGCCCAGATGGACTTGTCGCGCTGGACCTGGGGCCGGGCGGCGCCGAGGTTCATGTCCGTGAGCTGGGTGCCGAGCGCGAGGACGAGGTCGGCCTTGCGCACGCGGTCCTGGATCGGCTTGGGGCTGAACGGGCCGATGTGGATGCCCATGTGGAGCGGGTGGTGCATGGGAAAGACGCCCTTGGCGAGCGGCGTCGTGGCGACCGGGACGCCGAGCTTCTCCGACAGGCGCAGGAAGCTCCGTTCGGCGCGCTCGCGGAAGACCTCGACGCCGCCGATCACCATCGGGCGTTTCGCCTTGCGCAGGCGCGTCACCGCGTCGGCCACGGCCTCGCCGAGCTTGCGCTTGTCCGAGGCCGGACGCGGGAAGCGCCCCTTCCAGGCACGGATCTCGGGCGGAACCGGGATCGGCACGTCGACCTTGTCGCGGTGGATCTGGAGGTAGCCCGGCCGCGACTCCGAGAGCACCCGTTCCACCACCTCGTGGACCTGCCGCGCCGCGAGCTCGGGATGCTCGACGAGCTGCGCGGTGCAGGTCACCTCGGACATGAGCCGCAGCTGGCTCCCGACGTCCTTCACCTGGTGGTGCACGCCGCCGATGCTGGCCTCGGCCTCGCCGGGGCCGCCGGAGACGACGAGGAGCGGCACCTTCTCGGCGTAGGCGCCGGCCACGGCGTTCACCACGTTGTTGGCGCCGGCGCCGTAGGTGACGCACACGACCCCCAGCCGCCTCGTGCTGCGAGCGTAGCCGTCGGCGGCGAAGCCCACGGCGGGCTCGTGGGAGAAGGTCACGATCTCGAGCCCGCGATCCCGGCCGAACTGGTGGAAGAGCGAGAGCACCAGGTCTCCGGGCAGACCGAAGATGTGCTCGACTCCGGCGCGATTCAGGTAGGCCACCAGGAACTCGCCCAGCGGCATGGTCGCCTTCATGGCCGAGCGGCCGACCCCTTCCCGTCCCCTGGATCGCGCGGTCATTCGAGACCTCCTTGGAGCTCCCACCAGTAGAGGGCGGCGGCGACGAGCGCGTGGTCGATCTCGCCGCGCCGCAGGCGATCGCGCACCTGGCCCATCGGCACGAGCTCGACCTTGGTCTCCTCGTGCCCGGAGTTCGAGACCGGGCCGACCCGGCGCGCATCCGGCGCCACGTAGGTGTAGACCCGGTTGGTGAACAGCGCCGGGTTCGGGTTGAGCTCCCCGATCGGAACCGCGCGCTCGGAGCGATAGCCCGTCTCCTCGAGCAGCTCGCGGAGGGCCGCGTCTTCGGGCGCCTCACCGGGATCGACCAGCCCGCCCGGGATCTCGAGGGTCAGGGCCTGCGCGCCGTGGCGCCACTGATGGACCATGACGATCTCGCCCTCGGCCGTGACCGGCACGACGTTGACCCAGTCCGATGACTCGAGCCGGTAGAAGGGCACGCGCTCTCCCGAGTGGGGTGAGCGCGTCCAGGCACGACTCACGGAGAAGACGGCGCAGTCCTGGAGCGCCTCGGTCTCGAGGACCTCCCAGGGCTTGGGTCGACTCATGCGGCAGAGCCTAGGTGTCCCTTCGAGCCGCCGCCCGGGCGCGGAAGTGCGTCGCCCGGGACCACGCTTCAGGCTAGTGTCCTTGCCGCCTCCGACGGACAGGACGACCCCCTCATGGCCACGGATCTGAAGCTCCCGGGCACCGCGCAGTGGCGGCGTGGGGGGCATCTGTTCACGGTCGGCGTCGCCATCGCCTGCGGCCTCGCGGGAGCGGCCGGCGCGGTCGTCTTCCGCCTGTTGATCCGCGTGTTCCAGGCGCTCTTCTTCGAGGGCACCGAGGGCATCAACGGCGTGATCGAAGAGGGGCTGCTGGCCGAGGCCGGCGACCCGCGCGAGATCGCGCGCGAGCTGCCATGGCAGCGCGTGATCTGGGTGCCGGCCCTCGGCGGCCTGATCGTCGGTCCGCTGGTCTGGTTCTTCGCGCGCGAGGCCAAGGGACACGGCGTCCCCGAGGTGATGGAGGCCGTCGCCCTGCGCGGCGGCATCATGCGCACCCGCGTGGTGGTGGCGAAGACGCTGGCGTCCGCTCTCTCGATCGGATCCGGCGGCTCGGTGGGCCGCGAGGGCCCGATCGTGCAGATCGGCTCGGCGATCGGGTCGGTGATCGGCCAGTGGCTGCGCGTCCCGCCGCGACAGCTGCGCACCATCGTCGGCTGCGGTGCGGCGGCGGGCATCTCGGCGACGTTCAACGCGCCGATCGCCGGGGCGCTGTTCGCCGTCGAGGTGATCGTCGGCGACTTCGCCGTCACCCAGTTCAGCCCCATCGTGATCTCCGCCGTCGTCGCGACGGTCGCCTCGCGCTGGGCCCTCGGCAACCACCCCGCCTTCGAGGTACCGGACTTCACCCTGGGTGGGCCGCTCGAGATCCTGCCCTTCATGGCCGTGGGAATCCTGGCCGGCCTGATCGGCACGGCCTTCGTGCGCATCCTCTACGCCACCGAGGACGGCTTCAACGCGATCCCGGTCCCCGAGTGGTCGAAGGCCGCGCTCGGCGGTCTGATGATCGGCTGCATCGGGCTCGTCTTCCCCCACGCCTTCGGCGTCGGCTACAGCACCATCACCGACGCCCTGCACGGCTCGCTCCCGCTCACCCTGCTGGCCGTGCTGCTCGGCGTGAAGGTCGTCGCCACCTCGATCACCATCGGGAGCGGCGGATCCGGCGGCGTCTTCGCGCCCTCGCTCTTCCTCGGTGCGATGACCGGCGGCTTCTTCGGCACGCTGATGAACCAGTGGTTCCCGAACGGCTCGTCGGCTTCGGGCGCCTACGCGCTCGTGACCATGGGCGCCATGGTCGCCGCCACCACCCACGCGCCGCTCTCGGCGATCATCATCATCTTCGAGCTCACCCAGCACATCGACATCATCCCGCCCGTGATGGCCGCCTGCGTCATGTCGAGCCTGATCGCGATGTTCCTCTCGGAGGACTCGATCTACACCCTGAAGCTCAAGCGCCGCGGCGTCGACCTGCACCGCGAGGACGACCCCAACGTCCTGAAGAGCCTCTACGTGCACGAGATCATCGACAGCGAGCCGGGCGTGGTGCGCGCCAGCGCGCCGCTCGACGAGATCCTGACCCTGCTGCTCGAGGGCGACCACACCGAAGTATTCGTCACCAACGAGTTCGACGAGCTGCTCGGAGCCATCCACTTCAGCGAGCTCCGGCGCATCGTGCTCGAACGCGAGCACCTGATGGGCGTGGTCGTCGCCGGCGACCTGCTCGAGCCGCGGCTCCCGAGCGCCACCGAGGACGACGACCTCGACCTGGTGATGAACCTCTTCGCCAAGGGCGACTACGAGGAGATCGCCGTCGTCGACCGCGAGCACCCGCGCAAGCTCGTCGGCAGCGTCCACAAGCGCGAGGTGCTCGCCGCCTACAACCAGGAGGTGATGCGACGCGACCTGGCCGGCGGCGTGCGCACCAGCGTCGCGGTCGTGGATCGCGTGCATCAGGTCGCCCTCGGCGGAGGCTACGTGCTCCAGGACGTGGAGGCGCCGCGCAGCTTCCACGGCCGGAGCCTGCGCGACCTCGACATCCGCCATCGCACGGGCGTGCAGGTCATCCTGATCCGCCGGCCCGCCGACGGTGCCGGACGCGGAACCATCACGGTCCCCGGTCCGGACGACCGGGTCTCGGCCGGCGACAAGCTCGTCGTCGCGGGCAGCAAGGCGGCGGTCGACGCCCTTTCCGCCCACTAGGTACGGGTTGCGATAGCCTCCCTTCGTGGGAGCCATCTACGACGAGATCGGCGTCGGCTACGCCGAGCTGAGACGCCCGGACCCGCGCATCGGCCGGCAGATCCAGCGGGCCCTGGGAGAGCCTCGGAGCCTGCTGAACGTGGGGGCGGGCACGGGCTCCTACGAGCCGCGGCCCGCGGAAGGTGGAAGCGCTGCGGGCCCGATGGAAGTGGTGGCCGTCGAGCCCTCGCGCGAGATGATCCGCCAGCGCTCGCCGCAGGCGGCGCCGGTGGTCCAGGCGAGCGCCACCGCCCTGCCCTTCGACGACGCGAGCTTCGAGGCGAGCCTCGCCATCCTCACGGTGCACCACTGGCCCGATCAGACGCAGGGGCTCACCGAGATGCGCCGCACGACGCGGGGGCGGGTGGTGATCCTCACCTGGGATCCCGATCGCAAGAGCTTCTGGCTCGACGACTACTTCCCGGAGATCCGGGAGCTCGACGCCCCGGTCTCCACGCGCTTCGCGGACCTGCGCGATGCCCTGGGCCCGATCGAGACCGTCGACGTCCCCGTCCCCCACGACTGCACCGACGGGTTCCTCGGCTGCTACTGGCGTCGGCCGGAGGCCTACCTGAACGAGCGCGTGCGCGGCGCGATCTCCACGTTCAGCAAGATGTCCCACACCGGGTCCGGGCTCGCGCGGCTTCGCGACGATCTCGCCTCGGGCGAGTGGGATCGGCGCTATGGCCACCTGCGTTCCCAGGAGGAGCTCGACATCGGCTACCGGCTGGTGATCGCGGGCTAGTCTCCACCCCTCCCTCTCCCCTCCCACCGTCTGCGAAGAGGACCCCATGACCACGACCATCCATGGACACTGCGACCCGCGCTTCGAAGGCGCCCGTCAGGCCTTCGGACAGAACTTCGAGAACGGTCTCGAGGTCGGCGCGAGCGCCTGCGCCGTGGTCGACGGCGAGGTCGTGCTCGACGTCTGGGCCGGCCACGCCGACGCGGCGGGCACCCGGCCCTGGGAAGAGGACACCATCGTCAACGTCTACTCGACGACCAAGGCGATGGCCGCGCTCACGACCCTGATGCAGGTGGATCGCGGCAAGCTCGACCTGGATGCGCCGGTCGCCTCGATCTGGCCCGAGTTCGGTGCCGCGGGGAAGGAAGGCGTGCTCGTGCGCCACCTGCTGAGCCACACCTCGGGGGTGCCCGGCTGGGAGCAGCCCGTCGACGTCGGCGCCATCCTCGACTGGGATCACTCGACCGCCCTGCTCGCCGCCCAGGAGCCGTGGTGGGAGCCCGGCACCAAGAGCGGCTATCACGCCCTGAACCAGGGCCATCTGCTCGGTGAGGTGGTGCGCCGCGTGGCCGACCGAAGCCTCGGCAGCTTCTTCCGCGAAGAGGTCGCGGAGCCCCTGGGCGCCGACTTCCACATCGGACTCGACGAGTCCCACGAGCCCCGAGTCGCGGAGATGGTCCCGCCCGTCGCCGGGCTCACCGATCAGCCGACCGAGCCCGGCTCCGTCGCGGAGCGGGTGCTCGGCAACCCCGGCCTCACCGGCGACGTGGCCAACCTGCGCGAGTGGCACGCGGGCGAGGTGCCCGCCGCCAACGGACAGGGCAACGCCCGCTCCGTCGCGCGGGTCGCCGGCGTCGTGGCCCAGGGCGGAAGCGCCGAGGGCGTACGGCTGCTCGGCGAGGACACCCTGGCGCGCGCACTCGAGGAGCAGAGCTACGGGACCGATCTCGTGCTCGGCGTCCCGATCCGCTTCGGGCTGGGCTTCGGGCTGCGCTCGGAGGAGATGCCGATCGGCCAGAGCGACTCGGTGCTCTTCTGGGGCGGCTGGGGCGGGAGCCTGGTGGTGATCGACCTCGAGGCCAGGCTCGGGTTCTCCTACGTGATGAACCGCATGGGCGAAGGCACCCTGGGCGACGTACGCGGGGGGTCGATCCTCCTGCACGTCTACGCCGGGCTCGCGTCTTGATGGGCGCGCGCCTGCTCTTGCTCCTGGGCGTCGCCGCCCTCCTGGCGGGTTGCGTCGGTGGCAGTGCAAAGCGCGCCGCCGACCCCGCGGGCCTGGTGCCCAAGGACTTCGCCGGCTGCGTGCGCGGCGGCGGCCGGCTCGATTCGACGGGCCTCGTCTGCCAGCTGCAGATCAACGAGCGCCTCGCGCCCACCGCCTTCGCCTACTGCCGCGGCACAGGCGGCGATCAGCGAGCGGTGGGCTCCGTCTCGGGCCTGCGCTCGGGAAACACCCGCGGCGACGTCTGCACGTTGACGTACCAGCGGTCCGAGGACGAGATGATCGACTCGCAGGGACGCCAGATCATCCAGGGCGAAGGGGCGCCCAACTGACGGGGACCATGACCGGGACCCATGGGCCGGGCGCGAACCTCGGGCTCCCGCCCGATCGGGTCACGCTGCTCGACCACGATCCGGACTGGGCCGCGGCCTTCGAGCGCGATGCCCACGAGATCCGGGCGGCCCTCGAGGGGATCCTGCTCGACGTGCAGCACATCGGGAGCACGGCCGTCCCCGGGCTCCCGGCCAAGCCCATCCTCGACATCGCCATCGCGCTCTCGCGCGCGGAGGACGGGACCCGCTGCGTCGAGCCCCTCGCGGCGCTCGGCTACGGGTACGTGGGGGATACGGGCGCCTTCGGCGGGCACCTGTTCCAGCGCGTGGCCGAGCGCGACGGCGAGACGGTCACCACCCACCATCTCCACGCGGTGGCCCGGGACGATCCCCAGTGGATCGGCTACCTGACCCTGCGCGACCACCTGCGCAGCAGCCCCGCGGCGCGCGACGCCTATCGGGCAAGGAAGCTCGACCTCGCGGCGCGCCACCCGGACGACCGCCAGGCCTACCTCGAAGGCAAGACCCGCGTGATCCTCGAGCTGATCGCCGAAGGGCTGAAGGAGAAGCCATGAACGACTTCGCAACGACCGCACAGGCCTTCGTCGAGATGGCCCACCGGATCGTCTGGTGCAGCGCGGCCACGGTGGATGCCAAGGGACGCCCGCGCTCCCGGGTGCTGCACCCGATCTGGCGCTTCTCCGGGGAGCGCCTCGAGGGCTTCATCGGGACCGGCCCGACGAAGGTCAAGCGCGCCCACCTGGAGGCGAGCCCCTTCGTCTCGCTCAACTACTGGGATCCGAGCCAGGACACCTGCGTCGCCGAGTGCGCCGCGAGCTGGGCCTTCGACGACGAGACCTGCACCGAGATCTGGAACGCCTACAAGGAGGCGCCACCGCCGGTCGGCTACGACCCGGCCATGATCCCGGTCTGGGAGCAGCCAACGGACGAGAGCTTCGCCGTGCTCCGGCTCGAGCCGTGGCGGCTGCGCGTATTCCCGGGCTCGGTGCTGATGGGCCAGGGTGGCGACGTGCTCACCTGGCAGGCGCGCTGATCCTGGAGCGGCCGATCCGCGGCTTCCATCGCGACGACGAGGGGCACTTCGTGGCCGAGCTCTCGTGCGGACACGGCCAGCACCTGCGTCACGACCCGCCCTTCGTCGAGCGCGAATGGGTGCTCGACCCGCGGGAGCGGGAGCGGCGCCTGGGCTCGATGCTCGACTGCCCGGGCTGCGACCGGGCCGAGATTCCCGAGGGCTATGCGCCGGCCAGCCGCACGAGGGAGTTCGACCAGGACACGATCCCCGAGGCCCTGAAGCGCGACCACGACACCAAGCCCGGCGTCTGGGGCGTGATCCACGTGAGCGAAGGACGCCTCGCCTATCGCGTCCGCCCTCCCCTCGAGAGCCACCGGGAGGTCGCCGCAGGCGATACGGCGGTGGTGGTGCCGGAGGTCCTCCACAGCGTCGAGGCGCTCGGCCCGGTGCGCTTCCACGTGGAGTTCCTGCGTCGCAGCTGACGCCGCGTTGGGCGCAGGCTGCCCGGCGCCGGCCGCGGACCGGACGCGAGGCCTCCCCCGGTCTGTATCCTGTGCGCCATGCCTCCTCGCATCGTCTGCGTCGCCAGCAGCCCGGTACACGAGTTCCAGAAGGAGCCGCTCGAGGCGATCCGCCTGCTCGAGGGCCTCGGTGTGGAGGGCGACGCCCACCTCGGCGAGACGGTGCAGCACCGCTCGCGGGTGGCGCGCGACCCGAGCCAGCCGAACCTGCGCCAGGTCCACCTGATCCACGCGGAGCTCCACGACGAGCTGCGCGCCGCGGGCTTCGACGTGGGCTCGGCCGAGATGGGCGAGAACGTGACGACCCGTGACGTCGAGCTGCTGGCGCTCCCGCGCGGCACGCGCCTGCGTCTCGGCGAACGGGCGGTCGTGGAGATCACGGGCCTACGCAACCCGTGCAAGCAGCTCGACGGACTCGCGCCGGGGCTGATGGCCGCCACCCTCGAGCGCGACGGCGACGGCAAGCTCGTGCGCAAGGCGGGGGTGATGGGCATCGTGCTCACCGGCGGCGAGGTTCGCGTCGGAGACGCGATCGGGATCGAGCTCCCGCCCGAGCCCCACCAGCCGCTCGAGCCCGTCTGAGCCGTGGCGAGCCTCGCGGCGTTCGAGCGGGACGCTCCGGAGTTCGCGGCGGCCGCCCGCCGCCTGATGATCGGGGACGACGGCATCGCCATCGCCTTCCTCGCGACGGTCTCGGGGGGCGGCGAGCCGCACCTGGGCCCCGTCTGTCCGATCTTCGGCGAGGCTGCGCTCTACCTCTCGGCGGGGAAGCGGACGCCCAAGGTGCGCGACCTGCGCGACTCCGGGCGCTACGTCCTCCACGCGTTCCTCGCCGCCAACGACGAGGAGCTGCAGCTGGCCGGCGCGGCGCAGGAGGTGGCGGACGCCGACGAGCGCGCGGCCGCCCAGGCCGCGATCCCCTTCCCGGCCTTCGACGCGACGGACCCGATCTTCCGCTTCGACTTCGAGCGCGCTCTCTGGGTGTACTGGGAGCGCGTCGGCCAGCCCGATACGAAGGCGGTGCGGCGTCGCTGGGTCGAGAGCCGCTAGAGGAGTGCCATGTCTGCCGAGCGCGTCGCCGGAGTCAACGAGTTCGCCCGGGATCGCCATCCGGGGATGGTCGGCGTGGAGGTGCTCCACGTCGACAAGGACGAGGTGCGCGGCCGCGTCCCCGTAAAGCGCGAGCTGGTCGCCGGCACGGGCTTCCTGTGGGCGCCGGTCGTCATCACCCTGGCCGACTGGCTCTGCGCCGTCGGCATCGGCGAGCATCTGCCCGAGGGCGCCGGCTTCACGACCATCGAGATCAAGACCAACTTCCTCGGCACCGTGCGCGAGGGCGGCGCCATCGCCGGGCGCGCCTGGCCCGTCCACACCGGCCGCACGACCCACGTCTGGGACGTCGAGGTCCGCGACGAGTCGAACGACCGAGTGATCGCCCTCTTCCGCTGCACCCAGATGATCCTCCGAAAGTAGGAAGGGGACGGTCCTTGCCCTCCGGGGCAAGGACCGTCCCCACCCCTTGGGGTCAGTCGTCTTGGCTGGGGAGGCGGATCTCGGTGACCAGGGCCTGGACCTCTTGGGGGGGTGGGGGCGTCATCGCGGTGACGGCGAGGGTCACGGCGAAGTTGATCAGCATGCCGAGGGAGCCGATGCCCTCGGGGCTGATGCCGAACCACCAGTCCTCGGGCCCGCCATACCCGAGGATCTTGAACCAGAGGATGTAGCCGGCGGTGAAGGCGATCCCGACGAGCATGCCCGCGATGGCGCCCTCGCGGGTCACCCGTTTCGAGAACACGCCGAGCACGAGTACCGGGAAGAAGCTCGCTGCCGCCAGACCGAAGGCGAACGCCACCACCGCCGCGACGTAGTCGGGCGGATTGATTCCGAAATAGCCGGCGACCAGCACGGCGGCGCCGGCCGAGACGCGCGCAATCGTGAGCTCGCGATCGTCGGTGATGCGCGCCCCCATCCACGACTTCACGAGGTCGTGGGACACGGAGCTCGAGATCACGAGCAGGAGCCCCGCGGCCGTGGAGAGCGCCGCCGCGAGCCCACCCGCCGCCACGAGCGCCACCACCCAGGCGGGGAGCTCGGCGATCTCGGGGTTGGCGAGCACCATGATGTCGCGGTCGATCTCGAGCTCGCGAGTGGCCGGGTCCTCGCCGTACTGGATGCGCCCGTCGCCGTTGCGGTCCTCGAAGCGGATCAGGCCGGTCTGCTCCCAGCTCGTGAACCAGGCGGGCACCTCGGCGATGGGGCGATCGTGGAGGGTCTGGATCAGGTTCACCCGGGCGAAGGCGGCCACGGCCGGGGCCGTGGTGTAGAGCAGCGCGATGAAGATCAGCGCCCACATCACGCTCCAGCGCGCGAGGCGTGCGCTCTTCACCGTGTAGAAGCGGATCAGCACGTGGGGCAGGCCGGCCGTCCCGACCATCAGCGCCAGGGTGATGGCGAGCACGTCGATCATCGACTTCTTGCCCGCCACGAAGGCCGCGGTGTACTCGGGCAGGCCGAGCTCGCGGTGGATGCCGTCGATCGCCTCGAGCAGGAAGACGCCAGCGCGCTCGCCCTCCACCAGCGCGCCCCCGAAGCCGAGCTGGGGGATCGGGCTGCCCGTCATCTTGAGTGAGATCGCCACCGCCGGGATCAGGTACGCGACGATCAGCACGCAGTACTGGGCCACCTGCGTGTAGGTGATCCCGCGCATGCCCCCGAGCGTCGCGTAGAGGAACACGATCCCCATCCCGATGTAGACGCCGGTGTCGATCTCGACCTCGAGGAAGCGCGAGAACACGACGCCCACGCCGCGCATCTGGCCGGCGATGTAGGTGAACGAGACGAAGATCGCGCACACCACCGCCACGACCCGGGCCGTCTGGGAGTAGAAGCGATCGCCCACGAACTCGGGGATCGTGAACTTGCCGTACTTCCGCAGGTAGGGCGCGAGCAGCAGCGCCAGCAGCACGTAGCCGCCCGTCCAGCCCATCAGGTAGATGGCGCCGTCGTAGCCCATGAACGAGATCAGCCCGGCCATGGAGATGAACGAAGCCGCGCTCATCCAGTCGGCCCCGGTCGCCATCCCGTTGGCGACCGGATGCACGCCCCGGCCCGCGACGTAGAAGCCCTGGGTGGTCCGCACCCGGCTCCAGATCGCGATCCCGATGTAGAGCGCGAAGGTCGCCGCGACGATGACGTAGGTCCAGGCCTGGATGCTCATCCCGCCGGCCTAGCGCCCTTCGCCGCCCTGCGCGTCCGGGCCCTGCCCCGACGGACGCCGCCGCTCCAGGCGATCCATCGCGAGCGCGTAGACCAGTACCAGGACGACGAAGACGAGGATCGCGCCCTGCTGGGAGAACCAGAACCCGAGCGGGAAGCCCCCGAGACGGATCTCGTTGAGGGGCACCACGAGCAGGATGCCGAGGCCGAAGGAGACGGCGAACCAGATGGCGAGCAGCACCGCCAGGAGCCGCAGGTTGGCGCGCCAGTAGCTCGCTTCGCGGGACTCCTCGCCCTTCATGCGGCGGGGTCCAGGAGGACCTTCATCACGCCGTCGCGCCGGTGGGCGAAGAGATCGTAGGCGGCCCCGCCCTCGGACAGCCCCATGTGGTGGGTGAACACGACCTCCGGCGAGAGCCGGCCCGCCGCCACGAGCGGTACGAGGAAGGGCCACAGCTCGGGGATGGGACACACCCCGATGCGGAACGTGATGCCCTTCATCAAGGCCAACGCCATGTTGAAGGGGAAGACGGGGTTCACGTTCACGCCGACGACGCTCACGAATCCGCCGGGGCGCACGATCTCGACGGCGCTCTGGATCGCGCCGTCGGAGCCCACCGCCTCGATCACCGCGTTCGGCCCGATCCCGCCGGTGGCCTCGAGCAGACGCTCGCGCCCGTCGCCCGAGACGTCGCAGGGAATCGCTCCCAGCTCCTCGGCCTGCTTCAGCCGGTGGGGCACGCTGTCGAGCGCGAACACCCGGGCCGGGCCGAAGAGCTGGGCGCACAGGATCGACATGATGCCGACCGGCCCGGTGCCGACGACGGCCACGTCCTGGCCGGGCTGGATCTCGGCCCCCCGCGCCCCGAAGTAGCCGGTGGGGAGGATGTCGGTGAGCAGCACGGCCTGCTCGGCGCTCACGCCCTCGGGAATCCGCTTCAGCACGAGGTCCGCGCCGGGGACGGCGACCGCCTCGGCCTGGCCTCCGTCGAGCCCCTGGTTCGTACCGAAGACCCGGCTCTGCCCGCGCTCGCAGATCGTGACCGAGCCGCGCCGGCAGGGCGCGCAGCTCCCACAGCCGTGGGCACCCGAGACCAGCACGCGGTCGCCGCTTCGGAAGTCGTGTACGCCGCTCCCGGTCTCCGCCACCTCGCCGATGAACTCGTGGCCGATGCTGAAGCCACCCTCGGCGGCCAGGTGCCCGTGGTAGATGTGGAGGTCGGAGCCGCAGATGGCGGTCCGCTCGACCTTGACGACGCAGCCGTCGGTGGGCGGAGTCGGGTCGGGGACCGTGTCGCAGCGAACGTCTTCGGGCCCGTGGTAGACCAGTGCGCGCATGGCGACACGCTACCGCAACTGGTCCGCGAAGCGGCGGCGCGGGGGACCGCCTAGAGGACCTCGTCGATCAGGACCTCGATGCCCTCTTCCCCAGGCAGGTGCCCTTCGCTCGAGCCCTGGAGATCCCCCGGGTTGCGCGTCATCGCGTTTCCGTCCGCGTCGATCCGGGCGTTGATGGTGAACGGCCCCTCGAAGGGGAACTGCGCGATCATCCGATCCTCGGGCCCCAGCGAGAAGGTGAGCGGGAAGCTCGCGCCGTCGATCTTCTTGGCCGCGGTGGGCGGCATGCCGGGCTGGGTCCGCGCGAACACGAACAGGGTGGCGCCGGGCGGAATCCGCGAGGCGAGCTCGTCCGATACGCGCACCGTCCCGAGCATGGGCTCGGCGTCGTCGCCGGGGACGGCTCCCGCCGTGCCGGCCCCTCCTGCAGCCCCGGCAGGTCGGGCCGCAGCGCTGCCGCGGGTGCCCGGCGGCGGCTCCGGCATCTGTACCGCACCGCCGGGCGCACCCGACGCATCCGCCTGGGCGCCCTCGGGGAAGATGCGCGAGAGGTCCGGAGCCTCGACGGCCTCCTCGGAATAGTCCTCCACGTTGCGGTGGCAGCCGGCGCCAAGGATGAGGAGCGCGCCGACCGAGACGGCGAGGAGCGGACGGACGAGGTGCTTCATGGCCGGATCCTAGCCGGCGGAGCGACCCACGCGCCGCCTCCGCGCTATGATCCGCAGGAGCCTAGGGGTGGCCCGAATTCGCCGAATCCACCAGATCGGTGAAGGGCCTGAGAGAAGACCCTCGGAACCTGATCTCGTTCGCGCGAGCGTAGGAAAGGCTCTCCGCACCGGGCGCCGGCCCGGAGGCCGCGGAGCTCCTCCCACCCGTCGCGCTCTTCGATCGAGACGGACGCCGGGGTAGACAGGAGCCCGCATGCCCATCACGCTTCCGCCGCACGGACACAACCCCTCCACCGGGGCCCAGGGCACCACACCCGGGAGCTTCGCCAACGCGCCGGACGTCGGTGGGCCGCTCGCGTACAGCTCCCCCGACACCCCGGGCATGCCCGCAGCGTCGGAGCAGACGGCCTGGGACTTCCTGCCCGCGGGCTGGACGCGCTCCGGCGAGACGGGATTCGCGGTGGCTCCCGAGGGCTTCGTCCCCGTGACGCAGCTCGAGCACGCGCGGCTCGGAACCGTCACGCCCGAGATGACGCGCGTCGCCGAGCGCGAGGCGCACCTCACGCCCGAGCAGGTGCGAGACGAGGTGGCGGCCGGCCGCATGGTCATCCCCGCCAACCGGGTGCACCTCACCCACCGGCTCGACCCCATGGCCATCGGCCGCGCCAGCAAGACGAAGGTCAACGCGAACATGGGCGCGTCGCCGATCTCGAGCGGCACGGACGCCGAGGTCGAGAAGCTGCGCTGGGCCGAGAAGTGGGAGGCCGACACCGTGATGGACCTCTCGACGGGCGGCGACCTCGACGCCACCCGTGAGGCGATCATCCAGGCCTCGACGGTGCCGATCGGAACCGTCCCGATCTACTCGATGATCCTCGGCCGTCGGATCGAGGATCTCGACGAGCGAGCCATCCTCGACGGGATCGAGCACCAGGCGAAGCAGGGCGTGGACTACATGACGGTGCACGCGGGCGTGCTCCAGGAGCACCTGCCCTTCGTCGCCAAGCGCCTGATCGGCATCGTCTCCCGCGGCGGCTCGCTGCTGGCGAAGTGGATGCTGCACCACGGCAAGCAGAACCCCATGAACACGCTGTGGGAGGACATCTGCCAGGTGATGCGGCGCTACGACGTCACCTTCTCGATCGGCGACGGGCTGCGGCCCGGCGGGCTGGCCGACGCCAGCGACGCCGCCCAGCTGGGAGAGCTCGAGGCGCTCGGAGAGCTGACCGAGCGCGCCTGGAGGCAGGGCGTGCAGGTGATGGTGGAGGGGCCCGGCCACGTGCCCTTCGACCAGATCGAGTTCAACATGAAGCTGCAGCGGAGGCTCTGCCACGGCGCGCCCTTCTACGTGCTCGGCCCCCTCGTGACCGACGTGTTCCCGGGCTACGACCACATCACGAGCGCCATCGGCGCCACCAGCGCCGCGTACCACGGCGCGTCGATGCTCTGCTATGTGACGCCAAAGGAGCACCTGGGCCTGCCCAAGAAGGAC